>JGI24159J19872_10013714_pt1 | contig 10525 bp, 9 predicted proteins | sample Ectturendosymbi4_FD_19872 | JGI IMG/M metagenome (IMG submission 19872)
TTTGGTGCTTACGACCAAAGTTACACATTTGCGCAGCCTGCTGTTCAGACAGCCAGATGGAGTTAATTATGTAGTTAGAAGAGTCTATTTTGGGGGTTATCCCAAAACAGAGTAGTGCAGTTAGTGGATTATGGATGTTAACCGTTGCGTCCACGTAGGCCTTAGTCTACATTTGTTAACATTTATATGCGATTTGAGATACAAAATGTAATTAATCTAAACATGTGCCATGCACCAGGAGATTAACAGTCCAGACATCAGCAAGGTTTATGCATGTGTACTTCGTCCTGTAAAAAGCCCAATGCGCACCCTTTATAAGCATATTTCACTAAAGCTCATGGTAAAGTTCGTCGGTGTGTGCTCATGAAAGAAAATGTTCATTGCGGTGCACATGCTTTGACCGGCCTCATATTTGCTCGTTCGGTAATAATGTTTTGATAACTGAACGATAGGATTGATTCTGCTTTCCCGTAATTTTTTTTTACATTTGCATTTCATTGCGACATCTCTGAAGAATAGCCGTCAATTAAATGACAATGATTTACGACACAATTCCTTTTGTTAAGCTTGTTCAAACATTTTTAGTTGGAAACTAAGAGCCTATTATGGGTATTTGCGGGAAAATAATTATAATTACTTTGCACAATCTGCAAATGCTGTTCATATTATGAATTAAAAATTAATTTTAAGAATGTCAATCCCACCTGCACAAACATGAAGGCCCAGGTGGAAGACTTTCTGGCGACGGTTCTGCCCAGGCCCGCAGACACGGTAGGGCATTCGGGGGCAGTTACTCCCAAATCTTTTTTGTGCCTCCCAAAATTGTGTTGTGCTAGGAAAATTTGTTTTAAACATATTATAAAAATAAAAATATTACCCCCTAAAAATGTATTTTAACCCCCAAACCTTCAAACCTAACTACGGGCCTGGTTGTGCCAAAATTGTGTCTGCAATTAAGGTATTTTGATTTGAAGGCCATTCGGCTTGAAGATGCAGCATAACGTCGAAAACTGTTTTTTATAAATCACCTTTAGGGGGCCCCTGTAAGCATTTGGGGGGGCATAGTTGGGCTGATACGGTACTGGGTCCAGTATCAAACTGAACACAAACAATACCCAAATAGATCATTTAAGCATACATGTATTGCATGTAATTGGTACAGTTCAATGGATGAGCGCAACTGTTTGACTCTCACCAGTCCTCCTGTCTTAGGTTCCGTTTATGAAAAAGCGACTCGCATATCACGTGTCACATCCAATTTAATGCGGAATTTTGTTTTAATAGCGAGGAGTGTGGAAAAAGTTGTCTCACACCCACAGGTTGTTGAAAATGGAAAGAGCACTTTTAGTGCCTTTTTTGCGACACTAGAATAGGGCTGCGCCGTTTCAATCCAGAATTAACTGAAAATTTAACGGAAAGTGTATTTGCACCTCCATCATTCGCCAAATCACTGAATTTCCGAGATTGCCAACACTGATTCCAAATAGATTGTGGATAAAACGAAAATTCCATTCAAAGTCGTGTCATTTCAGAATACCATATAATGACAAAATCCTTCAGAAAGAATGATATTGTGATGTTTCATGACCACTAGGATATAATCTTTCATGTGAAGTTCACATTCATCAATACACGCGGTCAGATGTGGAAATGCGTCACAATTTTGGCATCGTTTTGACTAATTTCAACTCATAACACATGGTTTTCGCCATCAGTGCTGGACCATGGATAGTGCAGTGCGTACAAATACTAGCATTTCGGGACTTTTCATTGACCTAAGTTCCCACCTTAGCTCACACCAGTAGTTACACCACTGGTTCTACTGCCAGCGTAACATTACAAATTTATTCGATCGCAGTTGGGCAGTGCCTTGTGATACAGTATCACAATGAATACTGTGATATTTGTTACATCACAAAGCAGCATTGGGCTGTGCAGGTGCAGAGGATACAGTCAGCGTTGCGCAAGAAACCGCACATTCATAAAAATTCAGTAGTCACGCAGTCCTAGTGTTTCCAATTCGGGGCAAAATTTCAAAACCCGTGTTTTCGGGTAGTTGAGAAAAAAAACGCGAAAACCCGTTTTTTCGGGTTTCGAAATGAATGCGATTTTGAGCGATTGAACTCATTGTGAAATTACTGCTGTTGGCCTCTGCGCAATTTGTTAGCTAAATAATAATTAAGTTAAACACAGTTTTTCAATGATGTTTATGATACTGATGCATGACAATCAGAGCACACTTTCATTATTTCGTCTGTTTCTGAGTTTTGTGACAAATAGTCGCGTGACTGAAAAAGCCTTCTCTGGTTTCACTAATTTGGGCTTGATTGTATTTAAGTCATGGAACAGTTTTTTCGAGGTTATCTGACCTTTTCTTTGCCACCTCAAAAAGACTCACTTCCTTTTACACAATTTGCGATCGCATCTCTTCCTGTGCCGGAATAGTTTTGTGGTCTTCACTCTCAAATATTACATGGATTCTGTGCTTTGATTTCAAATGGTTGATTAAACTTTCGGTGCTTGAATCACCTGCGTTTGTCTAACGGAGCACAAATTNTNCTTTAATGTTGGNTGAGACTTCTTTTTTAAGAAATGGCTCTAACCTTCTGCATTTCTTTGATAACGAACGTCTTTAAACTGAATGTGTATGATTAAAAATCTACTTAAAAAGTCGCTTCAAAAAGAAAGTCAAACATTTTGTAGAAAGTCATTGCAAACCGAAAAGAAACGAATCGATTAGCAAAGAACCACAGCTTGCATATGAACTAACACACAACAGCTTATAAATGAAATAACTACTAACTCTGAAAGTATGGCATACCTTTGAAGAACCACCTCACGCGGTAGTTGTTTCATTAGGTTAGCGAAAAGGCCAAAGCTCGAGTAGACACTTATTATGTGCAAAATGACGTCACGATCCGTCTAAATAGGTCAATTGAACGAAAATTTAACGGACCAACAACGAACGTACGATTGTTACCGAGCAAAACCCACCTCATATCTCATGATAACAGTTAAAAGTTCAAACGCGATAATTTCGCCTTTACACGCGTCAGTCTGCAACTTCAATGTTATCAGAATTGCTGATATTTGAATGCAACAGCAATTCCAGTTTTTTTTTAAATACCCGGGTTTTGGTAGTTGAAAAAACCCGNGTTTCGGGTAGTAGAAAAAAGCCAAAAAAACGAGTTTCGTGCTCGGGATAACCCGGGTTGGAAACACTACGCGGTCCCCTTAAAATTTTCTCACGGAACCCTAAGAAACCATGCATTCCAGTTTGAGAAACACTTAGTAATTGGGTTTACGCCGTCATAACAATTTTTGCTCCAGGGTTCAATATTGCTGTTTAAATCCTGGGGGAAGACGGCGCTTTTCGCCCCCACCTGGCTACGCGCCTGGCATTTTGGCTACGCGCCAAAATGCGTAGCTTGTTCGTTTGGTTGTTCCGCTTACATCACATAAATTTAAGCAAAAAAGCTATCTTCTGGTGCACGTTTCAACTTTTTTACTGGTGACTGTGTTGTTGGCGGCAATTCGTGGTTTCAAATCGTAATTGGCTGATACTAACCTGTTTTTGTTGTCCTTGATAGAAGCAAATCCATCGCCAGAAAACAGCATTGAGGGTGGCTTTAAACTTCTTTTGGGGGGCTTCGCTGTAGTATACAATGAAATGCAAATTGACTTTTTTGGGGAGACTAGAGCTTGCGTTTGGAGCTATTGATGCTTAATTTGAGGGGCTCAGCCCCCCTGTCCCCCTTTCTATTTAACGGTATCACAACTTTTTATAACGTGGACCAGTGGTGTTGACTTTTCTTCACTTCAGCAGTTCAATATCGAAATGGGTGAAACGGCATTAGACACTTGATTGAATTCGCCTTTTATTAGCGGCGCTAAACGTATTTTAGGGCAATATGCTTCAGGCTTAGTGTAAATATAATATGCGAATATGAGATCGTTTTTCACGATAGCCATCAGAGCCACCTAAGACGAGAGTAATATCGTAGCAAATGTCTTTCATTAATTTTTTTTCTTGCATTCTCACTTCAGCCGTAAATATGTTTTCCATGTACGTGTAACTGCACAAGTTTCTTCCGGAAACGTGATCATCATTTAGCTAAACCCCAATCGTGGGACTTGAGTTGGCACTTCCAAGCGTAAAAAAAGCAGGATTCCGGCATTGTTTGTTTCTGATCTACAGACAGTGTCCAAAATAGTGTCAAACACTAGTGCGCAGCATGCTCTAAGGCATATCTTTCACGAATTTTTGAAGAGACTGTTTGGGACACCAACAGTGTTCTCAGTTATGTGTAGCTTGTGAAAAAGGGGCCTATCTTTTGGGATCCGCTTCAATATTTTCTGAATTAATGATACAGGGCGCTTTTAAATTGTGGTTATTCCTTGAAATATCGCACAGTTCTACCAACAAAAAATAGCCGCTTTCTTGGCCTGCGAAAAATAACCACGATTTTGCGATACACAACGATTGTCGCAAACAACCTTGTGTATTTAAACAAGTGGCGACCTTTTTGGCGCTCCTTGTATGACTGCCTCCACAAACGCCTTGTCTGGATCCCCCACTATTACATCACCTGACACGCACTGGCATTGGCGACAAGCATTTCATGGCACATCTCATGATATTTTTTAAAGGTGCAGTGGGAGGTTTTCAATACAGCCTACAAGTGCACAAGCTATAGCGTAGTCATTAGGTGGGCTCATCAGCATTCCATTTTAGCGGTTGACGTGAATAACTCTGCAAAGATGAAGATGCTCAGTTTCAATAAAACTGATGTTTTTCTGTATGACGTAATGGTTCTATAAGCAAATGAAGGGGTGGAAAGTACGACACTTTTATAGTCAGACCCGAAAGACACTTACCCTCGCTATGCCACTGGTTGAGTCAATCGAAAATACACAAAACCTGCAAAAGCGACAGTTTTCTCGACAAGAAAGGTTTTCAGCAAAATATGTTCAAACGTTCAACAGTTGGAACTATAAAACGTGACGAAAAAAACGTAACAACGCTTGAAAGCTTACAAACCTGCATGACGTTAAGGGTGATCCACTGGACCCAACAACCTTGTTTGAATATTTGATTCCCATTATAAACAGACCTGCTCATAACAGACAACTCGAAACAGACCACGTTCATAACAACCTGCTCATCCGTTTCGTTGTTTGAGCCAGTTGTTACTATCCACTGTTTGGCAGAGTGTGTGAGGTTGAACATTTCCAAAAGTTTCCCCGTCTGATAGTTCTGAAATAAAATTTTATTTTTAACTAACCAAGACAAAAAAATTGATTGTCCTTGGAGTCTGAACGGGAAACGCGGTGGGACGCTTGCGCACGCATTTCATCTAGGTGGTGGTGCAAATCTGTGGAGATATCCGCTTTGACAATGAATGTTTTACTTATGAGGAAACAAAACCAGGTGATGGCAAGTATAATTTCTTTTCTGTGACAACACATGAATTAGGTCATCGTCTTGGTCTTTGCCATTCAAATCAAGCAGATCTGTGTTGACACCATTTTACAAACACGGGTTTTCAATTGAAAACAAACATGGGATTCTCGGTGAAAGCGATATTCGTATGGTTCAACACAGTCCTGTCGCCACGGGGAGGGGGGGGCTTTGATGGGCTTAGCCCCCAAACAAAGCTCCAAGCCCCCCAAATTGAAATATGAAACACTAGAAACTATTGGAATGTTTATCAAATTTGAATGTCAAGCCCCCCTGCTCGAACTTAAAGCCCCCCCGCAATAACGTGAAGTCTCCCTATTGACGACTTTCTGGCCACGGGTCTGGTTCAACATGTGTACAGAAAACCGAAAAAAATTGTGTTCAATTCCAGAAAAACTAAAGTTGTGGTCAAACACCGAGCTGGAAAAATCAAAGTGATTTTCAACCTGAAGTCGAAACATTTTGCAGAAGACTGTAGCGGAAGTTCAGGTGAAAATTTGAAGGAGTCTTTGACGAAAACTTTCAAAAACGTGTGACAAAACTATCTGGAAAAAAATGTCAGAATTTATCGAGGACGAGTTTAGAGTCGTGTGACAGAACCTGATGTTTTTAGGAGATGATTTGAAGTTGTCTTGCTTCTCTGAGAATGAATGAGTAGATAGAAAAGGCGGAATTGTAATGAAAAAAAAACGATTTTTTGTTTTTGTGAGTCAGATGTGCAAATTCGCAAGAAGTTCCATTGATTTTGCAAAAGAAATTGATTTTTTGTGTTTGTCAGACACAAATGGAAATCAAAGAGTTCTCTCTGGTTTGTGTGAGATTTGATTCAAAACTGATCTTCTGTTTTTTTTCAAAATCTTGGAAATTCTTGCGAATTTACCCATCTGGAAATTTAAAACAATGAAAATTTTTTTTCGCCACAATCCGCCTTATCTGCTATTAAAAAGCCGCTTGCTGCCGACATCACACCTCGCATTGTGGTTGAAAAAATGAATGCATTGCTTTGTATTTTGCAGTAAAGGACCATTTTAACAACAACTTACAGCACTGTCATTTCGCTTATTATCTTTAAATTCCTTTTCACCGCTGTTATCTTGTTTTTCTGAAATATTTCAAGCATTACGTAATACCGGGAAAATTCTCTGGCAGAGGCAACGTTACAATTCACATTGCATTTTGTCCTGAACTATTGTGCAAATTATACTAAAACCGATAAGCAAAGCAAAACATATGAAACCCTTTGTTGCCTGTTTCAGGTTCCATTTTTTTCAGACGCTGGAAGAAAAGAATTTATTTTTTGCTATTTGATGAAGTTGTACCTAGAATATTTCGCTTGGATCAAAACAGCATGACTTCAGAATACAAAAGAAACAAGAAAAGACAAATAACAGAGATTTTATTGTTCAGTAAGTTATCCTTATTTTCACGTTCTTCTCTGTGTTCCAATTGTCCTTCAAACAAAGGCACGGAAACTGACGGATCAAAAATATTGTTTGAATAGAATTGCAGGATGTTTTAAAGATTGGGGCGTTGAGAATTTCGTCATGCAGTGGAAATGTTTTCTTACTTAGTGTATTGTTTCTAAATAATATCAGATTACGTGGTTCTCGTCTTTATATAATTGTGGTTTTCATTTAAAACTGGATTTATTTTTGTTGCAGGAACTAGGTTTCAATTGTTGCCTGGGTGTTGTAGGCATTCGTTGATCAATTAAAATTTAAAAAAAGAAACATGAAACTGGATATAGATCAGAACGATGGGTTTTACATCGGCGTCGTGATTTGTGTACAGTGAAGGCAGAAATATACAAATGCAGTCGATTTCGACGGTTGGATCAATATCGAAGATTCTTGAATGATTTTACGTTTGCGCAAAATTCGTACTTCCTGCAACAAAATTCAGTGAAATATTTGCAAAATATTTCTTTTCCTCTAAATTTTACTCAAATTTTGAAGATTTCCGTAAAAAATTAAAAAATAAATTTTCAAACAAACAAATTCAACGATTATCAATGTAAATTCATACATCAAGTTGGATATGGCATTTTTACTCAAAATGAATTTTGCAGCAGACAGTATGAAACTATGTAAATGATACTTCCTCACCGAGAAATCGTTTTCGAATTTCGAAATAACCAACTTCGTAAAATAATTTGCTAAAACATCGTCTGAAATAGTTGCAAAAACGACAATTTTCTTCTTCAAAGCTTTGGATCAGTGTCAGTATCAGCGTTGTGGTTTCCAGTAGCAGAAAATCATTGATTTTTCTTCTTGTGGTTGACACTGTGTATTTTGTATCACCTTAGTTATGCTCACTTCTGTAGTATTTGCTCTTGTTATTTGTGCTGTTTTTTTTTTATGTTTCACAATGGTAATTTTATCACAGGCAAGTAATATAAAATTCTAAGAAAGAATTTGAAAAGTATTTGTTGTTTCTGGTTATTATAAAAATTTCTCTAAAAATCATGTTGTAATTTTGTGAATCCAAAAAAGTGAATACAACGTTGTAAAAATAGCAATCACCAAAAATAATACAAAATCAGTTTTTTACAGTGGGCTATATCAGACTTCTGCTTCATTTATTTGCAAAGTTTGTTATCTGCAACAGAAGCGTAACGAACATTGGTCTTCTTTCCACTCTTTACTGGGGCATTCTGGTCACATGACCGAGACAATGTAGCTGAGGTTTCTCGATTCGAAAAAATGGCTGGATATTAAGGCTTTACAAATTTTACAGCTGCGCACTTTGTCGCAAAGTGTCACGCTTGGAACACTTTGCAACATCCCAATCTCTGCCACTTGCAGAGATAAGATAGCTCACTTTAGTCATTACCCAAGATTTGTTACCATTGGTCTGGATCAGAACAAAGGCCTATTTATAAACTGACGAGTATGTAGTGTTTAAAATATGGGTGTCAAACTCAAATTGCTCCATGGGCCACATGAGGACTTTCAAGGTAACCCGCGGGCCGCATTATGACGCTGACGCAACAATGGCGGTACCTGAACTTACGAGAAACAACTTTTGCATCTTATTTCCACAGAAAGGTATCATGAATTATAGGCAGACCATTTCTAGCCGTCTCTACGTTCCATTCAATCAATTCTAGCCGTCTATGGAATCTGTTCACTCGCTTGCTGAACCAGCGCCGGATTTAAGGGGGTCCCAGGGCCCTCCACTAAAGAGGGGCTCCCCACTAGGTCCATATGTTTAGCCGTATGTACGACATTTGCGTGCCACTTAGTCATTTTTATTAGGGAGGAAAGTTTGTTTATTGACGCTATTAACTTATCGGTCGTCCAGTGGGCAGTATTGCGCTTGTATATTATTTGATGTTGCGACGAAACAACTATTACACTTACGGTTTTCCTGAAAGTCGGTCAGCAGGGCCGGCCTTAGCAAGTGCGGGGCCCGATTGGAAGCACTTTTGCAGGGCCCCACTCAGTGACGCGTGCAGAAACGTTTGAGGAGGAGCATCAAGTCATATTGATAGAAATCGGTAATGTGAAAGAGCGAGATCCGAAATGGCTACTACCCCCCAGTTTCAATTTCACCTCTCCAGAAACGACGTCAGCGCCTAGCACCCAATACATCCATGAGTTATTACTCTCAATACTTCTAGAAAGGAGGTATTCTTTGTAGAGCGAGTGGATACTCAGAGCTGAAAGGTTTGCAGTGTCAACAAAAGATTCTATTTTACCATGCCGAGTATATTAGCCATGGACGGCCTACCGCTTCACTAGTTGGCAATACACTTTTGCAGTGAAACTTAGACAGCTGTGTCCCATCCCTTTCGTTTTCGGGAAAAACTTCTGTTGTGGTTGCAAGTGATCCTGCTTGGGCTAAATGGTCCCTAACATTCCGGCTCATTACACTTGGCCATGTGGCAGGAGCGTTTGCCTTACTGAATACAATTTGAAGTGTGTTAAAGTGCACGAGAACCATTTCCACTGTGGTGTGACTCTTTTAGAGCTTTTTTGGGTTTTCTGTGATAGTTCTGCTAAATTCTTGTCCAACGCACCTCTCATTTTCTGCTTCAGCCTATTTTAGCTGTAGCTTTAACCCTCTTGTGACTACCACTTAATACTTTATGCCAATGTCCCATGGTATTTGACTCATGTTATTTAGCTAAGTTACAGAACCTAAACCAGTGACGGATTTACGTATAGGCCAAATAGGCCATGGCCTAGGGCCCCGCGTTTTTGGGGGCCCCATGCAACTGGTTCCTATGACGACTAATTGTTATTTATAGAAAGACTCAGTGCAGTGGTATAGCCAAACATTTTGATCGGGGTGATGAAAAACAGGGATCGTCGCTTTGCACATGAATTTGAAGAAACATTCATAAAGTGACTTCATTTTGCTACAATGGCCCACGTGTCCATCTTGGCTACGGCCCTGTCCTACAGTATATACCTTGTTGTTCTGTAGTGATTTACAGTATAGCAACAGAGTTTTGCTTTATAAAATTTCGTTATGTAATTTATCGGTGGTGGGTTTCCGTTGTCAAGGTTGTTGTAGCAGTAAATTCCGTTGTCAAAGTTGTTGTAGCAGTGGATCATTTAGTCTTTTCTGAAATACTAGAGCCTCAGTCATTGCAGCACAGTGGTCTCTAGTATTAAACGGTTTCTGGATTACACGTTCTGGAATATGAGCCTTAGTGGGCAAATTTGTAGCATTGTAGCGTCTTTGAAGCGGATCTTACGTTTGATTTTTCCCAAGTAGATCGCCACTTTACAGAGCTTGCTTGTTGAAGCTCTTGATGTTAGTAAAATCAGCTGGAACAGTTTCTCGTGAGTTTTACTTGGAAAAACGCGTTTGCATTGGGCTTACTTCACATATGGTTAGCTGAGGGTCTTCTTCTTTCGTTTGAGCGAGTTCTTCTTTTGTCCACTGCTGGCCCGCCTAGATATCGGGGCATGTGCTGAGCAGCAATTCGGTTGTCTCATCGTCCAGAATCGTCAGGCCGTGTAGTCCGTGGGGGGTCGATGGATTGGACATTGGAGAACAACATGGTCAACAGTTTGGTCTTCTGAGCCACACTCACAGGCTGGAGAGGAGGCC
>JGI24159J19872_10013715_pt1 | contig 10524 bp, 7 predicted proteins | sample Ectturendosymbi4_FD_19872 | JGI IMG/M metagenome (IMG submission 19872)
TTTAGGTTCAGGGTTTTAGGTTCAGGGTTTTAGGTTCAGGGTTTTAGGTTCAGGGTTTTAGGTTCAGGGTTTTAGGTTCAGGGTTTTAGGTTTAGGGCTTTAGGTTTAGGGCTTTAGGTTCAGTGGTCTTAGGTTCATGGGTATTACGTTCAGGGCTTTTAAGTTCAGCGGATTTAGGTTCAGCGGTTTTACTGTAGGTTCAGGGCTTTTAGGTTGAGTATTTGTGGGTTCAGGGATTTTTGATTCAGGGGTTTTAAGTTCATGGGTTTTATGTTTAGGGCTTCGGGTTTAGGGTTTTGAGTTTAGCGTTTTAGGTTTATGGTTTTGAGTTTAGCGTTTTCGGTTTATGGTTTTAGGTTCAGGGGCTTGGGTTTAGGGTTTTTGGTTTAGTGTTTTGTGTTAATGCTTTTTCCCTTACATGCCAATCCAAACATGCCACTTTGTTGGGCTTTTCACTTGACCACTCAAACCAATAGCTCCAGCAGATCGCCTATTTTTTTCAGGAGGCAAAGTAGATAGTGGCATCTTTTTAATATTCCAGCGGCCGGCCGGAATGAAAACGAAAAGTATGTCCTTGGGCACAGGCAGCTAATGGGCTGGACGTTGCGTGCTATGGGTGTTCGAAACTGAAAAAACGTGGACCGTGCCATATCTAACGAGGTAGCATTGCGGGACATCGCTCCTCCTTCCCCTGGTATTGAGGACAAAATATGCCTTTTGAACTCCCTGAAACAAGTGGGAGTGCCGATATATCAGAAGTTTGGCCTACTTCTTGTGACAATGGTGTTTCTCGCAATGTCATTTGAATCCCTCTGCTGATAATGTTCTCCAAACGATGTTTCTTGTAAAACTCACTGTGCTATGATGGCAGAAACCCCCACATTGCTATCTTTTTCTGCAGTGCAGAGAGAGCCACGTAATTCTGCACGACAGAGAAAACATATTGATCGATGTGTTTTTACCCCGTGCCGCTGATGTTTACAATGACTGATTGTTTGTCGCATTCATCTGTGGAGGGTTGCTGTTGTGATTTGAAAAGGTTGCGCCCGCTGGATTTTGCGCGGCATGTTCACTGAATGGAAATCGTTTTTTTTTTGTCTTAACTTGCCGACCGTGCCATTCCTATTTTTCGCAGTATCTCATGTGCATGTCTACTTCTGCCTAAAAGAAACTCACTTTAGGTGAAACGGACTGCTTCGCAGCACCCCACCGCGTCAATAGATATTAAGTTGTTCATTCTCACGTGCAGTGACGGATTTACGCATAGGCTATGGCCTATGGCCCAGTGCATTTGGGGGCCCCACGCAACTCTTTCCTATGACGACTCAATATTAACCAAAAATTTGCCAAAGTGCACAGAGGGATAACTTCACAATTTACCTTGCAACGAGTGGAAATGCAAATGTCTACTCTAGACTCTTATCAATACAACAATGTTTTTCAACCTTTTGCTGCATCGGAACCCTCCGCAAATGGTTGCGCTGCTCATGGAACCCTATGGCATAGGGTTCCGTAACACAAAGGGAGCAATAAGTCAAAGCATTTTATTACAGAGTTTTCCATGCGATTCATAGTGGCAAGGATACTGTGAAGCAGTGTTTTTGCTACAACCGCATGGAATTGTAGTTGCGAATTTCGTCCCAGGCAATTTCGGTCTGTTTTTCGGCGGAACCCCTGGCAGCCACTCGCGGAACCCTGAGGTTCCGCGGAACCCCAGTTGAAAAACACTGCAGTACAGTAACAACACGACAATAATGTGCATCTGGGCTTGAGAGAGATGTAGGCCGTCTGTATGAAAGCAGTTACAGAAAAAGAATGAAAACGAAAAAAACGGTACTTAATTGATGTTCAATCTTCCACTTACAAAAAGCTCGCAACAACCCAAGACCGCCAGACACTGCAAAACCCCGATGAAAGCCATGTTGTCAGCATTGCATCCCACGTTTGGTTNTTTTTACAAGATTTCCCGCAAACAGACATTGCTTGTTGAAACCCTATATGTTAGTTAAATCAGCTTGAACAGTTTCTCGTGCTCTTCACTTGGAAAAACGTGTGATTGGGCTTACCTTNTATGGTTAACTGAGGGTGTTGCGACAATACTTTGCTGCTGTGTAAAACTTGTCTTCATTTTGTTTACCATTGTCCTATGGCACAGACTAGAAGATTAAAGCACTTATTTTGTATTGCTTGGAAAGTGACAACGGCAAAACGGCATAAATAAGCCCTGTGTACACTGAATGGATTGTGCCTGTTTGGTTCATAAAATATGTGGTTACTATTATTATAAAAAAGGTGCTTACGTACCAGTAGCGCAATCAAGGCGGGGGCATTTGGGGTAATCAAGGCGGGGGCATTTGGGGTACCCTCCCGAATTTTTCAAAACATTGCATAACAATTTTTACATTTATAGAAACTTTCAAAGAATAAAGATGAAATTTTATATTCGATTCATGCAAATTTCATATTCTAATTCAGGAAAATTTCAGAAATGCAGTTTTGTGTACGCTTTCATATTGTTTCTTGCCTATCTTCTGAGGAGGAGTTTGCATATACTCTCGAAACGTCAACAATATACACTATGTTGTTATCCCACCAGTGGAGCAAAGTTTGTAGCCGGGAGACTCTGCCTGGTTACCGAAACGGCATAGCCTACTATGTTCACATTTGTTAGCTTTACGTTTAGCTGGGGCTACTGTAGGCTACTATGTAAGAGTTTTTGCATGTTATGTTCAGTGCTTAACCGTTGGGATTTCACAGCCAAGCTCTAACGTTGCAAGGGAAACACGAATTTCACATCGGCCTCAAAGTTATTAGGTGTTGTTTAGGCAGTCCCAGGCGCATAGCCAAATGGGGCAACAGGCACACTGCCCCCCTCAATTCGAAAGTTTCCAGGTTAATCAAATGCTTGAAGTATAAGCCAAAGATACTTCGGTGCAAATCAACGAAACGGCCTCAAGGAACCTATCCTACTCCAGCTTTTGATCGAATATAAACTAGTATCTGACCGTTTGTGATCAATGGCCGCAAGTAAAAACAATTGGAGTAACGCTTTTCGCAGCTCTTTTTGCGCACCAGCTAGCTGTGCCCCACCTAATGAGTTTTTGTAAGCATCATTTCAAGACCATGGCAAATTCCTCTCTGATAACAGTGGGTGTTACAAATTTAACTTAACTTTGTTTCCAGTGTCAGCCGTAGCCTTAAAGCAGTATCGCAGATTTTTTTTGCGTAGTTCTATATTTATAGATTATAATTAACGCGTGAGTATGAGAGTAATATAGGCTACATTTTATGTCATGAGTCTCAAACTTTGGCTGAGAAACAATTCAGTTTCAAAGTCTTCTTCAATGCGCCACAGTCACTGATTAGCAACAATAGCATTCATTCTATATATTTATTTGTGACGACATGTATTGTAACGGGTCAATCACGATTATGGAATGCCTTAACGTTTTCATCAATGATTTCCGTTTACCTTGCCGGCAAGTAAAAAAATAGTCTTGTCAATATATTAGACTCCGATCTGCTGTTTATAAGCTCAGTGTTTCAACTTTCATCTGATTTTAATTGTCACCCTATCCTACAGTAAATAGTTGAAACAATTTAGCTGCAACGAGAAGAGTCAGAAGCAATATTTAACGTAAGTAGCAAAATGCTTTTTATTTCGTAAGTGCTGAAGGCATTAAGGCAGCCATTACTAAGAGATACTGAGATAACTTGCACAAGGTGGATTATAAAAATTAGGGGCAAGCTGTCAGAAAGGGTCTCCGAAACATCCCCATTGCGAAAGTGAGATGTGGGATTACGTGGATAAGAGTTAAATTTGTTTCACATTTCAATTTATGAACTCAATTCAGGAGCATAATATACATACAAACGGAACAAGATTTGTAAAGTTTTGCAGCTGGACACTAGAAAGTTGCCTCCTTTGGCACATTCTCCATTCATTTTTGCTTTATTTTGAAAAACATATGACTGGCTTCAGAGCTTCTTTAAATGTGGCTCTGGAGTGGTACATAACCTTTTTAACTAAACAATGATGCAAAGCTCTCAAGGGGGGGACACACAGTATCCAGTATCTCTGAAAAAAAGGGCCCGAGCCGACTTCCTCGTTAACCTTCCATAATATCTGTCTTGTTGGCAAAGCGCATGTGACTGCAATGAAACTAAATTTGAATTTTTTCCCATCATGACTTCAAATTCCGCAGATAAGTTTTTGTATTTTCTGAAAGCCCGTGATTTGTACAAATTTAATTACATGCAGTGTTAAGCTATCCTTACATTGCAGCTGAGCGTGTTCAATAATTTTTGTAATACTGGGGTTACGATTGTGTTTGCAGTTTAATTCCATTTCATATTTTAATGATGTCACTTAAATTTAGCAGTCTCAAACAATTTGAACGACGTAAGTTTAATGCAGCTACAATAGTTTTACGGAATAAGTTGAACATAGCTAAAAGATCTTGAAGATTATCAAAAGTCCAAACATTTTTTAAACACGTTGAAAGACTCATTTGACGGTTATCAACTGCATGCGAGAATTTATCGCTCAAAAATTAGATGACAACGGGATCCACTTCTTATATGAGCCAAAGTTTTGTTGAAGGCCTACGTCGGAAGTCAGTGCCTCAGAGCAAAGTCGCTGCTCGGCTTCGTGCTGCGTTGGTGCACATCCGAAGCGTATAAATACAGTATAAGAAGCGCGCGCAATCGTAATGGCGGCCGCGATGACGTCTTGCTCAACTGTAATATTGGCTTCAAAAAGCATACTGCAGATAGTGCGCTTATAGCATCGAGAGGTTTACGTGTGCTTTTGCAGAAAAGGTTTATGAGCAAATGGTGGCATTAATCCAAAGTAGAGGCTTGGAACTTCACTGCCAAAATTTTTAAAACTTGTCAATTCAATGAAAGCAGACTTTTTATTTGTCGGAACGCAATTGTTCAGGAGAAAACGCCAGAAACATGCACGTTTCATGGAAAATGCTTTAAAAACAAGGAGCATTAAAAATATTTCAGTGTTGCAACTCGGTTGTAGTTTGCCCCCTAATAAAATTTTTGGCTACGCGCCTGGGTAGTCCTGGCAAGTGACGTGGCCCACGCACGTCTGGTGGCGAGCCTGGCCCAACAATTCGTAATAAAGTTCAAGTTGCATTTCTGCATTCCTTTCCTTTAAAGAATTTCTTCAAGCATTTCCTTTCCTGTTGTAGTTGGCCGACGAAGTCTCGTATCTACGATTGACACAAAAACTTAAATGATTAAATATATCTTGACATTCATATCAGTTTCTTGTGTTTGACTACTTCACCGCTCTCAATAGCGTCTTCAGAAATTACCTCACAGCAAATATATTTAATTGAATTTTTGTTGAAACAAGACGAAAAGTTAGGCAGGTTTACTAGTAGCCTATACATTAAAGCCATGACTGATGTAGTTGATTGCGTGTTTGCGTTAGGCTACTAATTTTTACTTTGTCCTGATCGTTCGGTCTGCATCTTGATTAAAACTGAAAAGTTTTCATTTTCGGAAATGTTGCGAAGAGAACTTTATCTTTGACTGTTTGCTCAAAATTTGTACCACGGTTGAATAAGTGCGATGACGTCATCGAATAAAATTCTATGGAAATTGCCCCCCTCGAAATAAAGAGCTGGTTGCGCCCCTGTTACATACAGATAATCACATCGACAGCTAGAAGATATTTTCGAGGGCGGCAACACGGTCCCGCATGAAAATGTATATATCCGAAAAACAAACCTAATAAACAGGCTAGAAATCACGGAAATGCAAGGACGAGAACTTCTGAACTTCACGAAAGAGCTATAAATTCCAAGAAAAAATTGCAATGCATTTGTTTTTTTGAAGAATGCAGGAAAAGCTTTAATTTCTGTTGAAGATCTAACGCAATTCTAGAACTAAATTCGGCACAACAAAAGATAGAGTTTTGATTTGGCACTAGGCCTACACATAAGAGGGACATACTTTCACGCTTTTCATACAAACGGCCAAGTAGGTCACACTTTCGTGTGGCCCCAAAACTTAAGATGGCCTAGGGCCCCGCGCTTCCTAAATCCGTCCCTGCTCACGTGCGTTCATCTTTGCAATTGTGCAAATGGATGCTAAAGAGGAGCACACCTTTCTCGACATGAAATTAGCATTAGTGAGTNTCTGCGGTCAGAGTGAAAACTGTTCACCTCTGGNAGCGATTATCAGTAGTAATGCCTTGTCGTGGAGGGTTCGCAAATGTGCGCATATGGCAGATATTATAGTTGTAATTGCTTCTTGAGAGTGTTTCACTTCTGCTTCACTTCCAAAAAGCTAAGGATATAAATTTGAATTGCTCTAGTGTTGTACGTGATGTCGGACAGCTCACTTTGACATGCACAAGGCAACAGCATTGAGAATGTCTACCAGGAGTAAAAATTCAAAATGAAAATACAAATTTGAATGCAAAACGATTTCACAAGCTGAATTTGACAAGTTTCGTCTATAGCAGTGAGACTGAACCTAAATATCTATCTAAATACCTTACGAACATCTGAAATCGACGTAAGTGAAAACACAACAAAAGGTGGATTCTAATCCAATCTTGCATTGAGCACTACGCAATAGTGGCTCTGACGCTGTTCTTGTGGTGACATTTATTTTATTTTGTTTTGATTCAGTATCCTGTTTCGCAGAGAAACAATCTGACCGAAAACAATTTGCCAAACCCGCCCAACAAGGATCTCCTCAACACAGTGCACTTCCCAAACACAACAAACATGCATACTCACGGTTTGCACGTTAGCAGTTTGGTAAGTAAAGTTGGTTTTATACCATAGGCGTAGCCAGGGGGGGCAAAGAGGCCATGTTCCCCCCAAATTTATACAAAATATAGTCATTGTATGCATTGAGAGGCGTTTTTTCCAAACAAATAGTGTTATTCGTCTAAAATCAAACATTTTGGCTCCCCAAAATCTCTGGGCTGGCTACGCCACTGTTTTATGCTTGACCTGCAAACATTTTATGAAGCAATAGTGTACGTTTTACATATTTTCACGAAGCTCTTTAGCAATTTTTAGCATATCTCGAGCAGCCTACATAATCTCGAATGACTTGCCGAAAGCCTTGTAAAGATGTAGGTTCCGTCTGTTAATCGAAAGATATATTTTCGATCCATGGCCAACGAGTTACTGCCGAACGCGCTCCTGCTGTTTCGGCAAGAGCGTTTGTCCGAACTGTGAGATGCAAAGAAGCACGGCAGGCTTCAACCTGCCGTCAAACAAAAAACTCATAAAATCAGCTGTTCAAGACTAACGGCAGTACAAGGTAATGTTGCAGAAAACAAATTAACTGAAAATCCTATTCTTTGTGTTGTTTTATAGGAGCCGCAGGACAGTGTATTCGTGACAGTTGGTCCTTTGTCGCATTACGATTACAAATACTCGATAATCAACAATCATCCAGCAGGCAGCTTCTGGTACCATGCGCACTGGCACGGTTCGGTCTTGTTTCAGGTAAGATATTGGATCTGCTATAATGAACCTATTGTTATATTCCATTTTCATTCATTGTGACACTACCAATTTTCTTGAGTGAATTTACAACATGTAGGAGCAGGCAATTTTTTGGAGGTACAAAAGATACTATGCCTGAATTTTCCCACATTTTCCCTAAAAACGTTTATGCAATGAACGTTCTCCCTAAAAATTTTCTGTAGCTGTTAGTACATTTTATTTTGGTGTACCATGTTGCCATACGGGTACACTTGAAAATTGAAATGTGGTACTTGAAGTTTTGGTCTAATAACCCAACTGAAGAAAAACTTGCTAGGCTTTGCAAAATCAATGTCAGAAGCTAGCTGATTCCGTACTCTGAAATCTGCTTCACAGTTCTGAGGNTTGGCGTGCCATTCACAATCCAGCTGTTGCTGTCAGCAAGAAATCTCANACCTAACTGAAGACATGTATCCCACATCTTTATGGAAAATGTGTTCAAAACCAAACACCGTCCATAAACTTAAAAACACAGCTTTATCGTACTTGCCTGGCATGGCGAAACATTCACGTGTTTGATTTTAGCCAGTGTCAGAATGCCGGAAAACCCTTATATTTCTTGAAGAGCTAATAGCCAGAGCGCCTATGAAAAAATACTGCAATAGATTTTGCTGATATGAAATATATGCCCTTCAGTACACTCGATTCCCACAATGTACAGTTAATAATGTACGTAAATAGTCTTTTTTGCCCAAAAATTCAAGTAAGTAAGTTATTTATAAACTTTCACACGCTAAAACACGAGTTTACTTGAATCAATTTGTTCAATTTCTACGTATCTAATTCGTTTCTGAGGTACAATGAACGTTTGTTTATTCGCTCAACAACAAAAAATGAATTTCATTAGCATTTTTAAACGATGTCAAAATTTCTTTGCCCGATTTTTTTGAGATTTTTCCCAATTTTTTAAAAATCTAAATTTTGGGATGTGCGCTTGCACCCCCTGAAAGAACCCTCGGATCCTACACCACTCTTATAAAAGATATATTTTGTCTTTCTAAGAACGCTATTTTGTAACATATTAAAACCATGCAGGTGAAAGCTGTCAATATCAAAATATTTAAAAAGTGTTACATCATGCATGTATGTTGAATGACGTTTTCTTTATTGAAATGCGTTGTGTTGAGCAACACAATCGGCAACTTTTCAAAAACTAAGTGAAAAAGTTATCTCCAACAAATCCGATTTTTAAAGAGGACACAGTTTTCTGAAATTTGCGGTGGTTGCAAGAGGATATGCCATTTCTGAAAATTACGTTGGTTTAGGTTGAGAAGTAAAAAAGTGCAAACTTTCACATTTTGCAGGTGGTTAGTGGAATGGGAGGTATGATACTAGTCGAAGATCCAACCGATTCATCGGTTCCGCAACACATTCAACAAGTCTCTTGTCCCTCAAACTGCGAGCATGATATTCAGATGGTTTTTCAGCCTTCTTTGGTTTATTCGCCTTTTGGAGGATTTGCCCAAATACAAAGATTGATCCAAGACAACTTGTTCAAGTGATAATTTCGTTCAATTGCCTTTTCCTTTTGTCTTGTCACTTTTTTTGCAGTCAATGCAGGTCCGATTTTTCGCAAGAGTTGTTATTTAAGTTTCGGCTCAACGCTAGAAAATAGTTAGTAAATTGTTGCAGAAATTTCTTTTATCCTGTTCAGAAATCCCCAAACACTTAGGCCTAACATTCTTTTGGCCAGCGGTGGGTTTGGGGATCTATGGCTCTGCTACGAATGCGGCTGAGATCACGTGTTGTCCCTATGCACTGTGCAGCAGTAGCAGCTGCCAATGGTATGACAAACTACGCACGAGATTGCGTCACAGATGACTCACGCAATTGTTAGGCCAACCTTTAGACCAGGGGTCTCAAACACCCGGCTCGCAGCTCCCGGGCCGCATGTGGCCCACGAGGGCCTTTCGTGCGGCCCGCGATGCTTTTTGGGAATTTTCAATAAATCAACATTTACGTTGCCAAGTGCCTTGAAAACAGATGCCGCGAAATAGTTGAATAAAAGCTGAATGATACCCAGTGCGGCTTTCGTCTTGGCCGTAGTACTACAGACCAAAATTTCACTCTCCAGTAAAATTTTGAGAAATATTGGCAGTATGCCAAAAACGTGTACACATGTTTTGTCGACCTCGAGAAAACATACGACCGGGTTCCTTCCGAAAAACTGTGTGGGGTGTTGCCTGTGTACGGTGTTGACGGCCGCCTGTTACTGGCCGTCAATTCACTGTATTCCTGCTCAGGAGTTTGTGTTCATGTCGGGCGAGTTAAATCACGACCGTTCACCTTTGGTGTTGGACTCCGACAAGGGTGTGTGCTGTCATCGGTGGCTTTCATAATCTGCATCAGTGGTTCTCAACCTTTTCGCTGAAGGGAGCCAAACCCAGACCTACGGTTTTGTTGGAGAACCCCACTAAAAATTTTTAACACAATTCAATTGACACGTTTTGTTTTAAAACAGAACGAAGTCTGTTATACAATATATTAGACGTTTTATTGAAAGACTGCTAAGGGCCGCACAAAGTGTGCCTGGGAGCCGAATGTGGCCCTCAGAACCGAGGTTGAGAAACACTGGTCTACATGAATTGGATAGACAGTCACAGCCGAATCGACGAGGGTGTCACAGTCGGGAGCTGCAGGATCAAAAGTTTACTTTTTGCAGACGATTTGGTACAGCTAACATCTTCTCAACAGTCTTCAGCATGCACTCGATCGGTTTTCTGCTGCGTGCGACCGAGCCAAAATGAAAAACAGCACTAAAAATACCGAGACTATATCTCTCTACAAACCCAAGGCAGTGTATACGGCAAATGAGCGGCAGTACACTGCAGCAGGTGGAGAAGTTCAAGTACCGAGGGTGGTATTTACGAGCGGCGGAAGGCGGAGCGTCAGGAGATAGATACAAGCAGGGTTTTTTAAGGTGTTTTAGGGACCCGATTCGGGTCCCTAGAATTGACAATCGGTTCCCTAGAATCAGCAAAAATTATCATTGGAC
>JGI24159J19872_10013717_pt1 | contig 10524 bp, 7 predicted proteins | sample Ectturendosymbi4_FD_19872 | JGI IMG/M metagenome (IMG submission 19872)
CTGCTACATGCGACGCGCTAAGCATAACATCCCTAGTAGCACGAAAGCTACTGGGAGCTTCCTTTAGCCTAGTGCGTAAGTGCGCAGGCAAGCCGCTGCTTCATATGTCAGTAACTCCCAAGTTCCAATCGTTTTAGCGACCCCCAATACGAAACCTCTAAAGAACCTGCCAACGACAGTAACTTCTGGTAATGCTCAACATGGAGTTTCATTCTTCGATAGCCCTGATGATCGACTTTCATTTACTCCCGTCGTTCCTACTAGCGTCCATACCCCTCATACCCCTCGACCACCCCGTGAAACAACCTTGAATCCGAATATCCATGCAACCGATGTCAATAAGAATTTGCGCGATGCCTTGCATCAAAGTTTCACTCTTTCTAAACGAACTCTGCGCACATTCGCTGGAAACCCATTAGACTACTATGATCTAATCAAAAGTTTTAATGCTACGATTCGTGAGCAAGTTACTGAACCTGCTTCTCAGCTGGAATACTTGATAGATATGTGTACAAGATAGGCTCGAGAGGCAATAAAGCATCTTTCGATTGTAACTCTGCCGTCACTTGGCATGAAACGCTGCACAATAGATTTGGTGCACAAAACTTGGACTGTTGCCAATGTCAAGTCTAGAAAACTTCAAATCACCAAATTTACCTTAGGTTGGTGTATGTTTCTGTTAAAATTGCAACTTTCATGTAAAATTTAATATAATGTTATATTTAAAGCTTTCATAGGCTTTCTGAAACATATGTTTGTTTTTGTGTAAGTGTGGTGAGCAACGGAAACATGCAATTCAGAAATAAGGATACAAAACCTGGCGAACAATCATGTATAGCGCCAAGTTGAACTCCTTTGCTGCAAGTCGCAGTTGCATCTGAAGAAACTTAAGTCAAGCATTCGAATGAACCTAAGTTAACTATTCGAACGAACTTAAGTCAAGCATTCGAATGAACCTAAGTTAAGTATTCGAACGAACTTAAGTCAAGCATTCGAAGAAACTTAAGTCAAGCATCACCCTGAGAAAAACGCACTTTGTTAAATTCGATACATATACTTCCTTTGTTTTAGCCATATTTTTAACCGCACCAAATTCCTCAAATAAATTTAATCCACTCATCTTTGTACATAGGCATGCGCTTTCATCTGTACATTTTCTTCACCACGTTTTATGTTTGTTTTTCTAACTGTGTTTATTTGATCTCCAACTGTTGTTTTTCAACACAATTCAAAAAGTGATAAACACGGTTGGTTGACTAGATGACCGCCATGGTCCCTGACCAATCTCAAATGACACAGTGCCATTCTTAGTTTGCAATGATCAGCTATTACGCCACTGTATTTTCATTTGCTCTAATGGTCAGTGACAGCTGGTTTACTTAGTGTGCGATGGTTTTTTGTATTGCTTCTGTTTATTAGCTGAGTCATATGAAACAATAAACCATTACCATATATTGGCAGGCAAGCAAAGAAATACTGTACTATACAAATGCGGTAGAAGAAAGTACGTAGCAACTCTAGGAATAGTTTTACTGTAGAATAATTTGTACATTTCATTTCCGCTCATAAGTTTAACGACGCACTGCAAAGTCACCAAGTGCAAGTAAATGGGAAATACATGAAATCTCGATTTTCTTTTTATTTTACTGATATGGCTTTGGTTTTTGGTTCAATCGATTTTTTAATGCTCATGTTATGGATTTTGCGGCGCCAGCATTCGTTGTAAGCTGTGGAGAGCAGCATTTGAATTATTGTTCAACGCGTGTCTAACAAACGTTCGCCTGACACCTCACACATTCCGTGCACAGCTGCAGCCTCGCATTCCCAGCAGTAATTGCTTACGACAGCGCGGCCCGACTACTTTTGACCTAAGGGCCATTTAACAAAAACGGGACAACTTGCGTAAACTTCCAATAAAATGACGTATAAAGCAAGAGATTCACATGATTTAAAATTAAAAAGGGAAGATTAGTGTGTGATTCATTGAAATTATTACACCATAGTAAATAGCAATTATTACAAATCATCATCAGATTAACGCCTTTGGTCGAGGCTTCCCTGACACTATCGCACCAATGTTAATGGTAGCAAGTCGAAGACTGCGTTCCGGAGTTTCCCGTTCCATTCAATTTCTGTTTTTAGTTTTGAATTGCTTCATCTAAGAAAATGTCCTTTCACACACGGATGTGCTCCCAAACATCAAGTGCATTTCAGCGCGAAATCTTTCAGTTTCGAATATCTAGTTTTGCTGACGAATTTACAGAAGCTCTCTGCAGTCTCTAACACCGTTATTATTGTGCATTTTTATCAAAAGATGTTGTGCCTTGCAGGGATGAGCAATTAATTTGGCTCGAGGGCAACTTTGGGAAGGGCGCGTTTAGCGGATAGATAGACAGATTTATTTGGCGGTACTGAGTTCATTGCGCCAGGTTTGTACTCCTGAAGACAAGGAACGCCGGGGAATCGAAAAAACACAGAGGTTATCTAGACAGGCGGTCCAGCAGAGGATCAGCAGAAGACCGCACCTTATAATTTGGTTGATAAATGAGAAAATAAAAAAAACACAGAAAAATAATGATTTGATTTGTTCTTGTGCAAATCCACATTATCCAGCACAAACAGTTCAGTAAGACAAATGTAATCTCACACGTTTTTCAACAAATTTCAGATTTGAAGGTTTTTCAGCAATCCTTCCGCCGGTCATTGAAAACGCTGTGGTGGGCTACATATGGTCCGCTGACCTGCAGTTAGACCACACTGGCTTACGAAACAGAAGATAATCAGCGCAACATTTGTTGTCACAATTTAAGCAGCAAACTTCAACAACGTTTGATTGTCAAGCACGGTTTCGGTGTCTGAAACACAACAAAAACAAGCCAAGCCTTTACCAGAGCAATTAGAGTGAGCAAACGATTTTCAAAGTTGGTTAGTCAATACTAGAGCTTTAGCCACCGCAAATCTGTCAGTTTTTAAATCAGTTTTTGTTCCGATCCTCACCTTTAGTCATGCTTATGAATCTGGGGTGATGACTGAAAGAATATCTGAAGTGCAAGCGGCAGAGATTGGAATTTGCAAAGAGTTCACGGTGTGATTCTTCGTGACAAAGTGCAGAGCTGTCTGCATTTGTGAAGCTGCGAGTGTCGAGACACTTCTCAACCTTGTAGTAAAACCTCACCTTTAATAATTTGGCCATGTTTCTGTTACAGACCACCTATTAAGCGGTTTCTGCTGGATTAATCAGATAATCTTCAACAAATCAGAAAAAAGACGATTAAAGAAACGACAAACAAATAAAAATCAATCGATTACTTAACAGTCGAATGTAATTTGTATGGCTGCGAAGTACAGAAAAAAAACGGTAACACGTACTCTATTCAATCAGCACTAATCAGCGTCGCGCCATCAACCAAGACTCGGGGTTCTTGCAGAGCAAATTCATCACAATCTCTCCAACAAATAAAATACAGACAAAAGATCAAGTGCTTCCGGTGAAACCGTCCAATCCCCATAAAGGTCAGGAGGTGGTCGCTGTCGTGTTGAACGACGCAACANGGGNACAGGCAAATCACAGTTCGGGGCTNGCGAGCAGTCGTCAGACANTTCAAGTTCACCNTCACGTGGTGTCGCACCAGAATCACAATCGTCATCTGCGNCGGGTGNTTGAGANACTTGCGAATTTTCGTGGACAGGAGCCTCAAAANGANGTTGGGTTTGGAATGCGCCAAGNGGTCTCGGGTAAGGTGCCAAGTCAGACGTTGACACAATGCCCTCATCTCCATCCCTTGTGACGTATGACGGCGTAATTTCCACTAGCCTCGATCAGTTNGACAGGGTCGCACAGCGGTTCTCCCTTATTTCGCACAAAACGCCTCAGAAGCACAGTNCCTGGCGAGAGCAACCACGGAAGAAGTGCTGCACCGAACATGGCTTTGCGAGAGAAACGAAACAAACGTTCACGGAGGATTTCATTCGTCGAGATGCACATGAAAGAAAGGACAGCATGCAAAGCTTCCAACAAAACAAATTCCCACCTTTCTTCGGGAAGACGTGCACCGCGCAGCAAAAGCTTGATCGTTCTCCACACCGTTTGATACACACGTTCACACTGGTTGTTATCTCGCGGGTGATAAAGAGGCGAAGTACTGAAAGCAATTCTCCGCTGTGTGAGAAAATTTCGTGTTTCTCGGGTGACGAATGGTAATCCTCATCACCGTAGATAAGTTTTTTTAAGGTGTTTTATGGACCCGATGCGGTCCCTAGAATCGAAAATCGGATCCCTGGAATCAGAGAAAATTAACATCGGGTCCCTAGAATCAGAGAAAATTGGGTCCCTAAAATCAGTGAAATCGGGTCCCTACAGGCCCATACCAGGTACCTAACATTTTCCTCAAAAAAACTGCTGTAGATACAACCAGGAAAACTTAGAACACAGGAACGTGAAGAGAGACAATCTGCAAAGGTGTAGTCTGTCATATTTTTGTAAGGAAAAACACATATAAACGCTAATATTTGTCGGCGACAAACAGGTAAGGACGAGGCCTTCGTACTGGCACTTTGAAATCAACACACTCGATCCCACGGGCGAATCGCTTTGATCAACGCGATTTGGGAAGCGGGCTGAAAGAATTGTGACTTTATCCGGGCGCACGTTTTGTAGTTCCGACAATTATTTTTTGTTTCTTCGCTCGAAAACGGTAGATTCCGTTGCCGAACAAAGTGATGCAGTCTAACTCTAGCATAACCTGGATTACCGAGCGATTGGTGCGAATCTTGCAAATTTGATCAATACAAACTCGTGAAAAAGCATCAGGCGCAACGTTTTAAACTCCGGGCCAATGACATTTGTCGTAACTGAACTGAGTCAATTCAAGCCTCCACGCAAGGATTTTATTTTTATCTTTCTTTTATAATTCTGACCAAACATGTAACAAATAGCCTGTTGATCAGCAACCAGTGAAAAATGTGGTCCTTTCAGGTAATGTTTCAATCGGCGCACAGCTTCAATAATCGCGCAGGCTTCTCTCTTTACAGCTGGATCACGTCTTTCACAGGAAGTTAAATTTCGGGACATGAATGCCACTGGGCATCCACCTTGCGACAGTATGGCCGCCAAGGCAAAAGCTGATGCGTCGGTCCTAACTTCAAAAGGCAAGTCACCCACTACAGCGCCTAAACAGGCCTTAATTAAATTGTCTTTTAATCTTCGGAAAATGTTTTAAGCTTAATTGTCAAATGGGAAAGCGGAAGCGTGCTACAGAAGCCTAGATTTGTCAGCATAGTACGAAAGCATGCCTGAGGCACGTTGGAGATCCTTTGCACTACAAAGCTGTGGGATTTCTAGCAAGGTTTGTAGTCTTTGAAGGTCAGGTTTCACTTGATTGTGGGAAATTCTACACCCAAGCATGTCGAGAGTGGTGGTACGAAACTTTGACTCTGTTTCATTTAAGGTGGGGTTGTACTGAACAGCCGCATCAAGCAAAAGTTTCAAATCAATAACATGCTCTGCTCCAGTAACTGTTACGTCATACTAATATGCGTCGACCTTTTTCAAGCAATGTGTTTTAATAAAATTGTCAATTCACCTCTGAAAAGCAGCAACGCCGTTACTGACCCCAGACGGATGTCACTTATACTGGACCAAACGCTTCGACCAAACGCTTGGTTTTTCTGCACGCTACGTGGGGCGAAATAGAAAAGAAGTTAATCTTGGCGCGAGATTGCGCAAACCGTCGAAGGCCGTTGCCGACCTACTTGGCAACCACGAGGACGATATACCAGGGGACGGAAGCAGGTCAATCCGCTTGCGGGGTCTCGGTGCGGTATTGTGCAAACAGGCAAAGACTGTCAAGAACCTACTGGCCTACACCAGGAAGCCACGGGAACTGTAGCTGGAAGGAAATACTGCGGCATCTGTACAGATGCTGTTAACTAATGTTAGGCTTTAAGGTAGCATCAAGTAAATCAAATCCCCTTTGAACCAAGATAACTGCATACACTAGATAACTAGTAACCTGATCAACGCAGCTTAAAAACCAAGTCGCTGCACGCCGTTACACCCCATAACAAATTAACATTGCTGTAAAAGGCAAAGACAATATCTTTTTCGTTAAAAGGCGATGGAATATAGAAGCAACGAAATAAAAACATAAATCAAACTCTGCCAAATCGTAACAAAAATAGCACATGCTTGTGAGGACTCAAACTTCACACATCTTTATCTTATGAGAACTATTTGATTACAGCCAATACATACCACAACACCTAGAGCTAGTCTGTTATTTTTTAATGTTCATAAAATACATAAACTAAAATATATTGCAACTGCGCCTGATAAGTAAGAAAATGCAGGTATTTAAATGAAAGTTCAATCAACCTGTTCCAAATTAGAATTGGAATCTCAACTTTTCAAAGGATTTAGTGATTGTTTAAAACTAGAATTTTTGCAACAATGATTATGACGCAACAGCATAGATTGCTTGCACGTAACAATTGGATGAACTTTATAAATCAGCAATGGTTTCATGAGTGAATGACCGAATATAAAAACATGTGAAGGTCCGCAGATAAAAAAAAATTGTCAGAAAATATTAAAAGACATGAAATGTGGCAGAAAACGTCATTTTGTTTTAATTTTGCAAGTTTTTACAGGCACGTCATCAACAAAGCACAAAATCGAACACGAATGTTTAAAAGGTCAAGAGTAGCTTCAGTGAGGTTCAGGTATTTTTCCTGTATTGAAGAAATTGTATCGAAAATCCCAGATGGCGACACTTCGGTCAAGCACCTGAAAGGAGAGGACAACCTCTGAAGGGCTTTTTTACTCACAGTCATGCTTGGATTAACTTCAACCCGATGCGAAGGAGGTCACGACCTGCAGCAAAGTAGTTCAACAAGTTACTTTCCATTGTAAAGTATCTTCAAATTTGTGAACAACTTGATTTTTTCGCTTCCTCGCTAATGTTACGTAACAACAAACATATGTTTCACTGGCCTAAAATAAAATTTGTAACTAAACCAATAAATGAAATGTCAAACAAAACTTGCCATTTAAACAGAAATGTAAATCGTCTCGGAGTAATTTTAACTGTTTAAAACCCATGTTTTTCTGTAATTTTGCATTTCTTAGCNTGCGCTTGAAATTGTTGTTGGCATGATTGNCTAGTCTTTTTTCAGTGCAGTGGTTATCAACCTGGGTTCGCNACCCGCAGGGGGTGTCGTGAACCATTTTTGGAGGACGCGAGTAGATATTATATGTACACCGCTGTATTACATTCGCTTTATTCGAGTTTTACATGGGGGTCGTTTGGTTACAGTGGGTTGCTGTAATGGGTGGCGGTACAAAAACGTTTGAATACTGCTTTTTCAGTGTTTCATCATTTCACTTGTAAGCTCTTGCTTGCAATTTACAGGACTTAAATATGCGTAATTAACGCGAAATTGATTTCCTAGTAAAAACAGTTTGTAAACAGGTTCAACTGCTTTGCCCCTGTGGTATCGTCACTGAACTACAGTATATTTTTTGGATTTGCTACCTATAAAAACTGCAGCGTATTTCACAATAAAGAATGTGTNGTAAACAATCACTCAAGAGAAAACAGGTCATGTCCATTACGCTGCCATCACGTCACTGCAAAGATAAGGTTTTAGTGAAGGGAACTTGCAAACTGCAGTCAATTGTAAAGAAAACGTGTGAACTGTGTTTTGAAACACGTGTTATATGAAATTGCACTGTTATATCACAGAAACCGATATTCGAATTCTCGCAGAGGTATGAAGACGCAGCATGGCGGACAGATTTCTTGAATGCCCTACTTCTCTTCTAAAAGCTATAAATCTTACTTTTTTTCAATAAATATCACTTTTCCGTTACGAGATTTTATATAATTTACTTCCACGCATGTATCCCCGTGTTGTATTTGCGTGTTCCTTTTCATTGCGATGTATGTTTAAGCCTCGTGCGTTGCATGTAGGAGTGGAGACGTTATACACAATAAAATAAAATAAACCACAAGACCGTTGCTAGAAAAAAACAATAATTTAATGAATGCAGATTATTTTTGTTGGATTTGAATCAGTTTTTGTCTTATTTTGACAATATCTTAGAGTTTCATAAAATATTCTGACAATTCATCAACGATTTCTGAGTTAAAATGTTTGACTTTTTTCAAACCAACAAAATTACTTTTACTCTAAAAAGTTCAGACTTTAGTAGTTTAGCAATATAGATTGTTGCAATAAGAAAAAAATATGGGCACTTTTCAAAATGTTTGTAGCTTTGTACCGTATATTGCTTGCTTTAACATCACCAGGTAAGATTTTTTCTAAAATTGAGTAAAGTGAGCAATTTGTTCAACAAGTGAACCCTTGACACGTAATATTACAGGCCACTAAAAATCTTTCAAATATGTTGCAGTCTCAGTTACGGAACATTGCGATGTTGCATAAAACTTCAAAAAAATTACCCTTTGCTTAATGCTTTTCTACGAAAATTAATCAAAACTACATTTCCTTTGAAAATGTTATTTCTAGATTTTATCTTATCTTTATGGGCTTAGCAAATTTTAATAAAATCTTTTACCCCAGTTTGGTACCATGTCTTTCCGTTTATGCACAAAATCGTTTACAAATACTTTATTTAAACATTGCTTACCCCAACAGAGTTTTATACCAAATCAATTCTTTTGATACAACTGGAATTTTAAAGAAATGTTGAGACGTCTTGAAAAACAAACGAACTTCGACGCTTTTCGGTCAAGACTTGATTTTTGTGTTCAACCGTTTACAGTACGCAGAGTAGCATTGTGCCAAACGTTTCGTACTTCATGATCTGTAAACCGTTTTTGTGTTTAGTAAAACACGCAAAAATTTACTGCAATTTGAATATATAGCTCTTGCCCTTTTGTCTGCATTTACTGGCGTTTTGCATTGACATGATTGTTAAGGTTTACTGCTGCACCAACCAGAAACTTGTTGCTGATGTTTCCTGCAACTTACAGATGCAATTTGTTTTTACCTACTTGAAGGTTCCAGTTACCAGCAAAGCTTTGCTGACTGAAAATATCATATTTTAACGTGTAATGCGGTGTTTGCCAAACTACCTGTGTGAACGAATGATCATAGGCTCACCTCCATTTGCAATTTTAAACACGTCGAAGACATATTATCACTACCCTTACGCAACACAAAACATGTATTTAACAAAATTTTGATTGAAACCTTTGCGAAAATACAACAGTTACGTTTTCAGTGGAAAATTGCCATTACACCAACCGAAATTGGCAAAACAGAAATTGCAACTGTTTAGTCAAAAAGTATGGGGAGAAATTCCCAGATTCTGAAACAGCTTTGTGGAAAGACTCAGTGATAGAACTTAAATTCAAAAACATATTTCAAGATATTCAGCTGCTTCGTACGATGATATACGTTTGCGTCAGCAACAACTGTACATAAACGTTTGCGTCAGCAACAACTAAGAACATTTTATACAACAGTGCGGTTCGGGAGTTTTGCTTTTTCAGAAAATGAACTGAGGACTACAAATACTAAACCATGAACTTTCCATGCTTCAAAATAGCTCATGTTTTCACCAAAAACAAACGCGCTCCCTACAGACATTGTTGCGAGCTGGACGTTTTCACAAAAATGCTGCCAAGCGCAAAAAGCTGAAAATACAATTCAGTGCTTCACTGAGGACGATGAAATAAATTAAATTTGATTGAATTTTTCATTTCATTAACAAAACTATTTGTTTTGTGTCACTTGCTCTGCAACTAGAGTGCGAACGGAAAAGAAGCGGATCAAATTCAATTGACGAATTAGGTTAATCGAAAAAATGAAAGCATGTGAAAATAATTACTAAACACAGATTCGTTCGGCAACAAGATACTCTCCCAAAGCAACTGTTGGGCATATTGAAAACATCAACATTCTTCAATGTACTTTCAGTAGTGACAAAGATGTCTGACAATTTCCCTAATATGGCTTTTCCATCAAGTAATAGTCGCAATGAAGTTCTGCTAAATCCCTTATCTAGTGTAACGTTGGTGATTTCGAAAACTGTTGTCTCAGGCGGACACGTGAAGAAGTTATCTGCGTAAGTTGCGTGTTGGATCTCTCAGTCATCGGCGTTAGAGCCAGTTGTTGATATCAAATACTTGTTGAAATCGAATATATCTGCGAAGGTGTTGAGCAGCCAATCGTGTCTCATCATCCAGAACCCTCAGGCCGTGCACTCAAAGAGAAGGATGACGGTGCCTTCGCGTGGCCCCCCACGTTGCGGCATTTCCTGAAATGCTTGCAAAACCTGTCTCTACGAGAGCAATCACTGCTACCCATGCTGGATCTCTCAGTGAGCTCTTGTAAACACAGCCATCGTAAACGTCTACCTTTTCAGAAATCAACTCAAAATTGGTTGATTGACTTCAAAACTTTTTCGAAATCGATGAAATTATGCTAGATAGCTGCAGTAATCTGAAAAGCTGAGGGCAGATGTCAGTAAAACATTGCTGATGAGAAACTTTTTTT
>JGI24159J19872_10013718_pt1 | contig 10523 bp, 8 predicted proteins | sample Ectturendosymbi4_FD_19872 | JGI IMG/M metagenome (IMG submission 19872)
GGGGGGGGGGGTGCTTTGGTACCCGTCTGCGATTGTTACCCTTCAAAGAAATCGGGGATGAATTTCCTGGTTTTCCGCTGCTAGTGATTCTTATCCGTAATTTTCACTGTCCCCATCTGCCATGGCCAGGTCCCCATCTGTCATGGCCAGGTCCCCATCTGTCATGGCCAGGTCCCCATCTGCCATGGCCAGGTCCCCATCTGCCATGGCCAGGCGACGCCCCTGACCCAAAAAGATACCGATATATTTTAAGGCCACGAGTGGAACAGCGCAAACTTCCTTCTGGACCAATGGCAATTAGCAGAAAAGCAAACGGTGGCCTACGTGGAAAGCTTCACAGCAGAGAAGGCGAACTCTAATTTCTCGCAATCTTTGGGCGAAGGCAGCTGCCAGTTGTTTGCTCAACGACTGACACAGCCGGTTGCAACGTTCAGCGATAGATGCGAACAGTGATGTTGGTTTCTATGTATGTGCGAGGTGGATACGGAATGGCAACAATCGACTTAAACCAACCAAACTTACCTGATGTGAGGCAGCGCACAGCGCGCTTGAGAGCAGATGCCTTTGGTGTAGTAGTCCCGGCACACCAACACGTGTTGGTGTTTACACTTCGGCAAAGAAAATGCAGTTTGCGTTAGTCAGACTGTAAGTGCTGCCCTATTCGAGAATGAAACCCACAACTAGACGCTTAAATAAAATTATGAACGGCTTAAGATGTATATTTTCACAGCCGTTAGTAACACTCCTACAAGAAGGCCGTTAGAAAAGGTGCTAAGTAGTCACTGCCCAACCGTAAAGCAGTCACGTTCGTCGTGGCGATGAACGAAAGCAATTACTGGCACTAACACTAGTCTGGGGGAGGGCAGCGAAGGGGGAGATTTATCTGTGTAAGTGCTTCGAGCTTTTCCTGAAGCCGGTTAGTAAATTACTCGAGAACGGTTATTTAACTTTTGCATCAGACGTTTGCTTTCTGACTAACGTGTTCGCCTTTTGAACAGTATCCCGTCGTCGCGAAGGCCTTACACACCGGGGCGTTGCGGCCCACAAACACGTGTAAGTAGGGACAGTTCTTGGTGCTACAGTTGCCTTGAAGGAAGAAATTACAAACAGGAACCTGGTGGAAACAAGAAAAGCTCAGTTCAATTAAAGATCGCGCACGCCGGACAAACAACATTCTCGCTTATTTGCGAATTAAAGCGACCTTTTTGTTGGATAGTTTGTGAGAGAACAAGCAGTTTTTGTCCTTGCACGTTCCACGCAGAAATCTGAAAAACACAACGCGAAAAACAGAGTTGCTGTCAGTTAATTTAAGTAGGACATCACGTGTGTGAGTGGGATATCACGATTATGAGTGGGATATCACGATCGTGAGTGGGATATCACGATCGTGAGTGGGATATCGCGATCGTGAGTGGGATATCACGATCGTGAGTGGGATATCGCGATCGTGAGATATCATGATCCTTGAAGGTGATTACCAAATGATGGTTTACAAACAGCCATTTCGACACCAAAAACACCGTAAAAAGAACTGAAACGGCTGCTAACATACAGCACGACAAGCAAGTTGGATGTATAAAAGCGAATCTTCAATTTTTTGACATTGTTATGCCTTTTTTAGTTGAAAAGAACATCTGCTTGTATCAGTCTGCCATAGTTATGCAAACTGAAGAGCAGAATATGATTCTCGCGTCTTCATCGTCTGTGTTATAAATACGAACAGCGCAACAATTTGTGACTCTAACTGCCCTTCTTTAGCTACTCCGTTGACTTTGGATAAATGGCGAAAACTATTTGTAAATTTAATGTCAACCAGAACTCGGGTAGAATAATTGTCTGTGTTTCCGCCTCAAGGCGGTGCTCCAGGAGTTCCGTTAAATCCTACACCTCCGCAGTTTTATGCCAATCTACCACTATTCAAGTGCAAGACGTCAGCTAACCTGGTGCAGAGAGCCACTCTCTCGGGGTCGTGGGTGTAAGGGCATGTCGCGCCCCTGTTGCATTTTCCAAATCTGAAATAAAACGATTTTTACCACGGTAAGTGTGCTTGTGACGATGCGCCGCGATGGAGCTCGGCACAACATTCGCGCGGACCGCCTCGTGTGAATGTTGCTGCCGCCATCGCAGGCAACACAGTTCGTCATGCAAAAGCCGAGCGAGTCACCAGCGACGAAAACCATTTGCGGCCAGCAAAACAAAACCCGAGTTTGTTTATTTTCAACGAACTGCGTTCTATGAAGTCACACTGCCGTAATGAACCCTTTCGTTTCGAGCATCACCTGCTTCTGAAGCAACTCACCGAAGTGGCGCACGAACAACAACCAGCATTGAAGTTTCATCGACAAATTTTTGTTAATTTGAACGAGTAGCATTTGTGGGTCAATATTATCTGTTGTTATGACAACACGTACCTGTTGAAAAACGTGCAAAAGACTTTGCGCAACCTGTGCTTGTTTTTCAAGCGGGCAGTTTGCAGGCTCCTCTGGAGTACATGGCTGAAGATACAGAAAGTAAGATGTCAGGCAGTCGATTGCGCTAATGTCAAGAAAATCTTTATCATTTTCAGCGGTAGACACGCAATTCGAGAAAAGCTACAAAACAGATGAAGGTCGCTTGCAAACGCGCGAACAGAGTTTTCAAAAATCAAGTACACACGTCACTGAATCGCGCGTTTATTTCAGCTGCAAACCTCATCAAAACTCTGATGCAATTGAAGCGAACGCTTTGTTTGATCAAAACGTGTCATTGTTACTTTTAAATTAGGCATAGCTGGTACTTAACGAAAAACGTCAGCACTGTGCACATTTGCACACTGCGTTCACGCAGAGTTGGAAGACGGGTGTCCGGTTCGGAGCGAGATTTGAAAAACAATTTAGGGCTAGATTAGGGTTTTGTGGTCATCTGATCGTATTACTTCATTACCATATTTGAAAGAGCTATACACACTGGACATACGAGAGTGTATCACTAGAAGAATTACCCCACCCCCCTTAACAGAAGGATAGCTAGGGGCAGAGGAAGCCTGGTCTTCCACAAAACAACGAAGCAAAGTCACTTTACCTGGCGATTTTCTGCTTTAGTGTGTGGCAATGCAACGGATGTCGGTGAAACTGGACGCTGCTTTTACCTGAAATGACGCAAGAGTGAAAGCGTCTTCCTTAAGCACTGGAATAACGTCAACCATGCACAAAACCACGCAAATACAAACCGGTAAGGGGCTTTTCACAAATGACGTCACGCTTTTATGCCTAAAATCACCCCGTTCCCCTTTGTCACATTTTGTCACAAAGGTCCACACCCTCCCTGAAAAATAACACCACATTTCTGCGCACTCCCCACCGTACGTTACACAAAGATGGGCTATGCTGAACGCGTGGGCGCGCGCGGCCGTGCTGTAGCACGTCAACGGTCAACGTTGGGTTGCAAGTGTGGGTGGGAGGGCCAAAAAAACTTTAGATGGCGCTGATTGCTGAGCAGCAATTCCAGCTCTTTTTATAAATAGATGTGGAAGTTTCACTTGCCGGAGACAACAATTTGTGTCGTCAGAAATTCATTTATCCCCCTCTTCGCCACAAAAGAAAGTCATCACTCCCTCTGAGCGTGACGTCAATTGTGAAAGGCCCATAACTATAAAATCAACAGACGAATGTTAACCTTAAGAGGGCACGTTGATATTTTTCTCCAGCAGAGCGTATAACACTCAGATTTTTGTTAGATTACGTTCTTACTGAAAAACACATCATCTGTTATGCATTTTAATTCCGGCAAGAATAGTTTTTCGTGACAGACGCAAAGAACAGGATATGGATTGCAAACTTCAACTGTCTGCGCTGTACTGAGCACCACCACCTTGCAAGAGACACCCAACAAACTATTCTGATGCTTACACGGCCGTTGCTTTCGACGAAGGACAATATTTCCTGTCTTCAGACTTCTGGTTTGGACAGGCATGGCCGGATACCGCACGAGTTTGTAGCGTCCCGTGAACCTGCAAGAAGGCAATACGGTTAATACCGAAGCGCACCACCGGCTTCAAACACATCACGCGTCGACTACAAAGTACATGTATCTATTGCATTGCATCGACCGTTGTGAACTGATTCGCGGGACCAGCGCTTGCGGTTGGTGTGACGCGAACGAAGTGACAAACGGGAAATATATGACGCGAAGTGACACACTAGCAGTAGGGCCCCCGTTGGTTTCACGATATACTATTACTTGCAGACGTCAGAAAAATCAGGAGTGTCGACCGTAAAATTTAACTATTATCGCCTTCGCTGCTTAAATTTTAGCAAGTGCAAGCCATCTAGCCGCAGCACCAATTCTCGATCAGTGCAGTCGTAAGACGAAATGCATGAAAGTGTTTGCTCGATGATTCTAACTGCAACACCATGGAACTCACCCACGCTGAGACCCTTGCTTGACCTGCAAAGAAGTGGGAGGGGGGTTAATTCAAACAAAAACAATGGCATCATCTTTACCGCTATAATTTAGAACGCTTCCAAAGGTTGGTTGGAGGCAAATGTTAAAACGCGAAGACAGACGATATTTAACGATTAGAGTACCAAAAATGCAAACCTTGAAATCTTCCTTGGTCAGGTATTCTCTTTTCCTTACAGTATAGAAGCGCTTGTTTTAGTTGCAAAAGAAAAACAAGAAAAATCTTAGCCTGTTGTCTGATGACATTAACTGGTTAACACAAAAGCAAACTTCGCGATTACGATCAAGCACCATTGTTCAAATCTTCGCTCAGAAACTCGAGCAGATTTATCAACGTTCACTCTTGACATGAAAAATATCTTTTCCGCGTTAAAGCGCAATGTTTTAAAATATTAAGCACCGTTTCTATCGCGTCATGGCAAACGGAAAACAGAGTTTATCGTCCGGAAACGAATGTTAAGAAATGACTTCCATCAGCAGTCAAGGCCACAGCAAGCGTATTTGTTTCAACATTACCCGTACCAAAGTTTTCGATCCGACCGCTATGCAATGACGCCTGTAGTGCCTTGAGCTTGGTGCTGGACATGGAGAGGCAGACGGGCGTTTTTTAATGACTTTGTAAGGATTGGAGCTGACGTTTATTCCTAAGGATTCTCTGCATAAAAACATTTGTTGGAATTGAAAATAAACATCCGAGCATTCAGTTTATTTTAGACCTGTTCTAGAAGGAACCAATTGCATGGACTAGAATCCCAATTACCAATCGTCGACCACTTGAACACACATGTGAGGTGTTACCGCCTGATTGATTCACGGCGCATTTACTGGACTTGACCGCACATTTCGACCATTTAAAAAGATTGCACATGGTTTAGGAGTCCTAATACAAAGAATAGAAACAAAAAAACAGCATACCGCTGCAAAGATCCAGTGCCAGGAAAAGTAGGCATAGCCATTGTCACGTGACTGCCGAGGGGTCCGGTTTAACATGCATTTCGAGCTGTTTGTTATTTAAACTTTTAGCTATATGACCACAGTCACCTATAACATAATTTTTACCTTCAACTGTTGTAATAACGCTTTTAAATTGTGCAGCTGATTCACTTTTCGACAAAATACGCAACAAGCAAACAGGCTCAACCTGCTTGAAGCGTTGTTTATTCAATCGGACTAGCAATAGTTTGTAGCTTAGGTTTTCTAAGAAAACATTGTGTAACGAACTCAAAACAAACAATGTTTTGCATCAAACTTTAGACCTCAAAGCTGGTTGAAAATAATGGCACTTGTCGTGAAAAACATTGCCAGCCACGAAAAGTATGACCAGGAAATAAACCAACTTTTTCACCGATATTTCTTTCAGAACCCGTCCCAAAAACAAATTTCGGTAGACTTTGCATCCCTTTTTAGTGAATCTTACAGAACATTTTGCCATTGCATCAAATTAACTGTTTTCCACAGATATTGACATAAAACAAGCTACCAAAACATCAGCAAATTTTTACATGTTTCTTTAACAGTGTAAAGACGGGCAAAAAGTTTCCATTTACATTCCAGAAACTTACCAACGTGAAGAAACGGTCAAGCTGCATTAATCACGATAATTGTAATCACAACACAATCAAAGCTTCAAAGTGTGCGATTGATGCTGTTTTAATATTTCTGTTCATGATATTGATTTGTTGCGTAAGTCCAGTCAGAAATTGACCGGTCGCTGAGCATCGATAATGTGAATGGGGTTTTGCGGACAGATACCGATAAAACACTGAAACCACCGGCTATTGCAGCAAAATAGCAACAAATTCATATCTGGACAACAAACCTTCTCCGAACAATACGGCGCCACTTGTATTTACTGATGATCCGACTTTCGACGGTCGGAGACTTTTTAGCAAAAGCAATAGTTCTGCCTGAAGTTTCAGTCCTGGCAACGCTGCTTCTATTGGACAGTTCGCTGCTTTCGGTCGTTTTCCGTCTGAAAAATTGTTTGTCGAAAACTTAAAAGCCAAGTTGACGAATGTTTTCGGAAGAGGACAAAGCTTCATCAAGGATCTAACTTTGCTTAATTTTGTGAACGAAACTACAACTGCAAGAAATAAATCAACGGAAATATGTGGAACGGAGTTTAGAGGGCATTCCACTGCCTACTCTGACTGATCAGACAAACGTGGGTAAAATTTTTTCACTTGTCAACAATAATGCTAAAAAACGTACAATGAAACCAGCTTAAAATCTACTACGCTGTTATTGCAAGCTGAAGAAACGGAACTGCTTCATGTTCAATATTAAAATGGGAAATAAGAATACACACGTACGATGAGTCCTCCAAGAATTATCATTTGATTTTTCAGAAACGGAACAACTCTTTTTACCTTCTCCAAACATGTTTGCTTCTCGACTGAGAGGAGCCGTTATTGAACGTTGGTTTCGTCGCTGAATCGCGAGATCTGTTGGAATTGCGAGCAAGCCATTTATACCGGGTCTTTGAAGTTTGCACATGATGCAGTTCTTGTGGAAAGCTCGATTTACTGGCTGAAGAACGTCGTATTTTCATCGGAGTAGTTCGTTCGCATGTCGTTGGCAAAAAGGCTTTCACGAAAGGACGCTTGCTTGGCGACACGTTGACCGCTTTTGCGGCAGTCGAGGCAGCACCGGAAGTGAATGTAAACGAGTTAGCTGTTTCCACACGACGTTTAGATAGCGGCAGCGAGGTGGCAGCAGTATTGCAAGCCAGAACATTCTTCCACTTGTATAAGGAGGTGGTGTTTAAGTTTCGGGACCACTTTTTCGAGTTTCTTGATTGCGTATGTCCAGACGAAAGAGATCCGCTGTCGAAGCCGAATGCACTGCTGTTGCGGATGACAGGTCGGGCCTGCGTGACGTAAACAGCTTTATTTTGCATTCACCAGCACAAATAGATTTGAAGAAACAAAGGTTCAGTGTTAAGTTTGATACATCTTCACTTTCTATCCAACTTAAGACATTGGTTTCTGAACATCACAAAACTTGCCGATCGACTACCACCAAAAGCAGAGCCATTATTTTCATCAAAGCACATTGCAAGTAGCATGGGTCAAAATATAGTCTGTAAAATTGAAAGAATATTTACGCGCGAAAAAACATCACAATAATTGAGCCCATTATCAAAACTACACCATGGTTGCATGCCAACGCACGGGATACACTTCATTTAATCTCTACCACTTCACTTTTCACACCCGCTTTTCTTCTGGGAAGGGTTGCGAGGGCAGCAGCCCTAGGTTCACTTTATTTTGGTACAGAAACTGTATGTTGAACAAAAAGAGGGTGCAAAAGTACTATATACCTGTGAAAGTTGCTTTATGTCATCCAATTGAGAAAGAACGCGAAGGTGGTGCACAAGGAAGTTTGGTTTGTTACACACGCATACCACATTAAATAATGCACATTTATTTTAGTTGTTTCATCAATACTTAAAAACTTTGATGATATGTCTTTTCATTAACATCTTGTTGCTGGTGCGTCACAAGTGCAGCAAATTTTCCAAAGGCATCACAACAAAAAAGTTTGAGAACCACTGGTTGACTGTATTGGTTGGTTACAGTCAACCACTGGTTGACATAACATGCATCAAAAAACTTTACATTCTGGATGAAGATTTGGATATCTTTCATCAATCTGCACAATGATTGGCTAAAAATGTAATGTTTCATAATCAGTTACACAACACTTTTAGTACCAGCCTACATACTTGTTTTTGCAAGATGTACATATGCGACTATGTAGAAATAGGGATCTGAATTCTATTGCATGCAGGCTGTAATTTTTTTCTCTATATTTATGTATGAAGACTATGATGAGAAACAATGTGTTTAACAATTGAAGCACTTGTCTGGGCTTCAATCAACTGACATGAGTACGGTACTCCCAATAACTGCCTGGCATCCAGCCTGTTTTCCCCAGGATAAAACCGAGAACCAAAGTGTTAAAGACTTTCAACCAGGTTCTTGATCTTGAACATACCACCTTGCTAGACTGAAGAGCTTGTGATGGAGGCACATCAGAAGCAATAGTCAATGAGCTAGGCAAAAATTCATGATAGCAAACCTGGTACAAAGTTTTCTGGCTTGGATGGTGAGGTCCAGCAGCATTTTGTCTATAACGTTTCACATTCCATTGCAGGGAGGCTGAATTTCCTTTATGAGCAGAAATCAAACCTAAACAATCGAACGGTTTTTATTGAAAAGAAATACAGTAAACCAGGCAGTGCAAAAGTGTGTTGCGCACACGCACAGTACCACCAAAAATTTGGAGTGCACGAACACTTTTTTCTTAAATTTTATACTTTATGCATTTGAATGCTGCATGGCAAAGCTTCAATATGAGCGCTACTAAAAATTTCTATGTACTACTAACATTCACAGAAAATTTTGTACCCTGTATTGAACCAAACTTATCATGCAATTATTATTTGCACATTGAATTGAAGCTTATTTATTGCCATTAGAAAACCTTACAGCATGGAGTTGTATATATACTATACTCCATAAAAGAATTTCAGCAATTTAACTAAAAGGTGCAAATAGTTAGTCAGGCCTTTGTTTGCCTTGATGATATTAACATCAATCTTGAAGTATATAATGAACCAATTATAAAAAATTAAGTTAATCTAAATTTTTTCACTGCTTTAGTCCTCATGGAACTAGTGCACCCCAACGAGTGAAACCAGTTACAACCCTGCACTCCATACAGAACCATGTGGATCATCCTAGAAACACCCTTCTTTGACAGCAAAATGATTGTTAAGGTCCTGCAAGTGGTACAGTGACAGAAAATGTCCACACAAAACTTTTAATTTGCTTTATCAAGGGAGTAAAATGACAAACCAGGATTGTTTCGAAAAATAGAAATGATTTTGTGAGCACATTAAACCAATGATCTGTCCAAAAAGTACAGACATAAAAATTGATTTTGTTGAAAGTGAAGGCATGTCATAAAACTAGCACATCTATGAATATACATGATACTGAGCTATTAGTATTTTGCAATGTGTCCCAGAATCAAAATCTTGTATCTTCAATTTAGTGCAATTCTGAGAAGTGTGAGTTTTAAGCACTGTATTTCCCAAAATTACATTTTAGTTTCACTGCATGCTCATTACAAATGAAACAAAAACAATTTCTTTAATTTGTCAGTATGTAAAATTCTGTTTGTTTCATAGATCATTTTATGATTTTTTGCATGCACTTTCATGAACATTTGATAAAACTAAACCTAAAATTTTTAACGAACTTCATTCGTGCTAACATCACTGCTTGAGAATCAAAGAACAGCTGATGATAAAAAAAATTTCACATGCACAGAGCATTCAAATTTTGCAGGTGTGGATAATGACCTTAATAATATTTTTCAAAATTTTACTTTTTTAGTAGCAAGATGTTTCAGCCAGTAGCTCGTGATGTTAGAAATTAAAGCAATTGGGCATATGTTAAGAGTTGTGTTTGTGTGTTTCTCGAATGTTCTTTGTGCGAGCTTGGCACACATTCCACGGCACTGAATGTTGCATTGTTTCTGCCGATAAATGAATTATTCCACGTTGATTTGTTTTGTTCGTTCAGTACCTCTTCTTCAATCTCTAAGTACTGTCGACTTTGCTGGTAATTCATTTTATTCTATATGTTCTGTGCAGCTCTACATTTCTGTACTTGAATATTCCAATCATATGTGGAATTGTCTGCTACGTTTACTGTCAGTCTTCTCCGAATTGAGTACAGTGCATTTTTGTACAAGGTGTTCTGATTTTCTGAAGCTCTGTCAGGGACAAACACAACTGGATATATGTAGAATTTTAGCTTCTCATTAACACTTTGAGAGCCGGGTTAATTCAAGCGGTTTGCAAAAAGCAGCTGATTCGAACGTGGCTTTGCGGATGAATATCTCCGCTCCTGTTCGCTCTAGCGACTCGGCGAAAATCTCAAAAAACGTGGCCAGTCTAGTAGATTAGACTTCAAAAAAAATTTTTTTCTTGGGGGGTGCAGGTTGTCTGTGAGTGACGTCATAAGTGGAGGACTTTTAGGCCACCTTTGCCTGGCCCTGGAGGCCAACCG
>JGI24159J19872_10013719_pt1 | contig 10523 bp, 9 predicted proteins | sample Ectturendosymbi4_FD_19872 | JGI IMG/M metagenome (IMG submission 19872)
CCTAGCACTCGATTTATGGAGTTGTTGACTCTTTGCAGGGCAACAAGCAATTTATTGCGCTGCTCGAGTTTCAGGAGTTTGCTTGCGTCACCTAATTTGGTTCGAGCAGTTTTGATAAGACTGAAATGTGAATAAATTCAATTGTTGGGAAGTACCCGAGACATAAATTCGTCTGCGTAAAATTCACTGGGACTGCAAGAAATGATACCAGTCTGTGGCAGCGACCAGAATAGCCGTCGGAGTCATTGGTTGTCTTTCTACTTCCCGACTCATAGAAAATGCGAGAACTGCATTTACGCGCCAGACGAATGATACGTTTTTGAACTTGTTAAATGCTGGTTGCATGCTTTATCAAACTTGTTTGTCGTTTTGGAATGTTCCATTTTAACGGCAGTTAAAGTGTCACTCAGTGTTGACACTTGACTAGTTGAAGAAGCCATTTTCTTGTTCATTGAATTGTTGTCATAGGAAAAGTTGGAGTTACGTTTATAAACACAACCTAAACTGTTCCATCAGGAAAAAATTCCGTGCATTACAGGTGTCAAAGTTACACAGTTACCTTTAAGTGTTTCACCCTTTCCAGTGGCATTTAAGGCATCGCAGCTGCAGAAGACAGTGTGGTTATGGGGGTTATTTTAGATCAGGGGTGACGAACGTATTTGCCATCGCGGGCCACTTTGTCAGTTACCGCTGAGTAATTGGGCCGCACAACTTTTTAGTCATACTATGAAACCTGTAAGTTCAAGACTGCCGGTCTCGCCTGAATGCTTCGCGGGCCGCACGAAATTCTTTTGCGGGCCGCATGTTCGTTGCCCCTGTTTTAGATGTTGATGATGGATAGCGGCAACAAAAATGGTTGTTGGGGCTATTTTTCTCACAGCGATAGCGGTTTTTGCGGTGGTGCAGAAACCATTCACCATTTGCGGTGGTGCAGAAACCATTCACCATTTGCGGTGGTGCAGAAACCATTCACCATTTGCGGTGGTGCAAAAGCCCTTTACGATCGAACTCAAAGCAGTTTTAGAATTGTATGTCGAGCCAAGCTTATATACCGGAGAGGTTTTACGTTCTTATCTAAAAACTTATGGCGTTTTCTACCTACTGAAACTAATCTAAAACAGTGAGAATTTACCTTCGAAAACGTCTTGTCGATTTAGAATGAAATCGTAACGTTTGTCTGATGCTATGGCTTCAATCACTGTAGCCATTTTTGTATACGGGGCTTCCAAGCAGATCCGTCCTGATCGAATACGGACGGAAGTTTCCGGAAAACTTGCACCTTGGCCAATGTCTGATTGTCCAAGACATGAGCTGAAAAGATCTATGATGATTTCGACGAACTACGAAAGCTCGACCGATAAGGTTTTTGTGGGTCGATGTTTTTCGTTTTTCATTGCCGTTAACCAATGCCGATACAGATATTTTTGCATTACTCAAACCACTGCTGAAAAATATTGCAGTCCATTTTTTCCTTCAGTATGTAGGACACATAAACAAAATAAATAGTTAAGCTGGTTACAATCATGGTCGAGCAGGTTGTCTGAGGCAAAATAGACACTACTGAAGCTGCTGGTCAGATGACAAGTTTGGAACGCATGATTTGCTCAGTTGACTGTGACAGCTAAGTCTGTTGGACAAGTATTGCCATGGTTTTAGTGCTGGCAAACTGTCAGCAGCTTGTTTGCGGTGTGTAAGCTGTTGGCCAAACCCTAACCATGAAACCTTAGACCTAAATCCTTCTCTCTGCGTATTGTGCTAGTCACATGATAACTTCAACCAATCGGGTTCGACTAAAGGCAAATGCAGTCCAACGGGCTGACCGTAAAACAGAGTTGCATGTCGGTTTAACAATATTTCAGTGACAAATTGCCGCAGGTACTCTGAGCATAAAAAGTGAACAGTATTGTCATTTCTAGAGGTATTATTTGGAGTAACAACTCCCAAATAATTTTTTGTAAGACTGTCTCAGCAGCATCTTGGAGTAGTGACCATCACACATAATGCTACAGCATATTAAGCTAAGTCACAAGATCTTTTCATGTACTGTTGAAGGCATATTTTCATCCGTCATGGTACTGTAGTCAATAGCCTAACTCTGAATCACACGTGCAAGCGAATCCACAAGCAGGCAAACATGTGTTGCATATAAGTACTCCCTTGTGTAGGCCTATGTGCCTATGCTCAGATGCAAATCTCACGAGTTGGTAAACTAAATAATGCGCGGCGCATAGCTAACAGAACCATCACTTCACTGTGATGAAGAACCGTACAACCAAGGCCTAACATCGAATTCGGCGCAAACCTGGGTGACGTATAGGCACGTTTTTTCACGCACGTTGAAGGCCTTGTCTCTCGCTAGGCGGCCTTGCTTAAACCAAGTAAAACAGTCAGTCACCAACCACAGCACATAACCTGATTTGTTCGCAGGTAGTCACTTGCTTACCGCGCAAAAACCTGCGATCGAATGTTACGTCATAGAGCGGTTTATTTGGGACGTTTGCAGGCGACGACGAGGACAATGACCCTCATATAAGTGACACTCAAGCACAATAAGCCTCCCATCAGTGATACATGAACACAATGGGCGACAAAAACGGGAATTTATAATGCAGCGACGCAGTGGGCCCAGTGGTGTAAGAGGCCGAGTGCAAGAGAACCCGTAAAAATTTTGATTTAGTGAAAATCCAGAGAAATCTGGGCAATAATGACGCCGAACGTACTTTGCTTTGAAGAAAATTCGCAAAGCGTATTCGCTGAAGCACTTGCAAAGCATATAAATAACGATCATCGAATGGAATCGGAAGCGTTTGTTTTTATATGTTTGGTTTCCACCATTTGCGAAAAAGAAGCAAACTCTTTTTTGGAAAACCTTCCGTGCACTGGTACATGTGGGTGGGATTCAACCATTATTGCTTCAAATCATACTCTTCATGCAGCGAACAAGAAGCTAAGGGGACAAGAACGTCTGAACCAGCAGCTATGGAGGTCAACTCCCCACCCGCTTCTTTCTCTTTTGATGAGAATCGAATCGGAGACGAAGAAAACCTTGAACTTTACGAGAGTGGGGTTGATATGGAAATCACCGGGGGGTCGTCTGTTTACCCATCGTCTGTCTCGTTTGGGGGCTCGGTAAGTATGACGGTTTGCCTGTTAACAAGTGGTGGCTGATTTCAGAACGTATGTCAAGTTGAAACGAACTGCGTAAATTGCCAATGATTCGTGCGGTGTACACGCTCCATTTCAGTAGAAGAAACATCGAGCTTTTGCATGTTTGTTTTACTTTAACAATCATGAAATATTCGCTGCTAGCATTGGTTGGTTATAAAAAACTTTAAAAATTGTGTTTGGAAAAACATACACTTGCTTCGAAATGTGCTAAAATTTTGAAATTGTATCATGAATTTGTAAGAAATATTGTTTGAAAAGGCTTCATGCTAATTTTTTAACATGTCATCCTAAACGGAATCACGTGACAACCCTGATTCTCATTGGCTGCGTGATCCTTGCCGACTGTATTTGTCTAAGTCAGGGGTGTACAAGTTTTTGCCATTGCCTGCCGCATTACTTTTATTTGTATGAAGTTCGGCCGCCAATGAGTTTGAGTTATATTTGTGAGATACTTTGAATTAAAGAATAGATTTTATCCGGTACATGTCAAATTGTGTATTCATTCTATAACTCCTTGTGACATCACCATCCAGATTGTTATGCATCGTGTCGACTGATTATTTTGCCTTGCGTTTGTTTTGCTTCATCATACGCCAGCACCGCCGCCAAATCACGTATGTTAAGTTACAGGTGGACGGCCTCAAATTTCATTATCGAAGACCGCATGCGGCCGTACGCAGGTTCTGCACCGTTGGTCTAAGTCTAGCAGATAACTTTGGACTCTTTATTGCAAAAGTTTCATTGGCCGTTCCTTTGTTATTGTTGAAACTCTTGAAATTTCTTGTCCAGATTGGCCAGAGAGAGGCAGCCACCAGTACCCCCCGGCCCATCCAGACCCCGCAGCAATCCAACATCATGGATGCTCCCGTTTCATCCTCCCTTACCGTCGCCCCGCCCATTAACCCGGAACGAGTGACGTCACTGCCACCGTCACATTTGAAAGAGCCAGTATGTTGTTTTGTAGTTATTTTAAAAATAATTATTCGGTCCACCATAGTCTGACCAATTGCAAGCACTGGCCAGGGTCACACTTGTAGGATTTCAGTAAATGGCGAAGGCTCTCTTCCTTCGAAGATTGGAAAATAAGAAGATTATAGGATTGAAGAAGACATTTCGTACCACCGCACTTCAAAATTTCAACCACATTTTACCTCGTTTTTCACGTGTACAGTAGTATAATTACTACAGTTCCGGTCACAAAATACTACTCAACATATTGCACAAACATTTAAAGTGCTGGCCACGTTCAAAAACCTAAGAGCATTGAAAAGAGCTTTGTAGGCTGTTTCTGAAGAACAAAAGCGCCATTCTGAAACAGCGAAACGACTTCTCTGTGATGTCATGAGCGTGAGATATGAGAATATATGCTTGATAATTGTCGCGTCTTACGAAATTGCCACCGTTTCACTGATGATCAAGTTGAAGCCTTGTGGTTGGCAGTTCCTCGTGTCAAAATAAGTGTGGACTGCCTTTTTCATGCTTTTTTGGAAAACCACTAAGAGTTGCTTCAGGAAATCAAACTGCTTGATTCCAGGCCGCGTGAGCATTGATCAGCTTTGATCAACGTAGTCCATATCACCATTGCATACTATATCAACTTTGCATATTATCAATGGGAAGGAGTTCGAAGATGCGGTAAAGATATCCTGACAACAGCTGATATATGCTGATACCGATGACCTTCACAAAACATTTGGAAAAGGTCACTTCGCTTTAAGATTGACGCAAAGCTGAATATCGAGGTTGTTTCAGAGGCTTGAAGAAGCAAACGCCGCTTGCGTGATATTTATCTTGAACAGAGATGGGCTTTTTTACGAAAAGTTCACAGCGTGAAACTTTGCGACGAAGTGCGCAGCTGTGATTTTCGTTCGGCCCTGAAGGACGAGCCAGTGCTCCTTCAAATGGAGATAGCGCCCGATTTCGGTGAATCGCTTTGTTCTCCCAAATGTCTTTTGATAAGTTTGAGGAACATTATCCTCCTCTCAAGGGTTCATGCCTTAATCAATGTCAACTGTGATAATTCATGAGCTTCATAACGGCATTCAATGTTTTGTGGTATGAGGTCTTTCATTGTTTCTATTTTCCGTTTTGTATTAGTTACAGCGGAGTTCCTCGCCCGCATCTACCTGCAGCTCACTGTATTACTAATGATAGTCTAGCATTTCCTTTTTTTAATTTCCGTATCTGTAGATAGGCATGGCCTGTTATTTTTCAAACGTGTCATTGCGGTTTTCAAATTTTTATGGGAAAACAAGCAAAGTGGTTGAATAGCTTATAATGAACCTTACACATTAAATAGACTAACCTTTAGCTTTACTCGGTGCGTGTTGATTAGTTCTAAAATTTAAAGGATTGGTAATTGAAAAAAATGTGTTTGTGTCGCTGCAGTTCCATCTCCAGCTTGAAAATCATTCGTTTATTCCCATTGCTAGCAAACACATGCATTTTTCCGATACTTTGCGAACATTTTGAGATGGGTACGTCATGCAGTAGTATTAAGATTATATTCGTAGATGTTATTACCAAATTTTAAAACTTGAAAAAGTAGTGAAGAAAATCATTTAAGTGTCAGGGTTTCAATCCGCGAAACACTTCGTTGTTATTGTACACGCTGCTATGTGCGATTAGTAATCTGAATTTGTAAATGTCTTTTTGTTTTCAGCCTGAGATGAATTGCCACGTGGAACCCACTGCAACGCATAGCCGGGATGAACTGATCAAGAAACTGAAAAACAAAATACTAGAGATGAAGATGAGACGAGTTCGCAAGGTTGGTTGTTCTTCGAATATAACTACTAAAAGGAAATATCAGAAACATAGGTACGAAAAAGCAACATCATTGATTTTTGTAAATATTTGTAATATGCTTGCACACCGACCAAAGAACACCATACAACAGTATTACCTGGTGGTGAAGGTCTTTGTGAAGCCAATGGACTGTTGGGCCAGTTCTGGAAGCAGCAGTTAAAACAAATCCGGCGTTTAGAGTGTTTTCAAACGGGATGTCAACATGCTTAAAACACTTGAACAAATTCTTTTTGTAGGTGTCTGTTTAGCACTGTTTGGGCGCTACAAGCATACACGAAACTGTTAACCGTCTCAGCAGTCGCGCAATCAGGGTTTGCAAAACGCGAAAGGTAGATTTGGATTATATCTGAAATAACCGGAAGGTCACATCTTTGAAGCTTTAGTGAAAAAGCTTTCAATTTAATGTTTATGTTCACCACCTTGCTACTTGTATACCCCACAGTTAACATACTTTTTTATTTCGACGTCTTTGTAATTGACATAAAAATACTTTACACTTGCTTCATAGTTTGATTTACCTTGTTAGTCGTTTTTATTTAGGATTTTGTATTTATATTTTATGCAGAGGTAAACTGGGCCACTTTCACCACTTTCAATTAAAGTTTGACAATTTTCAAATTTACTGAGAGTTAAATATCTGTCCCCTTCGATCTGCGTCACTACTACTTGTGAAAAATAAGGGGGGAAATTCATCGGTAGTCCAGCGCGTTACCAAGGACTCGGACTTTAGGCAGAGAGTCCTGTTTAAAGAATTAGCGATCTCAGAAGGTGAGATGTCTACGCAGGTTCTATCGACCTTGAAGACGTACGATCGGGTCCATCGGGCAAAGCTTTGGGGGGTTGCGGAGTACGGTGTTGATGTGGCCACCGCGTCATTGTATTCCTGCTCAGATGTNTGTGTCTGTGTCGGNTTGGTTAAATCACAACAGTTCGCCGTTGGTGTTGAACTTCAACATGTCACNACTCCTCTTCNTAGTCTGTATATATGAATTGGAAAGACAGTCACAGCCGAGTCGACGAAGGTGTCACTGTTTGAAGCTGCAGGTTNAACCGTTTGCGTTTAGCGGAGGATTTACNACTGNTAGAATCTTCTGATCAGGGTTTTCAACATCTACTTGATTGGATTGAATGAAAATCAGCACTACAGTAAAAAGACCGAGGTGTAGTGTCTCTACAGAAATCCAAGACAGTGCACGCTGCAAGGGACCCGCAATACTCTGCAGCAAGTCGAGTAGTTTAAGTACCTCAGGGTGTTTTTCACGAGTGACGGAAGGCGGAACAAGAAGATTGATACACGTGTTGTTGAAGCTAACCCATTTCTGCGTGAGTTTCACCGCTCGGTGGTCACTAAACGTGAGCTTTCAAACACCGCAAAGCTGTCAGTTTTTAAATCGGTGTTTGTTCCGATCCTTACCTATGGTCGTGAATTTTGGGCAATGACTGAAAAAATATCCTCAAATGCAAGCGGCAGCCATAAAATGCAAGCGGCAACCATAAAATGCAAGCGGCAGCCATAAAATTTCTGTGAAGAGTTACCCGCGTGACATTTCGCGACAAAGTGCACAGCATATGGAATTCGCAAAGCCCTGAATGTCTAGCCACTTCTCTAAATCGAGAGATCCCAGCTACGTTGGTTCGGCCATTTGTCCAGGATGCCCCGCGAAAGACTGACGAGGCAAGTCCTGCTGCCTAAGCCCGCGGAAAAGCGGCCCAGTGTTCGTCCAAGGACCAAGCGGCGTGATTACGTCTCCCACCTTGCTTAGTTCCACCTTGGAGCAAGAACAACTGTCAAACATTGCTGAAAATCATGTGGTATTTCGAGCTGCTGTCCCGTGCCCCTCTCTAGATATCAAACGGATATGAAAATCAAAGAAAAACATGCTTAAGAACTGAATATTATCTTCTTTACTGTAATGACAAACTTACCTTGACAGGATTGCGTAGTTGGCTTTGCCAAAAGACACAACCGGCTCATCTTAAGTTTTTGAGATTTTGATGAGCAAGTTCGCATGTTTTTTCATTCAATTTTCGTAACACGTTGCAAAACGTTTAATGGCTACAGGACGGAATTGCTTGCTGTACCCCATGCAGTATTGTAAATGAAAAGAAACGAAACTCTATTATATGATTTTGAGAACTGCAGCAGGAACGAGTTATCGGATTTTAGGTAATAAGATGCACGTGATAATTTAATTCTCACCAACTGCACTTGAGAAGACCAGTCCAATTTACTGTCACTGAGGACGCTTAGGTATTTAACACATGCTTCTTGACTCATCACCACATAATTTAAACGTATTTGAAACGATAATGGGGCAGTCTGGTTATCTGTGTTTTTCAAAGACCTGCTGGTTAACATGTAAGATGATTCATTGATAATTATCAATACGACCGGGTATAAATTATTCAATTTTTATTGAAACGCATCCATCTGTCAACATTAAGTTCACAGTTAACCAAAAACTGCAGTTCATTAAATTTTTCATCAGATGAACAGGTAACGTATCATCATTCATCAGCATGAAGTGCAGTGTTAAATGTTAGACGGCGGTAGTTCAATGGTGGAATGCCCACCTCCCAATCGGAAGGTCGGGTGTTCGATCCACGACCACTGAGTGAATCGGCCGTAGCACTCCTTGGGCAAGGGCGTTCACCTCAACCCCATCACAGCAAGAAGCAAATTTCAGGCTATGTTCTGCCGCCAGTTGCTGTCACCAAAAGCAAATAAGAAATGCTACACAGTTCGGCAAGTGATTGGTGTACATAGGAAGGAGAGGTGCCCCTACAAACGGATCCGTGCGGATTATCAATTTTAAGAATGCCGCTTCACACAAATATGTTGTACAAAAGGCTAAGGGTTTATGAACGACTAGATCAGAAATGTCTGGGCATTCATTTCTTGTTCTTATTCAAAAATGACATAAACTCTGTTTTGAAAATTCCGGTTGCAAACTTTTGTCGTTTAATAACTCTGCGAACTCATCCTCGGCATAGCAGGTGTGTCGCCTCCTGAAATTTCAATTGTGTATGATATGTGGTTCCAACTTTTCCTGAATCAAAGTCCAAAGTACTTTTGAAACTGTGCATGAAGCTTTTAACTTTAATCTGCCGGTCTGGTTTTCAACCTGGGGTCAGGTCTCCCAGAGTGGTCGTGAACCATTTTTGGAGGGACCGCAACTTGATACTTTTATGTACACAACTGTATTACACTTGTTTTATTCGAGTTTGGATGGTGTTGTTCGTTTATAGTGCATTGCTGCAATGGGTTGCGGCACAAAAAAGCTGAAAACGCCTGGTCTGAAACTACTGAGTGGGCTCTCAAAGCAGTTACCCCCTGGACCAGACCTGGAGTTCTAAACACAAGCATCTCTTCGTGTCGGAATGAATGCAACAACGTATTGACCTTATTTTTGTATTAATAACGCATTTGAATTAGTAACGCATTGGAACAAGGATTGTTGCAGTAAATGAAGCTTTTGGCCGTCGCTAATTTTCAGTATTCACTCTTTTCCTAAACGTCTGATTCGGAAATAATTTTGTATTGCTGCTTTCTGCTTGAAACTGCAGAAACGATTTGAGGGACGAATCATCATAAAGCGGCGTAGAGTGCAACGCAAAGCTTCAAAACCGAAATCCTTGGACAACCTGACCACAAAGCAAAGGTACTTAATCTTTTATGCAAGGCAAACACTTGAGTTTATTTTTTCTTTCCAAAGATTAACATCTTTTATTGCAGTGCGGTCGTACCTTTACCGAGCAAGCTTTGTGCCCAAGCAAAGATACACTGGTCGAATTCGAACTATTAGCCTAATAATCATCTAATAACGATATCTGTGCACATGGCTCTTGGTCTATCCAAGTCGTGCTCCTAAAATTTGTGTTTTTTGTTAATGTTTCCTGTTTTCTTTTTTATTTTTTTGAAAAATACATAGCACTTAAGCAAATGTATGCGGAATTGTTGCGTTGAGGACTAGTAAATACAGATTACCGTACATGCAACGATATTTTCAAATCTTTTACCGACAGTTAGCTACAATTGAACTTCAGCGATATCAAATGCCGTCTTTCGTGATCACGATTTTTAAGAGCCGCGGCGTCCTTGGTTTATCACAAACAGTTCTTGGTGATGATATTCGTGCATCGTACCAGTGCATGAACCCGCGTGTATATACGTGCGGCATGGTCGTGCGCGCTTGAGCGTGAGTGCGACCTCATTCATTCTACTTGCAGATGTTTTAGACGTGTGCGTGTCATTATCTGTTTTAGCTTACTTGCTAATACAAGCTATCACCAAAATCGACAGTTTTATGAAGCACTGTTGTCACCATCTGCAAAACACTAAGTTTAAAAATTTCATCATGCTACTTAGGTTGTTGTTAAGTTTAGCTTCAGAAAAAAACGGTGAAAACTATATTATAATTCAGTGAATTCTTTTTAAATTGTGCAGTTCGCCATGATCAGCAACGCTATTCATTGTCTTTGATGACCCACAAGTTGATGTTGCTTTATTTATTTTAACTAAAACTCTTCTTGGGTGTGAGAAGGTT
>JGI24159J19872_10013720_pt1 | contig 10523 bp, 2 predicted proteins | sample Ectturendosymbi4_FD_19872 | JGI IMG/M metagenome (IMG submission 19872)
ACTTTTGTTGAATGAGAGATTTCTTGCTGTGTACCACGATTTCCATTGATTTTAACAGCCAAATTTCATTCCCTTGATGTTAAGGAGTCGGAAATTTTGGAAAGGTCGGAGTCGGAAATTTAGGAAAGTAAACATTTTATCAATTTGCTCGCTCCACAACCGCATTTCCTACATTTGCTACTACCAGTCTACGTCGTCTAAACACAAAATGAAACGAGTTAGAACTTTTAAAAAATTGTGTAAAATTACCAAAAACAGAGTTACAACTCACAAACTTCTTTCAAAAACTAATTTTTAATAAGGCCACTTTATCGTCGATTGTTTTGTCATTGCAGTGTTGTGAAGTATCCATCATTTTTCTTACAGTAGGGAAACTTTGAGATTGGACTACCAAATATTACTGAAATCGTCCCCCCTAACCTTACTTGCTGGATCCGCCTCTGCCCCTTGTTACGCCACTGATGGTAATCCCACGTTAATGGCTTAGTTTAGCGCAGTCATAGTTCAGAGGTTTGTCTTAGCAAACGTAGGAATCAGTATTCATACAAGTGATCAGGTGGTGACCTTGGGAGATTTCAAACCAGTTTTTTTTAAAGATCAAATATTAAAGATTAAAGCTCAGTTGCAATAATTGTCAGATATCTGACTGCTAACTGAAAATTCAAACTAGTGTTTCAACAGTTACAATTTTATCACTGCATTTAGAATCCATGGTACCTAAAAATGTACAGTATGCGAGTATTTGCTTTGAGTCACTTGGAAGGTAGTGTCTATTTTGCCTCATTAGGCAAATTGTAACAAGTCCGCCGACAAATTTTTCCGCTATTTTCCGACTTGGTGTTGTTCTAGAATTTTGACTCTAAATTGTTGCAGCGATTTCAATCATCACTGCTGGAATCTGGTTCCATTTTGAAGGATNACATTTGTTTGAAGACTTTATTTTATAAACTCTTTTTTGCTTTCTTGACGCACAAAACAGGCATCAAACAACATAAACATTTGAAAAACATATGAAGAAACCTAAATTATCTAACTTTAGTTCCAAATAACTTCATTCAGCTCGACTTGTAACTTTCTAGTGACTTGGGTCACATTTTCAATTTCATTATAATATGCCTCGATTCCAAAATGTGAGCACTACAATTTGAGGCACAATGGCCAAATCAAATAACCATTTTCTGGTTGTGTTAACCTCCACGTGACTATTTTTAGCTAAACAATAGGTTAATTGCATAGTACTAGTAGCCTAAATGTGTGCCTTGATTGCAACACTACCGAATAGTTACAGTTGTAGGCTAATTCAGTCATATCAACAGAAAACTGAGTCATGTCCCTACACAGCAGATTTGTTTTACGAAAAAATATAAATGTGGGTTGTATGAAACCATAATTCATATTCTTTAATTACGATTACCTTCGGTTTCATTTCGAATACCTCCCCTCTACTGATTTGGGGCGTTTTTGGAGTCATGAAACGTGTTCCCTGTGAGTTAAACGGCCACTGTTGGCGCTCAATCCATCGTCATCGCGAGTCAGCGGACAGTTGCCATCACCCAACATGATATTTTGATAGAATGATTCCACTGACGCCTCACCATCGCGCCATACTTCATACGTAGTTCCTTTGCGTCAAAACTCACCGAAGTTCAGAGTGGCGGAGACTTTAACCTGGCTGTGACAAACATTTGCAAGATACTCTGCGGCAAAGCGTTGATATAAGTGTGCATCACCAACTTTTTACGTGCCAGGCCATGGAATAACCTTAATTTTAGCGACATTGCTCGCCGAAGGCCGTCGGCATATTAATGTCAGTAAAGGCCCTCAACCGCGCAATTTCCAAACTAGAAAGAAACAGGTTTCTTCGCTCGGCACAAGCGAACGTTTATTCACCACCAACTACTACTGTGTACACCACAGATGCAACAAATATGAAAGTTCGAAAACGAGCAAGCTACGATTAAGGGCTTTTAAAAAAAATACTATAAAACAGCTGAGCAAGCGTAACGTCGCTGGCTTTCCAAGCATGGCGGTACAACACAGCAGCTATGAGCATCAAACCATAGGGCGAGACATGAATGACGCGTCGTTCGAAAACGCAGGGATGCGGTTCCGCTTTGTTTAAGGAGATTGGAACGTGTCAAAGCGTGACGAACAAATGACTTCAACTTTTGTCAAAACCCCGGATGTCATTAATGCCTCACCCCTTCATCATGTAACACAAACAGGCTTGTCTCCGAATATTGCGAAAAAAACTACGAAAAAGTTAAGCTTTGAAAAACGAACATATAAATAATCTTTAATAAAAGTCGACTACTGCGTTTGACAAGTAAATTCCACGGAAAGTGCACAAAATCCAACTTCAGCTGGTGAAGGCACACAGTGGAGTGGTGTCGTACAAGTGCTGGGTGACATGTGATCAATCTTTATTGCTTGGTATTTGGAACATCGCACAGAGTTTGTTTGAACGCACTCCACAAAATCCGGAGAACCGTTTTTTTCGGAACAATTACGCGGGCAGCGTTCAGCCATCAGAAAACAACGCACCTTTGACGCCGATTCCGTTGTCAAGTGGCAGACAGGGGGGCAAATTATCCCCAAACGCGTCATATTCGCATCGATCCCACACCTGCAACGCACCTCTTCTTCCGCACTGCAACAGCAGGAATGCTTCATCTGTACTTGGCACTTGAAACCACAACTGCTTGATTTCCCCCCCAGTTCAACTGTCGGGAATGTTTTCGATTGCGTCGCCAGCGTTCGACTTTCTTTTGTTTTTCTTAAATCGTCTTCCGCGCTTCTTTTTTGTTTTCGCCGGCGTGGAGATGGCGTCATTAGCGTTGTCATCTTCGTCTGGCGAACAATCAGCCCCAGTCACAACAGAACTTTCAGCGTCGGCGGTTTTATCAGCCGTGTCCGATGTATCGGCGATTTTTGAGTCATCGACGCATGTAACGTCTGCAATCACATCAGTGTCATCGCATATTATGACGTCATTCACGCAGACTCTTTCGCCCAGCGTCTCTATCTTTCCTTCGGAGAACGAACCTTCGTTATCAGATGCGAGGTCTTTTCCTTCTTCGTCGTCACTGTTGTTGACGTCAGGGTAGCCGAGATCATTCGACCGACTAGTTTCGTTGTTAACGGATACGGTCAGTTTTGATGGTTTAGCGACAGCCTCTGCGTAGCTCCCTGTGAAGGGCTTCGAACCCCTGACCTCGACGTCTGAGTTGCTCGACTCCGACGTGCGCTTCAGAGCAGACTGCCTCGCGCGGCGAGTCCATTTCTCCTTACCGTCGCTCTCGTGCCTGCTGTGCAGCGAATGGTGGAGTCTGTTTAAAGAAGAAAAGGAGCCTTTCGACATGAACTTCTTGTTTTTCGTGTTGTGCACAGGAGTGAAGTGAACGTTCTCGCCGCGAGTGGATCCTGATCTCCAGTCGTGGTCTTTGTCGGCCGCGGATGGACTGCTTCTGGTCCGCGGAGGAGAATCTTGTGGCTTTGCGCTGAACAACGAAAGCAAAGAAAGAGTTTCAATATATGTTGCGCCTTCCTTGGCCACAGCGTGCGGGTTTCCAATACTTGGCTCTCAACTAACACAGATAAATCGAACATTTTGCAAAAAAGCAACGATGACGGCAAGATCTTTTTTCGAGCAAGGAATGGTTTTGAGAAGGACATCGTTTGACAAGATAACCACCAATTTAAAAGAAACACTAGGAAAAGCATTTGCTGATTGAATTTGTAAAACAGCTGCCAAGAAGTTTATCTGAAACAAAACCACGCATTAGAAGCTGAAATCTTCCGGAGAAAGATTAATTTTTTCGCTCCGCGATATCCGAACTCATCCAGTAGCCATGCAAACTTGAATGAAACACAGTCTTCTGGCCAAGTAACTAGTCTCCACAATGGTGGTGCAGCTGCATCTATCAGCAAATTTTTTTGATCGGAAATCGTTTTTACGCAACACTGCGCATCATCAGTCCTTAAACCTTATTCAAATAAAATCAATCTTTCGACCAGTCAGAAACGCAGATACAAAAAGGTATCAATTCCCACCTGAATTTTTTCGGCCACGAAAATCGACCATTGTTGTTCGCGCGATTGAATATCGATTGCTCGTTCAGGCTCTCTTCGAAAACGTGATCGTGCGCACTGCGTGGAAGACGACGGTTGCCAGGTAACGAAATAAAAACTTTTTTCTTATGCTAAGTTTTTATTAAGACCAGTATATTAGTACAAAACATGAAAACATATTTTTGAAGTAAGATGTCATGCAGCTCTTACATCAAATACACGGCACCTAGTTCGTTGCACATCGCCTGGCAAACTTACTTCTTGCCGTAATACACTTTGAAAGTTGGTTCATTCCTACAGCAAGCCAGGGAAAGGTAAGTGTGTATGAGCAAACGAGGGAAGCGCGACGTGAAGTATTTCAGGAATTGGTCGGGAATGTCGCCCAGGGACTCTTTGACCTCGTCTGGAAGTTCGCGGTAGTGATGCTTCTTGTTTCTGTGGACAACATTGGACAATTGATGCCTTGGAACAGTCACTGCTGCTTTGGGTTGAGCGTGAGCTGCCTGTGTAGACCAACCAGGTAACTTAGCAAGTACACATCTTGGCGAAAGCAAACGATGGTTTAGCATGGAGCTTAGTCAATTTATGCACATACTCTTCAAGAGCTAATTCTTAAAAAAAGCTTTCTTAGTCACAAAGCAACTTCATAAAGATTTTTCCAGCTGGAAAATCCACACAGCGGATTCTTGGCTGATGCTTGGATTCCTGCCTTGCAAGCGTCACTTCTCTATGATCAATTCTTGACGAAATTACAGTATTCTGAACCCAAGCCCGTACACGAGCCAGTAAAGAGTCAGATTTAAATCTTGGATAAAAGCGGATGTAAGCAACAAATTCAAATCTTTAAGTACGATGTTGTTGAAAACAATCTAGGAAAAGACTCTGGTTTGTGCCACGTCGGTGAGATCGCCATACGCCACGTTGAGTTAGTTGCAACGCACAACGACAAACTATTGACCAGTATGGGTGCAGCGAACTGACCTCATCGCACGCAGCAGGTCGCGCACAGACCCAGCCCTGTACGTGCGGAATTTGTGCAGGTCATCTTTCAAGGGTTGACACAGGAACTGGATCCAGTCGCGCGGGATACCGTTTGTGATGTCACTGAGGCTGTCGCGATCGAGCTTCAACATGACCAAGCTGTCGGCGGGCTCCTTCTCGATGCGATCACTGACGTCCTGAGAAATGCAGTCGGCGTGAGGTCGAACATGAGCGGATATGAAAAGTGGGACACACTTTAGGTTTAAGCCCTTGGTTCTCAAACTTTCATGGTTTGTGGCCCCCTTCCAAAGACTCCCAACACTTGTGGCCCCTGCTCATCAATAGGGTTTTGCAATATAACGGCAGAGCTGTTTAGTAAAGGCCTCTGCTCGTGGCCCNCGGGGAAATGCTACGTGGCCGCCAAGGGGGCCGAGGGTTTAAGCCGAAGAAAGGGCACGATAGGAAGAACTNACACTGCAAGACAAACATATTTTCCCGAAATGCTATTTGGCGCAATNAACACTTATTTCCAAACCATTTTCATCGTTGTCAGCATAAAAACGACCTCCTTAAAATGACCGGAATTCACGAAAACCTTCCAGCGTTGTCAATCAACGTTGGCAAACCATGTTTTGTGGTGGTCGTTTGTTCCCGCTCTTGTAGCTTTTTTGCCCATTTTTTCAGTTCGGTTTGGTTGACCGTCATCAGTGGTACTCGCCAACAGCTTTGACGTCATCTTCAGAAATAAAACCGCTCAAAGGCTTGTATCCATTATCCCCATCTATTTCTGCAGTGTTTACCCTATGCCATTTTTGACGGTTCCCTCATAGCCAGGACACTAACTCATGAGGTCACAAATTGCAGGCTGATGGCGACAAACAAACATTGACCTACTTCAAAAAACTGCAAAGTTTTCACTGGATCCCAGAACAGGGGGTGGTTCAGGATTGTCTCAGAACGCGGCCGGCGACTCGGGTCGACAACCAACATGCGACGAATCACGTCGATGGCTTCCTCTGCGTCTGGAAATAAAATTGTTCATCGTCAAAATCGGTCGGTGTTTCGGTAGCAAGTCAGTGTTTCTTCACCAGTAGCACATTTGTCTGCGCAGTACCAACAGACTATTTGCGCAGTGTAATCTCATTCTCGCACATTTGCAACATTCCAAATCATTGGAAAAGAACGAAAGCAAGGACAAACTATTTGCATTAAATGTGTACTTTCTTCGTATTTTCGTAAGATTTTATACTTTTGCTAATAATTCACAAAGTTTGTAATTCGTTTAGAACTCTGTTAACTCGGCCTTAAAATATTCAATGCTCACTAAAACAAACATTTGATCAGTGTAAAATTTTCTTAGAGGGAACACTGCTCGTAACCATATGCAGATTGCACCGATCAAAACGATTTACTCAATACTTGATGGCAGTAGGTTAACGAACAATCCGCCTTCGTCTTCCGACTCAAGCGATAGTTGTTTGATAAGCACGGGGCAAGAACTACTTAAATTATATCGACTGTTGCTGAAGCGGTGATATACAAGGCGATGGATTCTATGGCAAGATCAAGAATACCTTCAAAAGACTGAAGCTCGTCCAGGCTATAATCGCCATTGACAATCCGAGCCTGGCGTGATATCGAATCGCCGAACGGATGCTTGCCGCAGATGACGTAATAAAAGACGCAGCCCATCGAAAAGATGTCAACTGCTTGGGTCTTTGAAAACACAAAAGATTGCGGCACACGCTAGCAATGAAAAAAAGATAAGCATTTCATATTGGCACTAACAGTGTCTTCACACGTTCAGTTTGCAGCAACAGGAACTGGCGACATGTCAAAGCAACAAACGTGAGATGTGAACCTTGGCGAGCCTGACTCACCGCACTGTTCAACACATCTACCCGGATCGCATTTCGGACGAGCTGTAAAGATGTAAGCATCATTCAAAAGCATCTACGCGAAACATGAAACTAACTTGATGCAAGAAGGGACGCGAAACAGAATAACCTCTTCAGATCTACGCAAAAGATGGTTGATTGAAACGTGGACTGCTCGGATCAAGCGTGAGATCGAAAGGAGTCTGTCATCGTACAGCGTGATAGGCTGCTTCACGATGCACTCGTTCGTTGAAAAACAAAGCTATATTGCTAACGTGCTTGGTTAACATTTTCTGCTCCGGCCGCAATGTTAGTGACAACCACACACAAGGGGCATTTCAAATATATTTTTTAGTAATTCCAATTCCGGATGTAGTAAATTTTCGTTTCTTTGTCATGGAAGTTTTTGGTTTTGATGTTCGCTCAACTCCAACAGTGCACGCAGGTTTTTTTTAAGGAAAATGTTAGGTACCCGGTATGGACCGGTAGGGGCCCGGTTTTCTCTGATTCTAGGGACCCGATGAGATTTTTCTTTGATTCTAGGGGCCCGATTTTCAATTCTAGGGACCCGAATCGGGTTCCTGAAACACCTTAAAAAATCCTGGTTCACAAAAAAAAAACAAAAGAACGTTGAGCGGAATCTTTACACAGGTACTGCCACCAAACTCTACTAAGATCAAAATCGACAAACGCTCAGAACGTGCTGCGTTGCAGACGACTGCGGCGCTCCAGCGAATCTCGCGACGTCATCAACTGAACAGGACTTAAAGCTCCCACCATTTTCACAGATCGACTCATCGGTGCGAAATCAAGTGAAAGCAAATCTGCACGCTCACGTATTTTGCACGAATTCTATACTATGCAGCGTTCGTCGCTAACTAGGAAGAAGTTAATCAGCTCAGTCCCTTGACAGAAGCAGCAATTGCAGGAAGCTACTCTGCAACGCAACAACAATGCATTGGACCACAGACGACCGCAGCACGGAAACAAGACGCCGGACGCGCGAAGCCACCAACAGCATCTGAGGATCGAGCCAGTAACTGGAAGGTTGCAAACGAAACGACAGTTACTCACCATTCTGTATTTTTTGTCCAGGATCATTTCTGGGGCGATCCAGCCGTCCGTTCCGGCAGTGCCGGACCGGTGCGAGAAGGACAAGCGGCCAGGGACGAGCTTTTTGCAGAGGCCGAAGTCCGATATGACCACTCGCTGCTTGGCCAGGTTGTTGGGGACAGATACGAGGATGTTGGAAGGTTTCACATCACGATGGACTGCACGACAAACAAAAAGCGAACATGAAAGATGCTCAAGACCTTCCGAACACTTTTAGCAGTGGAGCTCGAACGCGGCTATTGTTTCTGCATTAGCACTTAGGACTTAGCATTCTCGAAACCCGAATACGGTGTTTGCGTTTCTGCACACAATAAGACGCTTACCAATTTTCAGAGAGTGAAGATGATCCAGACCTAACATTGCCTGATGTAGAACGGTTTTGACATCCAGGCCAGTGCTGCAGCGGAATTGAGGATTTTCAACAAACTGCATGCAAAAAAACGCCCGTCGAGCTTCAAATTTGTGCTGTGGAACAACAAACCATACAACTCGCTTCTCAAAAAACTGTCCGTCGCCATACAGTGCACTCAAGCTGATATGTGCTCCACAACGTTGCACACCTAATGTCCATGTCTAAATACGTAGTGATACAGTTTTTAGCGATCTTTCTAGCATCCAATCACTCCCCATTCAACCTGGAAAAATCTACTAGAGAACTTTAAACATCAGCAAGCCTACGCAGTAAAAATATACGAAAAAATGCGTCATGTCATTTATCTACAATGCTTGATCATGTATCCCAATTCCAATAGTTGGATAGACTCGTTCCAAAGAATGCTACTTTATCAAAAAAGTGTAAGTTTTTTTTTTAATTGAATGCTTTTGTCTGAACACTCCATGCTTAATTTTTGAAATATTATCCTCGAAGCAGCCGGAACATCGCCGAACACAGCCGGCCCTGCAGAAGTTTCTGTCAGTGAGCGGAGCTAAGTGATTATCAGCACTCGTCACGTGACGGTTAGGGTTCAGCGATCGGGATATTCAAACCAGTCCGCATTCAGAGGTTGTGGCTTGTGTGCTGTTTTGGCGCAAAGCAGCATCTAAACCGACCTAGCTCTACTTAAAATACATACAAGCTCTTTCGACATCACGCGCAATTTCACGCTTGTTTGGTGACGTCATAATCGCAATAAATCTGCTCAGAAGCTTAGGATGTCAAAAGTGAAGAAACGCAGTTTCTCATGATGACGACACAAACCTCCGTATTTTGGTTGAACACTGTGCTGCCACACGATGCAAAGCACCGTGGGAGATGTCAGCTGTTCGGTGCAGTCAGTAAATTTATTGATTAGATGGCAAAACGCGAACCAGATCCCCGGATGCTTCTTTTGTTCGAGACAGGCAACTACGAAGCAGATCAGCACTGGGGCGCAGCAATCTTCCATCAGACACTCTGCTCAATTGCGGATCATGTTTACCCGGCACAAGCTTTATCGATGGTCAGCTCGACCCACGTTGACAACTTGAAGTAAGGCCGAGCGCAATTGGACGATGCTCGAGAAGATAAAAGTGCAGTTGGACGTAAATTAAAACACCATATGTGAGGCATGTCTACAGCTGCTCGAAACACTGGGTTTCATTTTCTGCAAACGGATGCGATTAAAGTCAGCCGACATCCACTGGTGCGCACCACCTGAGCCCTGAAAAGAGGTGTTTTCAACTATCCCAGCAGTTTTCAAACTTTTGAATCCTTACGCTCACAAGTTTAAGGTTTATTAAAAAGTTCACAAGTTTATTAGAAAACGAGTCGCGGATCACAGGTATCGCACAGCTTTGCTTTAACAACGATTGTATGGGCATTAAGTGAATTTTCAAAGTTTGAAAATATAAGACAAACTGGCTGCTAAACTGTTTTTCAAGGAAATGACTGCACTGCTCATCTTCCAACGAAACAGATCCTCTGGCAACTCAGCTGCAAGTTTCAGAGTTCCTGGCTAAATTAACATCAAAGCACGACATTCGTCCTGCTCAGTGTTACCCCTAAAAAAATTTTTAACTGAGCAAATATTCATTAAGTGCGTATGCTATTTCAGAACCATGTAGACACACAACCAGTGAAGCGTTCCAATCGTTAAAATGGTTACGCGATATATACACCGTATTAAATTTAGAATGTTGGAAGTGCGCGAGAATGAGACTTCGCTGCGCAAACTGTCTGGAGGTCCTGCGCAGCTGCGCACCTTAGAGGGAACACTGGTTCTGCTCGGTTTTGATTTTTATGCCACTTTACTTGCAATCGATTTCATCATTAAAGTTTGTATAGCTTCACCGCATAGCCATCGCTCAGCCTGCCTCGTGTTGTTTTACAACTTGGTGAACAGGTTGCTGAAATCGGGCAGTATATTTCATTTTCTTAAAATTTAGAGGTCTTGCAAAATTTTTCTCATGAACTAAAATGGATCGAAAAAAGATGCAAATGGAAGAAAAATCTCGTGCCTTGACTTTGTTAGCGTAGGGAGGTTCTGTGACTTCTGCCGCCAG
>JGI24159J19872_10013721_pt1 | contig 10523 bp, 3 predicted proteins | sample Ectturendosymbi4_FD_19872 | JGI IMG/M metagenome (IMG submission 19872)
AACTCCAGTTTTTGTTGCGAATCTAACCATAGCATGAGAAAGGAAATGTGGTCCACGCACACTAGGTTAAAAGCTGTTTGATTTTCGCTGTTTGAAAACAGGTTTTTGAAAACGCAGACTAACAATCATCACGTGAAATTGAAGCTTTTTAAAAATTCGTTTCTGGTAGTTGGGTTTTGCTTTGATGGATCGCTGAACATTGTGGGGAACGTGCCACTGATTCGTTCCTCTTTGCGCAATTTGAACTGTTCCGTCACTGTCATATTACCGCAGCTGACCATCTCATCTCGTTAGAAATTGCAATATATCTATTTCTAACAACATCATGCAATTCAGCTCAAAAGCCAACTGCATAATGTCGGCAAAAACTAAGGTTGTAAATATGAACTCCAGGTCGTCGCCTGGAGTAAGAAACAGCAATTTTTCTTGAAGGCGACACTGTCGGATTGCGTCTTTTTTCAGAGGCTTGCCCACTCGTCTTCGGAAAACTCATCGCTAGCGACCATATCGATTCTGAATTCAGTTGCAATGGAAACTGCTTTACGTACTCGCCATGGCGATCGAACATCATCAATGAGTTACTCGCTTCGTCGTTCACAAAAACGTTGTCATCTTCGTCAACGCAAATGCCTTGGGGTAAGAACGAACCTTTGCAGCACCTGGTGTTGACGCCGATACGATCGAAGCGTCGAACGAAAGTTCCATTTCTGGTGTCAAAGACCTGCAATACACACCCAAAACTGCTGATACCCATTTTGAAGGATACGCGGTGGCTTGTTGGATACATCGACGTTTCCCATTACTTTTAGGTTCAGGAAGACGGAGGCTTCAATTTGTTCACAGCATTCGATTATAACTATACACTGTAAATGCTTTCGTATACCACAAAAATCTTTTGAAACAGACTTGTAGAAGCGTAGAAGCGCAGTTGACTTCGGATGTGACTGCTACACACATAAAATATGTTGAGGAGCAGTAGTGGAACGTCATTATATACTGGAGCAAGTAGCGTTCGAAATTAGTAGTGACCATCACTTTCAACCACTGGGTGTTATTGTCACTTCAAAGTTTTGTGTAGCAATCGCATCTGATTTAACGTGATTGGCTGGCTTAGTGCACTTGCACTGAGTGCTGCGCAATGAACTGTTTCGTTACATTTATGAAAATCTCAACTCTGGCTTAGTTGGACGTCCTTACTTTCTTACAAACCAACAGTCTTTCTGGTCATGTATTAAGCGGTAGACCTACTAATTCGTTTAAGTTTGTTTGGTTCAAATATAGCGATGTGAATTGTTTTTAAACTGAAGTTGATAGCTGCAAGGCGTATCACTGCTTACTCAAAGGCATGGATCAGTGGTGGGCAAACTATTGCCAGCGGGCATAACCGGCCCGCCAAATCTTTTCAATACCTTAATCAACAACGAGAAATAAGAAGAGAAGGAAGCTTGGCGTGGCTGGTTTTCCCTTTGTTTATCTGGTGTAGCGATTGACCACTACAATAGACCAATCACAGATAGCATTGTTCTACTGTACCTCGTGCTGCACTTACAGACTGCGAGTATTTAATGAACTATCGGCGAGTCACTGACTCGCTGCTAAAAGTAGTGTTCTGTAATGACTTGTATAAATTTCTTACAAAACTCGTTTGGCCTTGGTAAAAAAATTAGTTCGTGGCCCCTTGTCTGAAAAGTTTGCCCACCACTGGCATAGATCATTCCAGGAGAAGTTAATCACTGATTACACAATTGATGGAATGCACCCACACGATTCTTATCTTTTTTAACGGTGTTATTGTTGGGGGGCAAATGTATAACGAAGGAAACTTATTTGGCAGTGGTATAGTTTCTTTCAGTGGTTTGTCAATATCGTCAGTAACACGAGATCAGGTTTGTTCTGTCAGAAGTCAGGGTATGCGCGGGTGTCCGCCGTACAGGACTGCAACCAGAGGGGGAGCAACCGGGCAATTTCCTGCCCAAAAATTGTAAAAGCGTGTATACTTGTTAGGTACAACAATAAGTTACAATCAATTTTCTCCCCCTGAAAATATCAGTGCTTACCATCCTTATGCCATATGTCATTCAAAATTTTGACTGAAACTCCTGCTACCTTTGATCTACCCTATTCAATTAGTAGAGTGACCCTACTTATTGCCTAGAATCTTATTGCTTAGAATCTACGCCATTCTACATTTTGGACATTTTATCGGACCAGTCGTGACTTTTCCGCGCGTCTTTCTGTCGCCATCTGACGTGTTTTTTTTTAACATGACCAACTCATAAATGAAGACAATTCTATCACTGAAACAGTTTTTGTCGTGTCATTTTCTCGCGTGTTTACAGGCAATCGTTTCGATTAGTCGCAAAATGTGTGAAACAACTTGTAGCCTTGCGGCTTGAATCGCAATACTGATGCTTCTATAAACAAAGTGCTCAGAAAGTTTTACCCTGAGTGACAATAAGATAGATAGGTCCGTTCCAGGTTAGAGCGAAAGACTCAGGAAATCTCGCATTTCGTTATCTTTTCGCGGAGGTATCTTCGTTCAAGCATAAATGCCAATGTGTTTCCTGCCAGAAATTAAAGCAACCTTTCTCTTTCAAACGAATAGTTCACCTTTGGGACTTCCGTGCCTTAACAAAAATGCCAACTCAACATTTTGAACTATGGTAAACCGCTTACTCTAAGCTAAATCTCTTAGTGGCAGGGTTGCGGAGTCGAAGGTCACCTTTCCAAAATTTCCGACTCCGACTCCTCAACATAAAAGGAATGAAATTTGGCTGTTAAAATCGATTGAAATCGTGGTGCACAGCATGAGATTTCCGTTTCAGCAAAAATTTCAAAAGAAATTGTACTATTTCAACAGGAATTCTCAACTTAGGTGTGTGATGTAAAAAATGATCCAACAAAAAATCCGACTCCTAGTGTTGTTAGGAATCCGAATCAGATTCCACCCAAAAACCTCCGACTCCGACTCCGTTCCCGGCTCCGACTCCGCACCCCTGTTTAGTGGGAATGTATTCATCTACGGCAATTTGAAACATAAAACGTTCGTTGTATATCGTTCTACGTGCACCTTGATTTGTTGAGCTTTGCGATCTGTTATCAAGACGTTGAGTTGCGAATCAGATGCGATGAACCAAGGTGCTCTCAGATCTTCTTTTCTAAAAATTGAGCCAACATTATCAANAAGTTTTGCTGCAAAACATGCGAAAACAGTTTTTTTAAACAACCATCTCATAGGCGGATCCAGGGNGGGGGCTAAGGGGGCTGAAGCCCCCTAAATTTTTTCACATACGTTTTTTATCGATGGTTTCGTCCATTGGGGTGTTTTTTTGGACAACCTTAAATAAACCATTTCTTGCACAGGGATAAGGACGAAAATATTAAATGTAAAGCTTATTTTGCTGAATTTGGACAGTCCGAATGTGTTTATTTCAATATAAATGAAAGTTCTAATAAAATAAACACGTTTTTATATAAAGAATGTGGCCCGTATGTTATACAAATACGTAAGTGTTTACATGAAGTATTTACATTACATAAACGTTATATAAACCGCACTACATAGGCGTAGCCAGGGGGTGCAGGGGGCAGGGGGCCTTTCCAAATTTTTTAGAATATCTAGGCATTTTATGTTTTAAGTGGCAGTATCTCAAACAAAATACTGTTGCTCGCCTGAAATCAAACATTTTGGCCCACCCAAAATTTTGGGCTGGCCATGACACTGCGCACGTAAGTATTTAAATTCTTGTTTCATTTGGGTAGGATTGGGCTTCATGTAGACAAAAGATGAATAAGCAGCAGACTCAGAGCCGTCGCTAGAAAGTTTTCAACAGGAGGGCTTTGCGTTTGTGCGGGGGGGCTTGACATTCTAAAAATTGATAACTCCACTGAGTTAATAGTGTTTCACGTTTCAATTTGGGGGACTTGGAGGTTTATTTGGGGGCTCAGTCCACCAAAGCCCTCCCGCCGCGACGACGGGACTGAGCAGACTGGACAAAAGTTGAATAAGCTGCAGATTATACTATTTTTTCCTACAAGCTTTTATGAATGAGTGCAGCTCATGTTATACTGTGGTTAAGCGAAGGCATGAAATTACGCTACAACGAACTTACATTGCAGTTAACTACAGGCTAGGTTAGAGCGCTCAGTGACAGCGTAAATTCCAAAACAGCAAACCTAACCGTGAAAAGTATCCTACATGTCAGGTAGGCTTAAAATGAAGCGATCTAGATTAGCTGAAAGCTATGCTAAAGATGACTACTGATCAGCATCAGACCTGCCAGCAGGGATGTAGTGGGGTGGGAACGCTTGGGAACGACTTTCCCACAGCTTCTTGGATTAGTAACGTTACTTGAAGATTTAGATTTTTCATTTCAATTTCTGCGTGTAGCGCCTAGAGTAGCATAAATGACAAGTTATCTCGTGTATAGCACCGTAGCAGTAAAGTAAAACAGGAAGATCCATTGTGGAAATTCTTGTAGGCGAATCAATCTTTCTTTACGTTTGGTGTGGGAACGCCCTTCCCACACCTTTTCTAGCAGTACATTCCTGCCTGCCATTACAAGTTTTGGACAAAAGTTGAGCTCAGCACGAAATCAGATGCTTTTTATCGACCAATATTCTGCTATCTCTAATAATTTGTTTTCAACTTACTGTACAGTATTTCTGAAATTGCGTTACCGCGATATCGTCCCGTTTCGTACAAAAAATTGAATGGATGAGAATTTGGTCATTGACTCATTGCAAACTTCACGTTTCCCGCTGTGACGTGGAAAAATATTGTCTGATCATTTTCAATGCCCTTGTGATGCAATACACACCTTCCAGGGCAAAGTGCCATCATAATTATTGCCTTCGAGTTTTCTGGTATCTCTTCGCGTAACCCAAGCATTTTTTGGAGGGGAGAAAAAGTTGTGCTTGTTTTTGAAACAATATACCTCTTTTTCGACCTTCAAGGTATTTTCTATGGTCAAACGCCCTCAACAATCAACAGCATTTTGTTTTAAATTTTTGTGATTGATAGTTTGCCACTGATTGGCGGGTGTTTTTGTAAACAAATTTCGCCATTTTGGCTAGACAATCGTGATGTGCATTGTGCAGGTGCATATCGAGGTTAGATAGCGCCTGGAGCAAGAAACAAGTTTGCCGCCCCATGTTCGAACGTGAGGTCTTTCGGAAGCAAATGTACTGTTTTGAAAAAAAGTGCTCATGACATTGCTGGAACTTTTTGGCCTCCCACAGTGATTCGGCGCCCGGGGAATTGTGCCCCCTTACCCCCCTCGTTATGTCTCTGGTGTTATGCAATGAAAATCGGAAACATTTTCCGAAAGCAAACAAATTTTCAAGTCCCAACGTCATGAACATCTGCAATTTTCGAAATAATAAAACTTTTCGGACATTCAACAAGTTGCTTTTTAAGGTTAGATATGTTTGCGAAAAATTTCTGAATTGTTTTGGAGGTTCGCTTCTGCTCCGGAAACGTCCCAGTAAGCCTGGGTAATGGTGCGAATGCGATTTAGTTAAAACGTGTATGGTTATCAACCGTGTTTGTTTAAAAAAAGTTACCTGAGCAGTTGGGACTTCACTGCTATGCAGTCATTACACATCCGGATGAACTCGCCCTTGAGCCCCCCCCCCTAAAAAAATCCTGGATCCGCCTATGCATCTTGACAACCGATCAATCCAACTATCAGGAGCGACGTTACTCGATCGGAATTATCACCGGATTAAAATTCGTTGTTGACCCTTCAGTGGGTTGATTTCTATGATTTCCGGTTTTGATCCAAATTGTGAAACCATCGATCCTGATCGAGGGTCCCACATCGTCACGCATCTTCCGTTTTGGTCAGGTAAACTTGTGGTCGCAAGAAGGTTGTTCTGCCAAAGACACGTTACGCGGTTGAGGAGCAGTTGACTGATCATATTGGAGCCATGTTGTGTTAGAGTTTAGACGGAGGTCTATTGAGGGAAGAGTTTTATAACACTGATATGAAATTAATCAAAGCTAACGAACGTCGACGTAAACGCCTGGATAAGTTTGGGATATTCTTTAGGTCTTAGTTGCCTTCTGAATGCGACAGGCAGTCATCCACTTTATTACCATGCTAAGTTTTATTTTTACTTTGAAATATTTTAGGTGAGAAAGTTTCACCCAATTTCCTTTAACATTACTTTGTGCTTGGTTGTGTCTGCTTGTGAAATAAGAACCTCAGTGCAGTGCCGTTCTTAGGTAAAAGCAGAAACAACTAAGCACAAATGGGGCTGGACATCGTTCTTTCACTTGCGATGATGATGTCACTTGTGTTACGACGTGCCAATGACGTATTTTGTGGTCGATATTCGGACCGTTGTGCTTCTCAGCGATTAGTGCAACTTTTCTCAATAAAAGGTTTGTGCTCTCAAACATTTTAGGGCCGACTCTTCCCGACAATATGTTCTTTCCTCTACCCCTAACTAACAAAACATCGTGGCGATCAACCGTTTGTAGCTGTACGCGAACGTGGGCGAATCCACGCGGTGACTGATAGAAACTTGAAACCTTTTTCAAACATCTAGCGTAGACATTAAATTTTTGTCAAAGAAAGGTTTCAACAGCGGTGCGACATGAATGAAATTTCGCGGAACGATGTGAATATATTGTGTTGCGCAGACACCGTCCGTGCAACAGTTTAGGGATATAAGCTGCTGCAAACTAACTGCTTCTTCAACATAGTTTTCGATTTTGGCTGAGCGACGGTAAATACGAAAAAACAATTAGCTTGCTGGTTTTACAGAATGAACGACAGAATTACAGGAACTTAAGCGTGATTATCACTAAATATTCGAATTTTCCGTGAAGATTTACCTGCATTGCTGTAACATGACAGCAATTATCCACTTCCGGGTTTGTCATGTTAGATATGATTTTGCCATCTAAGGTCCAAGTAGAAACACCGTTTCCTGTACACACGGCCACTTTGTCGTCGCACTCCAACAACGATGTTATTCCAAATAAACAAACCTCCTCCGACTCTGAGGAGATTGAAATTCAAAAAGTTTTTTATTGGGCATGCGCTTGACTGTATCACAGTCAATTTTGTCAAGTAAATATTGCGATGCTACCAAATAATTCCGATTGAAACACTGTTCAATCAGTAGCATAAAAACATATTACACCACCCCTGCTGAACAAACGGTTTTTCTGCCTTTCATCTTTTATCAGTGTGGTAATAAATAATGAATAAAAAAATTACACGTGTGGCAGACTGTTAGTTTAATAACATTTGCTTTATCTTATGTGGTACGAGCGATTTTAAGAACAAATTGAGGGCGTTCTTTTGCAATTAGACTTAACGTATCATTCGTAATTGTTGAAAGTTTATATTTTAAATTACTCCAAATTCTTGATAAGTCTCAAAAATATGCTTACAGGGGTTTTGAAAACTCAGCTCCGAATACTTTCTGTAAGCTCGTGCAATTCATACACCTATAAAATTATATCGCGGTTAAATGTTGGATTTCCTGTTTCTTAGTGACGACGAGGAGACCTTCAGCTTGAGAATTCTTGCAGGCGAAATCACAATCAAGGTACGTTACCAGAAACACTAATACTGCCCGTGGTTTACAATGCAACACACCCGCACACTCGAAGTTACAACAAACATGCTGAAAAGGACGTTTTTCCAAACTGAAGCTGAGGTTGTTCAACGTCCATGTCTCACCCGCAAACAGATCTTTCCCTATTTGCACGGCCAAGAGCTCAAGGCTGCGGCAAGCCGTTTGTACACAAGCCTTCTTGGTTCATAAACAAGCAACTTAATTTGTGCAAGTACGATTATCCATCCATTCTAATTTAATTGATTGATTAGCCCAAAGTGACCTAACTTCCTGACTGTTGAAGCATTCTTCTCACTTGGGCTACTTTTCGGCAAGAGAGACCGTGGCAAAATAGAGTTTTGGTAAAAGTCGATTTTTTTTATCGCCATGGAGCGTGATCGCAAAATGTAATGACAATGGACCGTTACTGCGACACGTTAAAGCATTGTTGGTTTTCGCGTTGGACCGTGAATGCAAATGATCAACTGTGAATGCACGTCACGTGGCGCGAGTGTTCTTTCCCGTAAATGCGATATCTTAAATTTGGGGACAGCGATTAGCGTTCTTAAGGCAAAGGCAGTGGGGATTAGACACTAAACTGCATCAAGACGTTGAAAGCGCGACAGGCATTCACAGTTGATCACATGCGTTCACGGCCCATCGCTAAAACCGACAGTGTTTTGATACCTCCCGTGACAGTGAACTATTGGCCATCTGCTCCAAGAGAGAGATTTCCAATTCCGGAAAGTTTTGTGTAGAAATGCTTTGAAAATTTTTAATGTTGCACAAAGTTTTGTAGATGAAAGATACTCTAGGAGAAATGTTGTTGATATGTAAAGTATTTTATTGATTTGAAGACAATTGCAAAAAATGAGATTTTTAACGTTTTCTATTTTTCTTGTTATATTTTGCGGAAAAAACGAACACGCTTTTGTTTACGAAATTTTTGTTCTTAGGTCACTGTAGCATAGAGTGGACAGCAGTGGCGTAACTGACGGGGGGCATGGAGCGAGTTTCGCCCCTGGCAAACTAAAAGTTAACACTGGGCCCTCTTTTGTTGACCTTTTGATATTCATTATATTGGTTTTCAGTAGGTTGGTACTGTTCTTGCGTTTTTTACAGGTGCTTTCGTTTTTTTCAGCTAATAGACATCCACGGCATCCAGATTCACTATAATTTCTTAACTTTTTTCTGAGTGTTGGCTAGTGACCTCCTACGGTGGCCAGCGGGAGCCCTTCGCCTAAGTTTCCCCCCCTGGCTCAAACATCTAGTTACGCCGCTGGTGGACAACACTGCAAAGCTGTAAAAGCTGTACTGTACAATTGTACTACAGAAGTATCGAATTATAGGCATTCAACATTGATATAATAAATGATTACCTTTGGATGGAAAGGTTATCTGTTGCTTTCCGTCATGATCGAAAACAGTAACTCTCCCGTACGGATGGTTAACCGACGCAAATTCTGATGCCACAAGCATACCCGAAAAAGGCAAAAAAGTTACATCAGGGATGCTTTCGAAAGCGAAATTCTGAAATCGATATAAACACTTTTACCTTACGCCACATGAAATCATTTGTCAGGAACTTCGCACGCAAATGTTTGCACATTAATCAATTTCTAATAACCTAAAAATAGTTACGTAGACACCACAAAATTGTTTAAACTAAAGCAAACTCAGTTCACATGTGATTCTGCCATTTGACTAAACAAAAATCTTATAGAAATATAGGTCATATCATGGCGTCATATGTAGACCTACGTCCAAGGCATGATAGTTTATAGCAGGGGTGGTCAACTTGTCTTCGACTGGGATCGACTAGAAAATTTCCTGATAACTCGCGATCGGCCGGTCGGTAACGAAGTAACAATTACAAAACGTCGTGAAATGAAACGTTTTTCCTGTAAATGAATTTGTATTTACCACACATTTACCATCGAGAGCCGTAATTTTAATGTACTTTCTGGAATATTGTTTGAAAAATGTTCTTTTTAGGTATCTTGTAAATTAAATGCAAAATCGGGCGCGATCGACCAACTGATACTCGGCGATCGAACGGTCGATCGCGATCGACTTGTTGGCCACCCCTGGTTTATAGCATTATCTCTTCATTAAACATAATGTGTTTGACACAGGTTCATCACATGGCAATGCACAACACACCAGCAACGACAACAATGTTGCGACACATCACTGATATTGGATGTAACTCGTTCAGAGTTATCGACTTAACGTGCTTACGTTTTTCTTACTGTGAGGAAATGAGAGGTTTTACCAATGCAAAAAAGATAACAAATGCGAACACCTCTGTTTTGGAAAGTAATGCAAAGACAAGGGTTTTGGCGTCTTGCAACAGCATTTGAAATGATCTTGAAATGTGTTGTGAGGTACTCTTTCTAACATTTGTAGGTTTGCTGCAATTAATTTTTTTTATCTAGAAGAAATATCTACAGATATGCTGTTCATTCGTATAAGCAGTGAGCAGAGTGCAAATTAACAAAATCGTGAATTGCATGTATCACCACAATATAAATGAGAGGTCACATATCTTTTACCAAACTGCATCGAATGCTTAAAACGCGCAGATCATTTTGTCTTGAAGCCTCTCTAAAAGGCATCCTAAAAATGGGATGATTCCTGTATATTCTTTCCACGATGGGTGTAAGCAAGGAATCGATCAGCAAATTTTTAATAGGAAATCGGTTTCACGTAAAATTACGCATCATCAGTCCTTATTCAAATAGAACCAGTTCGGAGGGCGATTCTATTTGAATAAGGACTGAGAATGCGTAATTTTACGTGAAATCGATTTCCTATTAAAAAATTGCTTATCGATTCCTTGCTTATACCCATCGTGGAAAGTACATACTTGAATAGAGATATGTGCAAATTTGAATCATCGCAAAAAGACGAAAGCAGATGGCAGTCGACTGATTCCTCGAAAGCAT
>JGI24159J19872_10013722_pt1 | contig 10523 bp, 8 predicted proteins | sample Ectturendosymbi4_FD_19872 | JGI IMG/M metagenome (IMG submission 19872)
AAATCCAACTACACATTTATTAGATTTACACAGAAATGTTTTTTAGACCCAACAATGCGCTTTTACTCGCAGGTACAAAACTTAAGAGCACATACAAAAGCTTAGAGCTCACCACAGCCACACGTTTGCCCACAGTCATCCACCATACTCCTACTAAGCTCTATAACGTCATATTAGGACTACCATCAAACGTCAACAACGACCCAACACTCGATCAATCAACCGTGAACAGAACAGGGGCGGATCCAGGGGGGGCGATTGGGGCAATCGCCCCCTCCTAAAACCTACGAAAGTAACTTTTTCACCATGATTTTGTACAATTCGGAAAACGAAACTTGATTGCCAACTGAGGCTTGACTGCCAAATATTATTGAAATCGCCCCCCCCTAAACTTAAGGGCTGGATCCGCCCTTGGTACAGAATCAGTAAAATTTGACATCAAGTGAGTTGATCAGCGTGTTGCAGCTTAATGTGAAAAAGCCTGTTGATAAAATTTCCCTGATACACGACTGTTTATTGTTTGGCTAACTAAGATAACAATCGCTTAAAATACACATGCCACAGTATAAATTACTCAAAATGAAAAACGTCTTTCAACTGCGAGTAATATCCCGACATTGAAACCACTTTTGTTTCAATACAGCTTTTGCAGATTTATAGCCTACAGCATAGCCCATAGTGCCGCCCCCACAAATGTGCCGCCAGGGGCGGACCGCCCCCGCCCCCTTAGCTACGCCACTGAGTAAGGGTGCATTTTGGGTCTGAAGGTTGAATATCCCAGTGTTGGAAGGTTGAATACTCGAGTGCAGCTAGTGCAGTGCTTTTCAACCTTTTCTGCTGCAGGGGAACCTTTCACAAATCTTTACGTTGCTCATGGAATCCTATGCAGTGATCTAAGTATCTAGATCACTATATTGCTGCAGTATCTATATTGCTGCAACCGCATAGAATTGCGGTTGCGAATTTCGTCCCAGGCAATTTCAGTCTGTTGCGGCGGAACCCCTGGCAGCCACTCGCGGAACCCCAGTTGAACAACACTGCTCTAGTGGTTAATAAGTCTGTCACTGCTGAAGTAAAAACGTAGAAATTGAGGTTGCAGCTTCTTTATGATGCCGCTGCACAACAGCAACTGTTGATCATCTAAGTGAAGTAGCAAAGGCATGGAAGAAAGCAGCATTAAATTGTAGGTTTTAGTTGGAGATAAATTTGGTATATTTTTAGACTAGATTTGGTATATCCATTGTAAGAGTTGGCAACACTGAAAGTTCGAATCGGTGAGTTTGCCTTTAAATCGACGTTTTTTAATTTCTTGCATCAGTTTGGTTTCTAACAGTGAAATGATCAAAGCAGAAAGTTGTGAATAGTGATAGAATTTCAAGAGACAATTTTACCTTACTTTGCTCGCATAACGAAATTCATCTACTTGTTTGCTGCAGCAAAATCAAGGTTTTTAAATTCATACACAAGAATGAAAAAACGCAATGCAAACACTGTTTTCACGAGAAAAGCTGGCAGCTTCCGTAAATATTAAAATGTTTTAGGCAGACCTGAAAAATGTATTACAGTCACTTAAGTTCACAAAATCAAATCAAACATTCAATCGCTTTGTATAAATGTTGAGGCTGTAGCCTCAGAAGCATATAAAAGAATCGTCGTTTGCAGAATTAAAAAGCTGGTCAGTCAATTTACTCTCAAGAACTTTGCTTTACCGAGAACAATTGCTGTTGGTCCCATAAAACAAACGAATCCGATCAAAGCTCTTAGAAAAGCAAAAACCACCAATGAATTCGCAAACACCAGCAAATATCCAGTAGCCACAGCTGAGATGTTCATGAAAAGGAGGACTTTTCTTCTTCCAAACCTGGATAAAAACAAAACAAATATGACCAATTACGCTCCAGGCCATAGTTGGATCGCTAATTCGCTATGGGCAATATGCATTGTAAACTGATGCACTAAAACCTGGTTCGCGAGACGTTTATTGTATTTGATGAACGCGTATACGGAATATACGGAAAAGGAAAATGTCAACCGTATGGTATGTGTGTTTGTTACCGACATGAGTGGTCTTTAATGTTTTTTGAAAGTTTGTTGTGATTACGCTGTTTAACAAGAGATCGTCTGCATTAGTAGCAAGACATTCGGTATAGTTTACCCCTTGAATATTATAAACAGCATGAAACCCGATTGTAAACATTTTGTTTCCTTTCTAAATAATTGTAAATAATTGTTTCCATTCTCATTGCGGGTATTGAGATGCACAAATCACATTATAATGAAGGGTGAGTTACGAGAAGATTACTTAAAGCATTGGCTCTTTTGAACAGATCTGATTATTTTGTTTGTTGACGAGCCAATTTTGTGCACTCGGGAAAGAGAAAGAGTGATGATTTTCTTTTAATGTTGCACAAAAAATTTAGTGCTGGCGTTCTAGGGTGAAACAAAGCATACATTTAACAGCCAATTCTTGACATCAGACGTTGTTGATGTGTTAATCAGTTTGATGAAAGTGATTTCAGCGGGAACATTGACGGTCAAAGCCAGATTTCACACCCCCATCATTTTTTGAGACATTAACTTGTATTTTCAGTTGATTCGATTTGACCCGTTCTGGCTTGCCAACTATGACTAAGTATGAGAAAACTTGGACATCCTGATTCCAGAAAAGTGGTTTACCTTGAGGTATTTCATTCCCTGTGCATCTAGTCTTTCATCCAGCAATCACTTGTTATGTTACATGCAGTGAGTAGTGGGGACAATATCATTGGATCTTTTATTACGACCGACTTAGGTGAAGATGCTATAGTTGAAATATCTCAAGGCAGTGCTTCTTAAGAGACTCTGGGAGACTATATATCAGAGGTTTACTTGATGTTTTGCAGCAAAAGAGCCTAATTGCGGGTGATTCAAGGTTATTACCTCAAGTATTCATAATCATGTCGAATAAGGATAAATGATGTGAGAGAAAAGGAAGTCTACGATAGTCTTTCTTCTACTTCTGAACGAATATCACATAGGAAAAATGTCTAAAGAATGTTTGTTCCACTATTGTAATTAAAAGCGAAGTAGCGTTTCAGCTTCGTTATGTACTTGCAAAAGAAAGAATTACTTACAATTACCTGTCGGCCAATTTGCCGAAAACAAGTCCATTTAGAAAAACACCGGTCATGAAAGCCGACTGAAGAAAGTAATTATACCAGGCGTTGTCGCACACCATGTCGAAATCTTTGCTCACTGATGTTTCAACTGTTCCATCAGAAGTAAATATGTGTTTACCGCACGATTTCACCTGTAAAATGGTATGTTTGGAATTAAGGTACTAGATTTCGCAATCTTTATGTCACCTTAAACTCGTGCAGAGTGACTAGTTTAAGCCTGATTCACACGGGATCCGGCAGGAGCGGCGCAACAATTGCGATAATTGGTTCCTCGACCGTTTGAGTATTCACACGTATGGCGGCTGCAAAGGCACGAATCACTTGTCGTGACCACAAAACTGTGTTCAGCATAGCATGCGAAATTCCCGCTAAATAGCGAAATAGTCTTCTCCATCTTCTTCTGCATGTGTCATCTGCAATTTTTTAAATATTTCTGTGAACACAATGACAACACAGTTGCACCGCAGTAACAAGCAAATTAATTCAGCATTTCATCTATTTGCAGCAAATGTGAAGGTATAGGGACAGTTTGAATGCACAAATATTTCCAAGTTTTATTTCCATTAAATACTACTGCTCAAGGTAGTAGCAAATTTACCAAAGCACATACAAAGAATCATAGTTAGACAGTCAAACTCAGCGAAGTGTTACGTAAACATTGCCATGAGATCACAAGTTTAGACTGCAGTAGGCCTATCTCCAGAAACATGCAAGACAGGAAATTCAAAAGTGGTAAGAACTGCTTTCCAAATGATTAAGCACTCAATTTGAGGTTGGTTGAAATCTGAGAAAATGGGTAGACAATATGCCAGATAATGGACGGATAAGCCTAGTTGGTAGTTAAAAACATAAGGACAAAGTGAATGCAATAGTACAAAGAGTAAAACATAGGCATTTCCCTGGGGCCTAGGTCTACTACCAATCATAAACTGTCATATTTTTTGCTTAGATCACAGCTCAAACGTAATTTTGCTCTGTATTAACACCCATAATACAAACACAAGTACATTAATACTGATTGGGACTCTTGTAATGGCACTGCAACAAATGGCGAAGCTGTAAGTCTTGATGCATCATCTCATATGCGCTACATGTCTTAGGGAGGAGTAGAAAATATCATCCCTACCTACTGTAGTGCTGGCCGGTGAATGTTTTTACAATACCATATCTGACCCTGTTTGCCTAAAGCAAGCTAGTGATGATCAAGCTGGTAGCAAGCAGATATGTGGCGATTACAGCACAAATGTAATCGATTACGATTACTTGCCACATGCTCGATTACGATTACGATTGCGATTTGCGAATGAACAAAATAACAATATAATCGATTACGATTACATTGAAAGTAATCAACACTACAATCGCGATTACATTTGTCTTGAAACATTCTCAAAAAGAAAACAAAAACCCATTTGCAAGCTTTCACGTAAGTATATTTTCAGAACGTATGATTTGATGGAATGCAATAAACGAAACTGCCAACGTGTAAGGTTTAAGTACCGGGAAAAAGAAAAATCACATCAATTGTTGTCTGAGATCTTTGTGCAGACAACAAACCAGTTGCGTAATAGAAGTTTGAGCTAGGAGTTAACTTAGCTGAAAAAAGCCCACTAGCCACTGTAGGGTGCCCACTAGCCAACAATCAGAAAAAAATCTTGAGAAATGATGGTGAATCCAGATGTGGGTGGATATACTAAAATCTAATCGAAGGAAAATACTCCACGGAGTATTGCTCACTTTAAATCAACTTTAAGATGGCGTTGAAATTGGAATTACCTCCCTCAAAAAATTTTCTGTGTCCGATGCTGTCACTAAAGTAACTTTGGTAATAGTGTTTTACATCTTTGACCTGTCAACTCTATTATGCTTGACTATAGACTATCGAGACTTTAAAACCCGACATTTATAAAGAAAACAATTTCTTTTGATTTTTATTTTTTCTCATAAATTTATTTTTGTTCAGGAAAATGTATTTTTCCCAACACAATGCTTTTGTCCAAAATGCAACACCTTTGTTCAAACGATAAAATGTTTTTCCAAAAATTTTTGTTTTTTAACAACACTGGGCCAAAAGTTTTTGTTTTTATTGCGTCGTTACCATGCGTACCTGATAGTCAGCAGAGTTTTGTCAAATAGTTATTGAACTTTTACTATATTTTGAACCGATTTAAAGTTTTGCAAATGCATTTGGAAAGTCATTAATTTTTACATAGGAAAGGACGATGCAGTGGTCTTAACTTTCTTCAAACAAACCGGTCGCTTGTTAATGTAGTTCGAAAGCGTTTATACATCTTCGTGCTATGACCACACGCTCAAACTTTTCAGGTTAGAGTTACATTTTTTGCTGAGGTATTTGGAATGAGTGTCGTTGCCAGTGACCAGTACGCATCTCTGAAACTGGCCGAAAAACGCAAAAATGACAACTTACTGAAAACCAAAATAATACTAAACCGAAATATAAGTCAAGTTGTGGCTCGTTTTTCACATTTAACCCTTGCCACAGAAGTGATACTTGCCCCACGCCCCCCGTCAGTCACGCCACTGCAACAAAAACTTTAAATATTGATTAAACAAAATTAATCAAATTTTTAAATGTTTGTTACAGTTGATAGACATTAACGCTTCAAATCTTTTATCAGAAAACGACATCTATCAGGCTTAAACTTTCTTCCAGCAACGCTGAAAAGTCTTGTGTTGGTAATTTCAAAATTGCTGACTATTTCTTCAAACTGCGCGGTGGGATGTTTTCAGCTGTGTGATGTCTTTTGGATTGTCTGCAAGCACAGCAAAGTATTGTGCAGCTTTTCATTTGAAATGAAATGAACAATGATGCCAATATTGCTGCGCATCTGTTTATTGGACAACATGTCAACGATCGACAAAAGGTAATTGGATTCGTTGAGTTTCTTTACCAGTATTCATGGATGATCTCTGTTGACATGCTAGTTATCAGCGTTGTGGACAGGTGCTTTCGACTTGGGTTAAATTACCTTGTTCCTTTGGAAAAAAGTTAATTTATATAAATTACTGTACTGATTATGTATGCAGTCTACACCAGCACTTACATTCACAGATTCACTTTGAATATATATAAACAAAACCAACACCTCTACTCGTAATGGTACCGTTAACTCTTCTGTGACCGAAGTGTCAACTCGTTTTTAAGAAATACTCTTCTTTTTGTTGCTGCGTCTCACTGGACTCGCTACGTACTTCTGGCGGCCAACAGGACGGCTAGCAGGAACAAAGCGAGAAATTCGCTACAACACCGGGCTTGCCGCTGGACTATCTGGATTTAACGCACACAGACGAACTAATGGCCTTCCCTCAAACATAACCATAACAAACTATGATAAAAGAGGAAACTCAGCCACCAAAACCGCGATTCGTTGCACAGTGATGTAGGGTGAAGATTTCCTAATTTAATCGCGAAAGTAATCATCGATTACGATTAAATTGACAATGTAATCGGTTGTGATCACATTTCATTTTGGGTCAGTTCAATCGATTACGATTAAGATTACTCAAAAAATTGTAATCAATTACGATTACCCCATGTCTGGTAGCAAGTGCAGTTTGTTAACATATAGGCTTGCTTTTCTGCTGATAACGTTCTGGTGAAAATGATGGAACATTGCAGAACTCAGAAAGTAAGGAAAAAAGGTTATTTAATTCGATTATATTACAATTATCACTAACTTTCATTTCATTGGAAATTTCCCTCTGCGCATTCTCTTTCATTTTTTCATTTTTGAAATTTGGTAGCCTGCAATCATAAATCAGTGGCCAAGGTTGCACGAGGCTAATTAGTTGCTCATTAAAATCCGAAAGCTGAGAGCTGAAAGCACTGGCAGAAGGCATCATCACACTGTACCATCCACACTTACAGTAGGCCTAGTAAGCTAGTTGTTATTCAACACACAACAGATCACTAGAGTTGTTAGTAGCATTTGGTGACAAAAAACTGAAACCCCAACTCAAGTTATCTGCTTCGTCGTTATAGTGCACTCACTTCCACGCCTGACACATCGACCAAGGACCAACACGAAGCGGCAGATGCGACAAAGTGGAACCAATTCCTACTGTTGAGTCCCGTTTTATTCCCGACATCAGTAATTTCTAGACTCCGGTATTAACCTAGAATTCGGCACTCAAGACAATATCGAGTCATCAAGAAAAAGATCCAGAAATATTTCTGAAGCCAAGCAACTATCGTAGTAAATTTAGCATTGTGGAAAGAGAAGACTGCAATTAAGGAACTCCAAATCTCCATACAAAACTCTAAATCTCCATACAAAAGACTGGAACAAGACAATAATTGACTGTTAGAGTCAAACCGTACTGAACATTGTATTATGTATTTAACCGTATTGTTTCATACAATTGTTGATATGCCGTATATACATTATGTGTCCCTGCGCAAGTTGTATCTGATCACGGTAGGGGAATTTACGTTTCCGTTTTTCCGTCATTCCATACTTTAATCAGTGAGTGCTGGACGAATGGAAAGTTAGCAGAAACATCACGCCACGAGGATTCAACCAATCGGATGCGGCCATACTAAAGAATGTCAGGTGGAAGAGTGTTTTTAACCAATGATAGACCGACACCAGGAAAGGTGCCAGATGGGTGTATGACATTGGTTGAAATGGAATTAATGTCTTATGACTTGAGATCACGCCAGAAATTCCACCAATGAAAAGACGTGTTCCAAGTTTTAAAACCGTTACATTTTCAGTGGAAAGTAATTCTACCTCAGTTTGACTGAGCAACTAATAACTTCTCTAGTACGGCTGGAGAAATCCTTCTATAGTATGGATAGAGAATCCTCTAGTAAGCTAGAGACAGAATTACGGTTAATTCGTAGCAGAATGCTGTCAAATTTTTCCTTGACCTAATTCCTATTCAAATTAACCCCTGTCTAAATTCAAGGTGGCTCTGGTAACTTCCCTGGCTTGTTTATATTAATGAACTCGTGTTATAACCCCTGGTGAATTTAAGCTAATGCGTATATTGTTCTTATTGTTTGATAAACTTCTCAAAGACCTTTAATTGATTTGTAATAGACTTGTTAGTCAGTGAAGAGTCGAACTCGGGAGGATTTTTATGTCATCAGAAGTAGTTGGCCGCATTGTTTACCTCTCTGCGTTTGGCTAAAGTGCATAGCTCTTCCAGCGTAATTTCCAAACCAGTGCCCCTAGGATTTTACCCAAGGACGGTCAAATAACCGTTACATTTAATGGTGCCAGCAGTGACGTTTGAACTCACGAACATCTATTTATTCTGAAGAATCACGATATGTTTCCGAACTTAAAAATATGTTCAGTTTTTTCAAGAAGCATGGAGACTTGCACTGCTTGCCTAGGCCAACGGTTTTTGAAACAAGTTAAAGCGTTATTGTTGCCGTACAATAACTGAACAAATATACCTAACATTATTTACAACATATGCAAAAATGTAACCTGTGATCGCTACATCTGTCAAAGCTCAGTAGCGTGACCAGTAATATTTTATGCAATAAAATTTTGCAAAGTTTATATGAATAAAAAAACAATACCANCTGCAAACGTAAAAGCAGTTTCACGAGCGAATGGCGTTACAACACATAGCGCTGGTATTAGNATTTAATTTACAACAGCTGTTACGATGCTGGTATTGGACAGCATAAACAGATCTTACAGTGATTGTGGTTCATGAATTTTGCAGAACAGTAGGCCTACTGTGCAAAGTACATTATATTTCCAATCCGTTTGTGTTTTTGCACCTTTTAAGTTTTTACTTCTGCAACTGTTCAATTATACTCATCAAAAATGAAGATACATGAATGATGAACGTCTATGTATGAGGTTACAATGATTACAGTGAAGAATTTTTGAATAAAATCGATGAAATACGAAACCATTAAGCAGACAGAACTTCTTGTTGTTTTTTTTACATGCCCTGGTTGTGTGTAACCCACATCAAGGTCAATGAATATGATACCAGTTCTGATCCATTGGTTAAAGCAAGCTTTTTTCATGAACAAGGCCGTTCTAAAGCTATTATATTGCGGATACTGTTTGCTGAGTTGATGTAAGATGCAAACTTACTCGATTATTTAATGATAACCATTGACTTATACTTGGTCAAATTCAGACTAATCGTACAACGTGTCGAAACTACCTCGATGTTTTTTTTTTCAAAAAATCGACAAACACTATCCAATTTCACGCATTTGAATTAACAGCCACGATAACCTAGGCCAGAACAATATACAAAGACTTTGATTTTCTCTGCTGTAAATGTCAACACCACTTTCCGAATGTTTACTCTAGATCTAGCTACAGGTAAAGTATTGAACGCCTTCCATCAAGTAAGAATAAGACCTGTTGTTTTGTATGATTGCCAAGCAAACAGTGTTTGTTGAACATATTCAAAATTTAGGTTGAACTGCAATAACGTGTAAATCTATTGCGCTCTGAAGGTTCAAGCCTTAAATCTACGACCCTTACACATACTGGTCTTAAACAAAAACAAATTTTAAAATTTCACCGTTTTGAAAATGTCAACAAGACTTTAAAAAGACTGGAAGCACTGACTTAAATAATTCATGCGAAATGCAGCTACACTTACTCTAAAATACTTGTTGAATTGATTTAGATTTTACTATGCGAATTTGAATTATTGTTGACGTGCATTTGATAGTAATCCCCGCAATAATTTTCCATATTCTCATATTTTTTTCCAAGATCTGCAACGGATGGCAAGATGAATAACTGATTGAAAAAGAAGATGCATACTTTGACTACGTTTTGTTCGTCATAATTGAGTTTTCATAGTTTACATGTTTTAGTTACCAACACGATACTTTTCCGATTTCACTCTTTAAACGAAAATATACTGACACTGTAGTTGACAAAACTTTGAAAATTAATTAATGACGTTAAGTTACTCATAATATGAAGAACAGTTTTGAAATAAAAATAACATAGTAGAGTGCAACTATCCTTCATGATATGCTCTCATTGATTTAAGGTTACGAGATGATGATTTTATTTGTTCAAACTCGGATATTGTGTTGTGATCATCAGGCTATAAACCTTAGATCAACGTTTCTGATACCATGGGTCGCGACCCAAAGGTGGGTCGCCAAGGCTTTATTAATGGGTCGCGAACGGCTTTGTTTAAAAGTGGATTTAGCCAAAACAATGTTTTCCAGCAGTGTTTTATGTCTTCTTTTTTAAAATCGAAAGCGTCTGTTACATCATAGAGTGAGTAAAATCATTCTGGATTGAGCATATCCAATCTTAACCACGCTCTGTGTTGTCATAGACTTGACCAATCAAAACTTTGCAAAGAAAATAGGTGTTGCAGGCTGCAGACCCT
>JGI24159J19872_10013724_pt1 | contig 10521 bp, 8 predicted proteins | sample Ectturendosymbi4_FD_19872 | JGI IMG/M metagenome (IMG submission 19872)
AAACTAAAGTGGTCGCGTAAAAAAAAAAAAAAACTTTATTAGGAATAATGCAATCCAGGCCCTTGGCCAGGTTTCAAGGTTCGAGGGAACAATACATTTTTAGGGGGGCCAATATTTTTCATTCATTATACATGTTTTAAACAAAATTTTCTGTGCACAACACAATTTTGGGGCCACTGCCCCCGAAAGCCCCCGTGGCTACGGGCCTGATGCAATCAATTTTATCTCAGCATATGGGGGGCACACACAAATTATAAAATACACAATTCCAGAATCCACCATGTTTTGGAAGCAAAGGCACGCATTGCTCCTGCTGTGTGTATGAGGCATATGTGATTTAGAAAAACGCTTTTGTAGTTTGGTTAAACTATAGATGCAACTATAGCATTGATGGCTTCAGAATCTTTGTGGTCGTTTCAAACGCATCAAATAGAAAAAGTCACGCTAATGAAAACTCTCTTCAGATGTCTGTTCAAGTCACTCACCACTTTGCTCGCAGAAATTTGTGTACGAAACTCGACAAAGTTGCGATACAAGCCAATGTCATGAGGTTTGTAGAATTTTTATTTCAATCCATTTGTTCGTTGATTTTCACTTCCTGGTAGCCGTGGAACAAATTGTGACGTCATACACGCTTCTAATGAAGTTTTTAAATTTACATCGTGAGTTAAAGTTGGTTGCATGAAGTATCGGATCCGGGGATCCACCTGTTTCTTAGCAGGTTGCAATAAATGAAAGTTTCTCCTGAGAACGATGTTTCATTTCAGATGATCAAAGTTAAGATCGCTCTCAGGTAGTGACATAGAAATTAAAGTTAAACATAAATCTAAGAAAGACATTAAGTTTCGTCACGTCTCGCATGAAATAATCACTGACTGAGAGGTTGAAGAAACTGTCTGTAAAGCATCCACAACCTAATTATTTCAACTTTATTACTTTAATGACGTGTATAACAGTTGAAGCAGAACGACGAGGCAAGTCTTCGGAGTTTTCAAAACTAAACCAAATTAAATTTCACACAAGTTAAGAAGTGCATTATGCAACAAACCATCAGAGCTGCAATCTTTCTGCGCGAACTAATAAAGACGAACTGTAGTTTAAAGTGGCTCTATTCGAATCTGTGTGAAATGTCTGTTGCACAATCAGCAGCAGTGAAAATAACAAGATAAGAGTTTACGTCATCATCTTCTTGAACAACGTCACTAATCAACGGCTTGTGACGTCACGTTGTCATGATGAAGTCCGTTTGCGACAACTAATGACGTGTTTTCTTTACTTACATCATCAGAAGTCTTACGGTTGTCTAAAGACGTCGCATTGAATGCTTTCTCTGGCATTATTACATCAGAATGAAGTGAAGTGTTCAATGACGTCTTCAACTTCCTCATTCCTCTCAACGAAGGGTAATTCCCTCGAGGTTCCATCCCTCGTTTGCTGCTTCTTGCTTTGCCATTGGCGGTGACGTCACCACTAGCCAAAACTTCCCCTTTCAGAGGAGGTTCAGGTGACGTAGAAGGTGTCAGGGCGTTGCTTTCAGGAGGTTGAGAAAGGGGGGCAGGGCGTGGACGAGTGGCATTGGGGTGGGGGGTCATCTGTCTTGCTTGCTTCCTGCAAATACACTTTGAATGACTTCTGTGACGAAACAGAACGAACGATAAAACACGTGTCTTGAATGGTCATATGTGTCTTGAATGGTCAAAAAATGATATTCGACAATCGTTTGTTTTGGTCAAAAAAATTTCCCCCAAAATTTCCATTTTGGTATGTCGAAATATCCCCAAAATAAATATGTCGAAATATCCCCAAAATAAATAAAAACATTTTCGATAACACAAATAATTTATTACAGAGCATTGGAGATTTTCTGTGAAAAGAACAAAATATCGCTGAAGCTGCAGATGCTTGAAGATTTGCCACCGGAACAAAAGTTTAAAAAGTTAGATTATATTCTGTTTGGGTTGATGCATTTAAACCAAATGCAAGACACAACCAAAAACATCTCAAACTTCATTCCGAAGGTTTTATCTGCCCATAGATTTGCGCCCCAATAAGTGTTGGGTGGTTGGAAGCTCGGGTAAATATCAACGCCCTTGTTTGTTGGGATTTTTGATGGAAAAATAAAAAAAACAGCTGGAAATTACTCCCCACTTGGAGCGAAATAAACTGAAAAGCTGAGGCGAAGTTGGTTATGACGTCACATCCTCAATTGTTGACCAACATAAAACGTGTGAGCGAACGCAACCCTTCGCCATTGTCTTTCTGTCAAGTGAATCGATTGGTATGCAATGCAATAATTTTGCGCAAGAATTATACAAAACAAAGTTTGTCGGAAACATAAAAGATTTTTCGGATCTGATACAAAATCTGCATTTCTTTCAGTTATGATTGAATTAAGAATCCAAACACTGACCTCCTGTGAGATAAATCGCTGACGCTCTTCTGCAGTGCCATGACGTTATGTTCCGCATCGATGAGTACGGAGTTATTGGGGGGAGCGGGGGTGGTGTGGGGGGCTCTTCGTGTTTTGACAGGAGCGAGAGCAGAGTTGGGGAGGCTCCTGGATTTCGCCAAAATCGCTTCAAACCGCTTCCTAGCTCCGGGTAATCCCCCCATCATGTAGTGGGGAGGAGGGCTCGGAACAAAGGAGCGCGATTGCAAGGGGGGTAAGTCTGCGAGAAATTGAGAAGCAACTCACAGATGAAAAGAATGAAAAAGTTTCAATTCAAAGTCATGAGGCAAAAAACGACACCTCAAGTATTTTAACGCGTTTCCATGAAATAGCTCTGAACAAAAGTGGCAACAAAACAAACTCTGTTTGGAAATCGGTTGAAAATACTTTTCTTTCATTTTTTCAAAAAAAGTTCGAAGTTTCATTGAAAGACAAGAACAGTTGTTTGAAATACAAAACAACTTGTGCATCACTTTTTCGAATTTACACAAAACCGTGGCTATAATGGAGCGAAATATGATTTTTATGAGAAAGATCATAACAGGGATAACTTTTTCCATGAAGAGCTTGTCACCAACCACACCAACCTGGTTCGTCGTTCGTCCCAAACTTTTCCACTTTCTGTTTCCTCCTCGCCTCCCGCGACGCTTTCCAACTCACCAGGAACTGACGTTCCAACCGACTGATCTCCTTCCCATCAAGTAACTCTGCGCAAAACATCGATTACTCGCAACAAAGATGCGAAACAGGGATTCGGAAAAAATCTTGTGTCAAAGTATAAATCGAAAACATTAAAAGCATATTTTTTCTTCACAGATCTGCCGCAATGTGCAGCGCTGTTCAAAATGGGCGGCGGACTTAGATACGAGATCGGTGCAAAATCCTATGTCAAGAAACAATTAAGCACACATTTAGTCTTATCACACAAAGTAGGAGGTTGTATTTTATGATAACAAACAACTTGATAAACAGAGTGGAGAAGACGTTGCAAAACTGAGGATTCTTCAAGTTGAAAAATCGAAAGGACTCAGCTTCTTCGGAACAAAAATTTTTACAGAATCTTTTCTGTTGATTTGATCCACTAATAACCACCACTTAAACATCACAGCAGAGAGAGGCTGACAACATTTTAAACGAATAAACGCATTTTTTAAACTATGGAGCTTGTCTTGACAACTCCCATGCGAACCTGTTGTGAACGCGCGTTGGGGGTCAAACCACTCCCCCCAGCTGCTCATCAGTGACTCCTGGTGGTAAAACAATGGCCAGGTTGGGGCCAGTGACGGAACCAGGAGCGATTTTCACCCAAAACAACCAGGGTACCCCTACAATCGAAACCCCAAAGCACCCATATTTCGGGCACTTCGCAGGACATCACTTACGAACAAGGGCAGTGTTCGGAAATTTTCGGCCCATAAGTTGAAAAGGCCAAACCAAACACCACCGTGTTCAGTGATGCATCAGACGTTACTTAATAAACTCAGCCAATCGGCTTCGGGTTCAGCAAGCGACTATTTTACTAATTGTTGCGTCTGGTCGGGGCCAGCAGCTAAACAACCAACATGGGAGGTAAATACGTCATCATTCAGCAACTCAAGTTTTTCAGCTGCTGCCTTTTTCTCATCTCGATCTCCTGATTGTGCGACGCAGACACAGAACACACACTAACTTCTGACTCATGAACATGGAGATCTAGAACGAAATAACTGTCAAATCAAATAAAAACAACGCGGAAGGTGATACGTTCGAAAACAGTGCGTTACGTCATAGAACACCTTTGTTTGTTCACAAATACAGTACACACAGGATTTAAAATGGTTTTAATAATTGGGGATTTTAGAGTAAATTGGATTTAATAGACAGATGGATTTTATTATCCGTGGACTTGTTGAGCTGTTTCTACTGTATTTGCGTCGGGAAAATGGAACAATTCTTCAAAGAAAAAATAACCTAAAAGTGTTTTAATGTTTCAACAGATTGAGCTACGTAGTTGTTCATGGGCGTTCGCAGAAATTTTTCCAGGGGGGGGAGGAAAGTCGACATTTTCCTTATCTTTTTCAGGTTTTGGCGATGCAACACAAATGGATGTAGGCTGTACCAAAAGAAAATGTTCGGTGTTACGGTAACAGTTGCATACAGTGATTTCCTCGTAAGAAAACTTTACAGTGAGCAAATGTTTGTTTTAGTGAGCATGGATTTTTTAAGACTGAGTTAGCAGAGTCCTAAATGAATTATAACTTTGTCAATTTTTAGAATAAGTGTAAAAACTTATGAAAAAAACGAACAAACTACACATTTAATTCAAATAGCTTCTCCTTGGTGTCGTGCTTTTCCAATGATTTCGAATGTTGGAAGTGCACGAGAATGAGATTTCGCTGCGCAAGTGGTCTGGTGATACTGCGCATGCGCAAGTGGTCTGGTGGTACTGCGCATGCGCACATCAGGGGGAACACTAAATAAAAATGTTCTCTGTTGTTTCCTCAGCAACTATTTCCTGGATTTTTTTTCTCTGTAATGAAGTTCGTAAAATCATACCATCGTGCAATCTTGAAAAATGAACACTTGGGAGAATTAATTTGTACAGCTTTAACAAACGTACTGGCCAGATTTTCGGGAACTAGAAAATCAAACAAAAACTTAAAGACTGACAAATTACTGTACATCAATTAATGTAAAGCTTGCATTCTTTACAGTATTTGTTTTAACACTACAAACTGGTTTTGCGGCTTGCTGGTATTTTTGGTCTTCTGCAAATGACTCTTCTATTTAATAAGTTTGCCCAACCCTAGTTTATACTATGTGTAAAGAAACATGAGTGCAAAGGAAGCATTGCTGCCAACAAAATGCATTTTTACAGCCAATGCTCTCTCTAAAGGTGCAAATGCGCAGTAACACCAGAATATTTGCGCAATGAAATCTTATTCTTGCGCATTTGCAACATTCCAAATTTGATATCATATATCCATCGCATAGCCCTCTCGAAACGTTTCACTGGTTGTGTGTCTACATGGTTGTGAAATTACATGCGCACTGAAACAAACATTCGCTCAATGTAAAAGTTTCTAACAGGGTCACCCGCTGCTGGTGACTAACTTCACGAACTTGTGTCAACATACTGATAAATGAAAAAAAACGTTTAATATGAGGCAACAGCTCTCTATCAATTTGAGATATTGCTATTCATCTAGAAGAGCCACACAAACTATGTCAGCGACCAGCAGTTCGCGCACCACTGGTATAAACCTACGTGGCCGCCCGCTACCAGCAGTCGCTGTCTTACTACATTACCTGCCAAGATGTCTGCGTCCAGCACTTACATGTGGCAAAACGCATCCCACCGTCACTTGAAGTGCATCTTCGAAGATTTGTTGCCATGTTAATGTTACGCAACAAAGGCCAATAGCAAAACAATTCGCTCGCGAGTTTCGCAACTTGCCTCTGCAGGCAAAGAAGCAGAGTTAGTGAACTCTAAGCTCATAACTTCATGTTACCTGACTCTTGTGCAGTGTGAGTGTCATATTGGCAAATAAACTGTCATTGCAAGAATTAACCCAACTAATCAGAATCAAACAGCTGATTTCACGTTTTCCAGAAAGTTTGCCTTCTTAGTCCCAATTTCCAGGGGGGCAAATGCCCGTTTTGCCCCCCCTGCGGACGCCCATGTAGTTGTTTAACCACTGCGGTAGGGGTAATGTTGGGTCCATTTGACGGCGTNTTCCCCCCCAAACACCATGTCTGGGCCGGAAGAAGCCGTGGTGGTCAAGTGGTCAACACAAAGCCACAGCGCGTCGTCGCAGTTAGCGATTCGGGGGCAAGAAGGGTTGGTGACCCCCTCCTCTCCCCTTACCTTGCGTCTGAAGAAGCCAATCGAGTAAAAGTGGGAGGAGAGCACGCGTGACTTACCCACGGACTGTGACATCACAATGATGCGATCCCGGTACTTTGACTTGTGACAGAGAGGATTTCCGGTCAAATCAAGTTTGAGGAGGTGTTGCCATGACGACAGAACAAATCGCAAAGCTTCAAATTCGACAATTTCATTGTCGCAGGCCTGCGGAGATGCGGAGCAATGGTCAATAACTTCTGTAGGAATTCTTATTTCCAACGTGGTTATGAAAGCGTTTCTTGCGAAGTCTTAATAAATATCTCCAAATATTTTGTAAATCTTGTCAGAGTTGCCACACGAAAAGTTGCCTCGCGGAGTTTTTTTTTTTGTAAAAACGCCTGCGAAGCTTTTTCTTTTCAAATTTGCAAAATCGTTTGTCAGGAATTCCGACACAACCCTTATTCGCCGGTGGTGGAGACTCATCTGCGTGTCACCAGATGCAACCAGAATACAAGTTAAACGGTTCATAAGTCCAACATGCATGCGCCACAGAAAATAATAAGTTGTACTGAAGATGACTGTGGCTTTTAAATACTCCGCACGATTTAGAGTTATTATATAATGATACCAAATAAGTCAAAACACTTTCCTGCTTCAACAAACTGCTTTGAAACCGATGTTGGAAGCAGAACAAAACTATTCACTGTTTGTTTTAAAAAGCACTTCAGTACCCCTCTGAAATGGAAGGGGGGTAACGACCTCATTATGACCCTATGTTCCGGCGCACCTGCAACCGCAACAATGACCCGGGTGTGGGGAGTGACTAAAGAAAGAGGAGCATGTCGCCCTGGCAACAAAGAGTTACCACGGCAACGCGAAGTTTTATCTTCGCGGCTTGTCGTTCAAGTTCTGACGAAACATTTTCTCACAATCGGGGAATAAATCGATTCATTTCTTATCCACGTCCCAGGAGCGATTAAACATCAAACCAGGAGCGATTAAACACCAAACTACTGCGATCGTGAAAAGCGCCGAGGTGGTCGACAACAACGTTATCTGCAACGTCTATCCAATTGGGAACAGATTTTTTGAAATGCAGGCATGGCAGGAACCCAGAAACTCCGTACAAACGAATCCTTTTGTTGACTTAAATCTTGAGTTATGCACAAGGTATCAACCGACTAATCGAGTTTTGGGACTCAGAAAAAAAAGTTGACAAATACATCATGGCGATGTATTACCTGAAGATGGACGAGCTCTGACAAAGGCATCAAGTCTAACAAAGTGCTGATGTGGTTGCCAGATATATTCAAAACGGACAGTGATTTCTGCAAAACAACAAATCACACAATTTATTTTTACGTGAGGACAGATCAGCAAACGTCAGACTATATATTAATGAATGTCAGCAAGGTTTTCGCAAAGAACAAGTCGAACTTCTTTTTTGTTCTTGTCAATTGTGAATGGATTTCACTGCTGAGACATTATTAAGAAATGAAGGTTCGTTTAGATTTTTTCTTTCAAGCAGTGATATTTCAGTTGCAACCAGGGGAACTCCCCGAAATGAAGCATCTCTCCCTATAAAGCACAGATAGGTCCCCGTTTCATGGATAATGTCACAAACACTGAAAAAAGCCTTAATTTCTGACATGCACTTACTTAAACTACACAAGCCATTAAAAACATTTCAGAATTTTACGAATTTTTCAAAAATTCACAACCTTTCGCCAAAATGAGGCGGATTCTCGGTAGGAGGTCATTTAAGTTCACCTTCCGTCAACGTTTCATATTTTTAAATTGCAGTTACATTTTTTACGATGAGCTACTTCAGCGTCGTTGATGTATCTTCCTAAACTTGAAACGTTTGTTTCGCTGGACGGTTCAGTCTCTGCTTTTGTGACGTAAGCAGAGGTCCATTCATTACGCGATAATTTGCGACAGTTGTTTCAAATTTAAACGCGTTTCTTGAAAAAAACTGTTGCGCTCGGATCAGGACCAGTGAGAAAAAACTATAGAAAAATTAACGGAAAAAACAACGCATTACTTCAAACGGCGATTCTTTTCAAACCGAGTCAAAAACTGCATCTCTCCCGATAATGTTTTGAAAACCATTAATTCCCCTGTGGGTGTGGGGGGGGGATGCGCTTGGTGGGAAAACTTTTACTGTGAAGCAAAACCACTTGAAAGTAATAACGAGAATGCAGAAGCGTACTGAGCAGTTATAACTCAGCTAACTGCAAACGTTGCAAAAAAGCCAATAAAAAGACACTCCAGAGGACACATTCATATAACACAAAACGATAACAGCGTTGCACAAGGGGCTACTATCCTGAGTAGGCCGTGGGGGGCACACACCTTCTTTAAAAGGGGTCTGTAATTATCAATAGACTTGTNCCTCNCCACTNCTTAATCCCAAACACTTCGTGTTGTAGANCGTACGGAAGATTAAGCAAAAGGTGCAGGTGCTTTGATATTTAAGAACACTTAACAAAAAATCAAAATGTATCCATGGCACAGGAAAAGCATCAAACTTGAGATATTAAACTGTTTTGATGACACGACAAGTTTAGCAAAGCAACACTTCATTTCTCGGAACAGAAAAAAATTCCTCCAAGCTCAACGTGCGTGCAAACAATGCTAAACATTCGATTTTTACCCCTATTGCAGTCAGTGTGCGAGGGTCGAAGAGCAGCTTTTCTCCAGGGGGAAGTTTCTGGTATTCCACATGGAGTTCACGCAGGTTGAACAGCCCTTGCAGTCCTTCAACCACCAGAATATTGTTATATCCGAGATATCTGAACACAAAACATCTGCACGTTAGTCAATGTCAGTGCACAACACCGGCATGGCACGAAATGGAATGCAATGCATGAATAATAACAGAACAAACACAAAAGGCTATTGCAAACAATACATAATATGATTTGAATGAAACTACTGGCTTAAACAACAAGAGTTACCTCAGATCTATTACTTGTTGCAGCAAACAAAACAGCAAAACATGAAAAATCATATCCAATGTTATTTTTGTGCAATTTTTAAAAACCTGCACACAATTTTTTGCATAATTTATACAGATTTTGTTGAGTACTACTCAGGGTCTTGTAAGAAACATCCACTTCATTCATACAACATGCATGTGTTGGTCGTTCATACAACATGCATGTGTTGGTCACTAACAGCCAGACAACGAACTATGAGTTGGAATTATACGAAATAAATGAAGACCTTGGCAGAAGGATAGTATGCTAAATAAAAATAACTTAGTTATAATCAGTTCTGACTCTGGAAAAGTTATGATCAATTCAACCTGACTCAGATCTGCTTTACCTTCAAGATAAGTTGTAGGTTTGGTAAATTTAGCAGATTTTGTTTCCTTAAAAAATCACTCTTCCTCATTTGGCATTTATGATTATTGCAGCGGTGCTACTTAGTGTAAAAGTTAATATTATTTTCCTTTTCAAAACCTTAACAACTTGTTTCTATCTCAATGCTTCTAACTGGAATCAAACTCATTAAGTAAAAACCAGCATATTATCATTCAAATAACTGTTATAAATAAAAGTTTGGCTGCAAAGAGCACTCCCACTTACAGTTTTGTTAATCGTTCAAGATGCTTCAGCCCTTCTATTTTGCTGATGCTGTTGTTTTGAAGGTAAAGATGTGTCAAGTTCGGGGCTGTCCCGAGATTCATGGTCTTGTTCAATTTATTGTCATACAAATACAAGACAGTGAGGTTTCTGCACAGAGACAAATTATCCTGCAAAAATAAAGAATGTTTTGTGCTTAACAAACCTGAGGCTATTTTTTAAACACACTCAGCCCTACGACAGAGCAGTCCACAACTGCAAAAACATCTGGCTGCGCGAATGTCTAGTCCAGGGGTTCCCAACCTGGGGTATATGTACCCTAGGGGTACATTTGCCTATATGGAGATGTACATTTAAGGTTAGTAATAGAAGGGAAACATAAATATATTATTCATTTCCAAATATTTCTACATATATCAGTGAATATTATTTTCAAAAATCGTTATTATGCTTGTTGTTAATTATATTAAGTTTGAGACATAAAAACGGAGTCTACTTTTATAGTTCTAACAATCCAAAAGTTTTATTAAAAATCAGTGGACTTTTTTATTTTACTCAGCGTTTTTTTACATAAAAGATTTTAGGGGTAGATGCTCATCTTTCGAAATACTGAAGGGATACATGGTCAGAGAAAGGTTGGCAACGCCTTGTCTAGT
>JGI24159J19872_10013725_pt1 | contig 10520 bp, 13 predicted proteins | sample Ectturendosymbi4_FD_19872 | JGI IMG/M metagenome (IMG submission 19872)
TGAAGCGTCAAGCTGCTTAAATTGCCAGGTGTGACGTTTGTGGCACAAACAGTCACAATTGGTGAGCAAAAGGTCTGCCCGGAGTCGGACTCGTTGAAATTTTCTACGACTCCTCGACTCCGACTCCACAGCCCTGAGTACATGTACCCCTAGGGGTACATCTGCCTACCTGAAGGGATACATTTGAGGTCCGGGATCCATTTTGGACATAAAAACAAAGTCTACCTTTATAGTTCTGAAATCTAAAAGCTCTTAAAAATTCAGTGGATTTGTGTTATTTTACTCAGCCTTTATGTCATACGAAATTTTTGGGGTACATGCTCATCTGTCTATATGCTGAAGGGGTACATGGTCAGAGAAAGGTTGGGAAGCCCTGTTCTAGACTCTGTGGGTACATCATCATTTTTGTAGAGGTGTATCAGTCGATTTCACTTGGGATGTGCTCACTGTTAAAGTGGGCAAGTTACAGACAGTTGTAATCTGGGCTGTTTAAAAGTTCTTTGTCCAGCCGTTTTCAGCAAACGTGCTGTGTTTTTTTAGTCCTCGACTTAGCTAACCTGAAAAGCTGTTGCTTGATACTTCTTCGCACGATTGGCCAAGTGTTTTTGCATGATCAACCAAGCGTCTTACGAATCGCAGAAATACTGGCGTGCAGACAACAACATGCAGAGCACGCTCATCAAACTCACGCAAGAGGTCGCCGCCGCGCTGCCGTCCGACTTCAAACTCTACCTGCCCCAGATCGTACCGCACGCTTTGAAGATTTTCATGTGCGACGACAGCCGGGACAAGACAGTGACGCTGCAGGTTACAAAGTTCGGCTGTCGCGATCCGCCCAGTGCGAGGTAAAAACCATTTTTGCGTAACCGTCGTGTTCTTTTTGTGCAGCTCCTGCGTGCGATGCAAGTGTTCGGCTCCAACTTGGACGACTATAGTCACATTTTGCTACCGCCCATGCTGCACCAGCTGAAAGCTGCCGACACGCCGACCAATATCAGGAGGTGACGCCTCGGCTTTTTTTGATGCTTGGAACGCTTTCCAGTTTTGGTATTTGCGTTTTTTACTTCAACGGTTCGTTTTCAGAACTGGCAGAGGTCCCTTCGTTTGCTGAGGAGAAACACTGCAGTTAACGTTCCTTTGATGCTTGTTCTTCCTGTGCAAGTTGCGAGCGATCACTATCCCCAACAATGTTCCCTCTAAGGTGCGCAAATGCGCAATACCACCAGAACATTTGCGCAGTGAAAACTCATTCTCGCGCCCTTGCAACATTACAAAGCATTGGAAAAGCATGAAAACAAGACGTTTTGTAAATTGCATGTGTACTTTGTTCGTATTTGATAAGATTTTATGCTTTTTCTAATAATTCACAAATTTTGTAATTCATTTAGAACAGTGCTGACTCAGCCTTGAAATATTCATAATCACTTAAACAAGCTCAATGTAAAATTTTCTTAGCGGGAACACTGATCCCAATCATGGGCGTCGGAAGGATTTTTTCCAGGGAGGGGGCCAGTAGGGGATTTCCCCAAAATTTTTTCCAGTGGGAGCAAAAGTGGTGAAATTTGGTTTTTACCCCTCGAAATTGAAAAAACAACCTTTTTTTGCTAATAATTTCAAAACCCAGGGGGGGCCAAGCCCCCCCTTTCCGACACCCATGTCCCCAATGTTTCCGAAATGTGTCGATATGGTTTCTGCTGAAATGATTGACGCGCATCAATTTTGTCAGAAGTATCACTTGCATTATCTGAAGTTACCTTGGGTCAGTGACCGCCGGTAACCTTTTTCCAGTGCTATCCTCGAAACGTTGACCTCGCTGTGCGAGTGCATCGACCTTCGCGAATACATGTCACAGATTGTGCACCCCCTTGCGTATATACTGGATACGGCTGCCGACCTCCAGGCTCCGGCAATGCGTGCGCTCTGCGCCGCCATGCGGCAGTTCGGAACCAGGTGAGCTGTGCAGTTTTATCATCAGCATAGTGTTTGCACTTGCGTTATCTTTCGTGTTTGCACTTGCGTTATCTTTCATAAGTGTTTGCGCTTACTTACGTCATCTTTGTTTTTTCACTGTTAATGACTTCGCTTTTCTAGTTCAGGTCTACAAAACGAGTTGCCGATTTTCAATCTCTAAAATAACACTTGTGCAACTAATTTTAAAGAAAAAGAACAGAAAGATCGTTTTGGTTGGTTGCGGCGCAACAAGGGTGTACGCGTTGCTTAACAATCTTGTTGGTCATTCCCCAGGTTCTCCGTTTTCGTTCCGATGATTGACCAGATTCTGATGAAGCATCGGCATGCAAACACGACGTACGAAACGCTGGTATCGCAAATAACGAAAGTAAGAAGTCCTCATCGGTTTTTGTCGCAACTTCGTGACGCGGTCCAGCCTGTTGGCTCATCTGCTAAGCACTGTTTGGCTGCAAAAGATGTCTCAATTACGCTCTTTTTAAATTGGAATTGTGATTACTTGGATCTTTGCGACCCTACAACAAAAACCTTCTATGACTTCGGTCGCATTTCAATGTTAAGAATTTTAGACAAACTGTGAATAATAATTTGCCAGGAGTAAATGATTTTTCGAATTTTAGACAAAACCATTTTTCGAATTTTAGACAAAAATCATGAATAATAATTTGCCACGAGTAATTACTGCAAGGTCCATGCAGCAGGTCTTCGCGGAAAACCGGGTGTTTTCTTTGACTTTTACAACTTGGGACAATTGCGTATGAAAAGGGGTGTGGTCACGACAGTTTTAAACCCGGGACTTTCCCTTTTCAGGGCGCGGCTGCGATGAACAGCGACGCTTTCTTGTGGGTCGCGAACGACAGGACCGACAACAGCGCCCTGGTCAACGCTCCCGATGTCTCCATCACAAAGAAGCCCTACGTCCATGGCACGAATCTACAGCGGGTCGGTGTGCTAAGTATACGCTGCTTTTTGACGAAGTTGGCTGAGCATACATGTCGTCACGTACGAGCCCGTTGCCACAGTGGGCATTCGGGGAGGAGATCCCCCCAGTTTTGTTGTGCCCAGAAAAATTTGCTTTAAACATATAATAAAAACAAAAATATTCCCCCCCTAAAATGTATTTTGCCCTTGAGACCTTAAAACTGGCTACGGGTCTGGTCGTGTGTGCAGGCTGGCAGTTGCGGAAGATCATTTTCACCTGTTTTGTGGCTTTTTATGCCTCGCTTATGGAATTGTTCTTCAATACACTTTCTCTATTGTTTTTTTCTGGCGGAATGAGCGGTTAATGAGATTGAACGAGGTCGAACGTATCTACAGCATTCGTTTCAATTTCAGGCTTGGACGGTCACGCGACGCGTGTCGAAAGACGATTGGTTGGAATGGCTTCGTCAGCTCAGCCTCGAACTCCTCAAGGAGTCGCCGTCCATGGCACTCAAGGCTTGCGGAGCTCTGGCAAAGAAATACGCGCCGCTGTCCAGGTAGATTACTGCGCGCTTCTTGTTGATAAAACGGAATTTGTAGTTAATTGTCGCGGCTGCTCGCAGGCATAGGTGCAGGTGTTCTGTATTTGTTTCGCCGCATCGCTGTGCTGTGATTTCGCTAAGAACGCATTTGACTCCAAACCAAGGTTGTAACTTCACCCTCACTGCTCACACAGACACATACCGCCATACACCGACCGATCCGATCTAATTTAAGTGTTCAGGTCTGGTTACCTCGCCCGATTTTTATCCATGGATTCGACTTTGGTTACCTCGCCCGATTTGCCATTGTTTCGATGGGGGNGACCACGGAAGCCCCATCACCCGATCACATACACTATTCATCCATTGTTTTGTCTGCGGGGGGTGATGCTACGACACTCAGAGCCTCTGACTGTTGCGATAAACCACTGTTGCGTTGCTTTAAGTTGTAAGGGCGTACCTTCATCTTCAGTGTTGTTTTTTGCAACGCTGCCGATTGAGTATTTTCGCGCCGCGCTATCCTTTGTTCGCATCGTACGCCGCGGGTCCCAACACGCGTCCTCGAGGTGTTCCGCTTGTCGCAGGTACCTCTTCAACGCCGCTTTTCTTTCTTGCTGGACGGAACTCGACGAGGAGCAGCAAGACGACCTGGTCGATTGCTTCGCGCAAGCCTTGTCCGCTTCCGAGGTTCCGCCGGAAGTGACGCACACCTTGTTGAACCTCGCCGAATTCATGGAACACACGGACAAGGTTCGTGACGTTAACGTCTCGATTAATCCTGATTGCCATTGCCGCAGTGATCAAATCAGGCCATAGCCAGGTTTTAGGGTGGTTTGGGGGTAGATACATTTTTAGGGGGGAAACTTTTGTTGTATGTTTAAAACAAATTTTTCTGGGCACGACAAAATTTGGGTGCAACTGCCCCCGATGGCTGCGGGCCTGGGTCGACTGTCAGTGTAGATGAAGGAAATAAGGAATCCTTACAAAATTTCACCGTGAACAGCTTCAACGTTACGAAGCTAAAAATAAATTTTTTGTTTGAATTTTGACGTGAGCCACGTTTCATGCGCTGCTGGAATGACAAGATTGGCACGCCGTGTCGCCTGTGAGGTTCACGCAGATGAAAACACCTCACACTTCTTGCTCGAGTCATAACCGCTTTAAACCTCGTTTCCACCTTCTCGACTTGGCAGCATCATGTTGGTGCAGGGCGCTCTGCCGATGGGCGAAGACAATGGTATCGCGTTGCTCGGCGAAACGGCGTCGCGATGCCGCGCATACGCCAAGGCGCTTCATTACAAGGAACTGGAGTTTCACAAGGACCCGACCGATAAAGTTATCGGCGACTTGATAAAGTGAGTTCATCGAGCGCCGGATCCTGTTTTTTTTTACCTGATGGATAATGACAATACTGATCAGCAGTATCTGTCTCGAATCTCGAAACACTGTCAACACCACTTTCGGTTTCCCCAGGTATTAGTTGTTGGTTGAGGCAAAATACTTTGCCACCCGACGTGGCACACGTGAGTCGTTTGAGAGACACAATTGAAACTTGGCGAAGTTACAGTGAAACGTCCGCTTACCTAGTGCGTGTGTTCAACCGTCACTCGTCAACCACTAGTCTGTTTCCAATGATACGCCCTGTGGCTCCGTATAAGTCAGCGGTTCTCAATTCATTTTGAAGCCCACCCCGTCCGGAAGGAAGAATCTTTTTTGCACCCCTTGCACCATTTGATGTATTGTTTTTTGTATTATCATCGCTGACATTAATCCCTTCTCGCACCCCATCAAGTCCCTTCACGCACCCCCTGGGGGTGCGAGCCACCCCCCCCCAATTGAGAACCGATGGTCTAAGGAAAGACTTGCCTTTCGCTTCCATTACAAAGCTCTATTTGATCAAGATTTCAGCACTGAGAATGCGTAGTGTCACGTGAAATCGATTTCCTATTAAATAAATTTGCTGATCAATTCGACTGTATCGCCTTTGTGGAGGCTAGTTACTTGAAAACAAACTGATCTTGTGCTTCTTGCTATAGCAGCAATCTCAGCTATCTCCAACATGCCTGTAGCGTTTTCCTCGCAATTGTTTTTAAAACTTCTTTATGTCTGCAGTCTGATCAAAGTCTCATGTTTGTAAATTTTTAAGCCATAACAGCTTTCTGCAAATATTAAATTATTCGCGACCTTCCCCACTCAGCCTCACTCCCAAACAGAACAGCAGGTCTCGTGCGAGCGACTAAAACAGCTCAACGCGACCAAAAGCCTCATTAAAACCCATACGATCCCAGGACACGTGAGTGACAACGCAGGGAATGCAACAGTTCAGCTTCGCACGCGGGCTTTCCAGGCCATTCAAGCACCGAAGCGGGTCCGTAAACGGCCTTTCATACTTGTTTTTATGATGCAGCATCAACAGCAAGCTCGGCCAGCCGGAAGCGGCCGACGGCGTTCTCATTTATCACATCAACAACATCCAGACGCCAAACGTAGGTCTCGTCGCTGCGCTTTAAATTTTCGTACTCGTTTTCTTCGTTCAACTGCGAAGGCTTCTTCGGTTTCAGCCGCACCACAGTCTGAACGTGGAATGGTACGAGCGCTTGCACAAGTGGGAGGAGGCGAAACAGACTTATCACTACAAGCTGCGAGTCCCGCTGGGCGTGAAGGACGCACAGAACGGGAAGTCCAAGGCGGAAGAGCTGATCGAAAACAAGCTCGGTTACATGAGATGCTTGGATGCGCTGGGCGAGTGGTGAGAAAGGATAAAAGGGTTGTTCGCCATTCTTGAAAACATGAAACGAGCCGCTGATGCGGTTTTTGCGTCGCTGCAGTTCCAAACGTGGTCAATGCACTCGAATAGCGTTGCTTTGCATGACCTTTTACAGCGCGCATGGACGTCGGAGAGACGGTCAGGGGGGTATTTCCCCCTGGATTATGAAATTTGATATTTTCCTGTTAACGTTATAGAAGAAAAATGTTTTTATCTTCGTTTCAAGTTGGTAAAATAACATTTCACCACTGATGTCCCCCTCTGGAAGAAATCCTCCCGACGCCCATCATTGTGCAAATGAAATGGTTACGTTTTGTTTACATCGGGCGAGTCGTTGCTGTGTCGCGCTCGCTCGTTTTTTTCTCTTTTTTGCTCATGTTTTGCTCTTTCTCTTTTCTTCTCTCAGGGAGACTTTGTACACTTGCGCTGAAGAACAGTGGAGCACATGCGAGGGCGACGCCCAAAAGAAAATGGCCCGCCTGGCCGCCGCGGCCGCTTGGGGCCTGGGCAAGTGGGCGAGCATGGACGAGTACACGTGCATGATCCCTCGCGAGCATTACGACGGTTCTCTGTATCGCGCCGTGATCGCGATCCACCAGAACCACTACATGCAAGCACAGGAGGTTATTATTGGCGTTTTTGTCTCATACTCACGCAGTAAAAAGCGCGGTACAAACGGTACTCGTGTGTGGCGGCGCCGTTACTAATGTAGACATAAAAACACCCAGTATTCAACGACGAGCCGAGCTGTTGTCAGAATTTAAAGTTAAGGTTCCAAAAACCGTCCAGTGAGATTATTATTAAGCACGGTCCTAACGATTTGAAAAAACAATCAAAAGATTCCCTTCAAAAAGGTGCGTCATCCATAGAACCTGGAATGAAAGCTGTGTCACTATTCTGCTTGCTTTGACCCTTACTCCGTTTGCTTTTGGTCCACGCTGGTGGACACCCATTAAAATTAGCGTTGCTTCCAACTGTGCATTAAAATAAAAACCGAAAGCAAACGCGAAACGGGATTAGATGGCGTAGACTGCACTTTCTCGCGTGGTAAATAGCTTTGGAACTGAACCCGTCAGTTTTCCGGCAACGTGAAGGTCAAACAGATGGCGATCAACAGCTTTGTCATTCATTGCGTCGAACTTGTACACAGTAACAACTGATCGCAGGGTTCCCACGTAGTCTGGAAAAGTATGGAAAACATTTTTGGGTTTGTTAGTATGGAAAAAGAAAATAATTTTCCAGACTTTTTGACATGCATTTTAATAATATTTTATTCAAGATCGATGTAAAGTTACTTCTATCTTGTTAAATATTGAAGTACCTGCATGTGACCTGGGTACGTCATTTGGAAATGTTGGGTCTGGAAAAAATCCGGAAAAGGTCATGAAAAAATCCGGAAATTTATATTCAATATTGCGTAGGAACCGTGTGATCGTCAGGGCCGACACGCTTGACTGCTAAAGTTGAATTAATTGATTGAAGCTAAATCTGTTCAGATTTAAATAAATCTGTCCGATTTAGCAGTTTTTTTTTGTGCTAAAAGGGCCCGATATACTTTTTCTTTAACACGGCACGCGATCACGCAGTGCATATCGGAGGCGCGCGAAGTGCTGGACAGCGAACTGACTGCGCTCGCGGGCGAGTCGCACAGCAGAGCATACCCGGCCCTGGTCAACTGTCAGTTGCTCGCTGAACTGGAAGAGGTCATTCAGTACAAGTTGATGCCTGAGCGACGGGCGAGCATAAGGCAGGCCTGGTGGGACAGGCTGCAGGTGAGCTGCCGCTTTATATACTTACAAACAGCCAATCATGGCAGGCCAAGGCCTGAAGAAATCACTGGCAACGCAAAGGTTAACAAAGAAAAGCTGCTGTTTTCGTTGGGTTCGGCGATGGTGTTCCGCGTTTGTCCGCGAATTTGTTGTCTTGCGGTGTTGCATGTGTCGACGACATCGTCAGTGACTTCGTGAAGAAATAAACAGTAAACCAGGGTCGCAAATTGCAACTTTTAATGATGGTGGAGCGGAGCCCGCAGTCGGAGCCTGAAATTTGGGTTCCGTTTCCGCAGCCTTAGTTTGTAGGGCAAACTAAGTGTACAAATAATGCAATGGTTTGAAGTTTTTAATCGACCAAATCATATTGGAGCCGGAGCTGGAGCCAAAACTTTTGATCTGAAATTAGAGTTCTAGCTCCGCTCCACAGTCCTGGTTTCGGGGCTCCGGTAAAGTGTTACTTGTTCCTACCGGACAGGGTTTTCACCCGCCACTCCCCTTTAAGGTAAGCACTGACCCTTTCTGCCGTCATTCACTCAGCTGCCTTTCGCATGACCAGTTACGCTCTCCCGAGCTCCATTGCTGAAGACAGTCGTCCATCTCACTGTTGTGCGATTCGCTTTTTTTAGGCAATTCCCTTTGTTTGCTTCATTACGCCGGCAACCTCAGTTAAAAATCTTCCTGGTTTAAATCAAGCCGCAGATGTTTGGTGATTAAACTCGCGCTTTGCGCCCATCTTTGAAATGCGACCATGAGAAAATATCGTGCTTGCAATCTTTTGTCATGACTTCATGCCACTTGACTTGATTTAAGGCGAGCGGTACTTGAAAGATGTTGCCGGACTGTTACTCGAGATCACTTGACTCCAAAACCTTACTATCGTCACACACATGCCTTTGCTAGTTTAACTTAAGCATTTGCGTCTCGGAGCGCAATGACCTGGGCACTGACCCAAACTCCTCGCCAATTCATGCGCTTGCGTGATTTTGTAGATTGGCGGTGCGTTCAAAAGTAGCAGCTTGGTTGTTGTTGCAGGGTTGCCAACGGCAACTCGAGGACTGGCAGAGGATCATACAAGTCCGCTCGCTGGTCGTCTCACCGCACGAGGACATGCGCACCTTGCTCAAGTTCGCCAGTCTCTGTATGAAGAGCGGGAGACAGGTATCCTCCCCTGCCAGATTTTATCGATCGAATTAGTTGCTGTTGGGGTACATGTAATGCCGTTTTGAACAGTGATTTTTCTAAGGCTTTTTGAGGGATCGAAACGGTCTCTCAATATACAGCAGAACCTCGTTTTACGACCATAACGGTATTTACATGAATTCGTTCCGGTCTCTCAAAATGTTTTTGCGGTGAGCAAGGTCAAACAAAAAAACTGGTCTTGGAACGTTTTTCTGTTAGCCACCACTTCCACGTATTGTCCAAACTGTCTTCGTTGTTTTTTAAACTGTTTGCTTTCATTTTCCCTTTTTCTGATTTGAAGTAAACGCGCGGTTGGTCGTTGTTCAGGTTCTTGCGCACAAAACACTGGTGAAGTTGCTCGAGATGGATCCGGAAAAAGAACCCGGCAAACCTCTCCCGACCACCTACCCTTATGTTTCTTTCGCTTACATCAAATACATTTGGAAACTGAACAGAAAGGTAAGTTTCGATGTCATCAGCGCCGTGGTGTGGTGCAATAATCTTTAATTGAGCGTTCCTGTTCTGTCGATCTGCTGTTGCGAAAATTTCTTCGAGTAAAGAAAAAATGAATTAATATGCCTCCCAGGTTATGGTCGCTAGGGGAAAACCCTGGTGGGAAAAACCCGCTGATCAAAAAATTTGACAAGAAATTACAGTGAAGTTAAACGTGTGTTCTGTTATGCTTTGTTTCCAACAAATTAACTATCATCAAGTTGTAGGAAAGCGTGCCGGTGTACGTCATAATGTAATTAACGTCATCGCTGTAAAGCAACGAACTTTGTATTGTGTAACGTCTTCACTCTCACACGCTAGACGCTAGATTTTAAACATGCATCGCAGTAAAGAGAAATACACAAATACATGAAAGAAGACGAGGATATATACCTGGCGGTAGTAGAGAATATACGCTTGATGGCGCTAATGCATTTACTGTACTTTGATGAAATATAAGCTATTAAGACACACGCATGAATGTCGCCATCATGATTATTATAATGTAGAACTGCGATGACTTCCAAGCACATCGATTTGTAAAATGCATGAGGGAGTGGGAGGCTGCGAAGGACCAGGGGTCATTTGGGCTGCAGACCTCATAAGAGGAACTTCTCTCCTTTATCCTGTTGCTAACAGCGCGCAGCCTTAGTTTTTTAAATTTTGTGCGAAGTCCCCTGGTACTGTATTGACGAAAGCAACATCCAGGTAACATTTAAAATCGTCTTTGTGTTCAAAGGAGGAAGCGTTGAATCGAATGCACAAGTTCGTCTCCAGCATACAGAACGTCCCCCCCTCACTCCCCGACTCAGAGCAGCGCAGCGAACTGAAACATCTGCTCTCCCGGTAAGTCTCCTACTTCATTTTCCGCCCCCGCCC
>JGI24159J19872_10013726_pt1 | contig 10520 bp, 11 predicted proteins | sample Ectturendosymbi4_FD_19872 | JGI IMG/M metagenome (IMG submission 19872)
CAAAACTATCCAAACTTTTTAAATCTAATCTACATGACTTTCCGCATCTTTCGAGGGTTTGAACACCTCTCAAGCTCAATTTGCTGGCGAGTTATGGCTGGCCATAGGTCATAGGTCATAGGCCATAGGTCATGGGTACCCGGGGTCAGCGTTTGTGGTAGTACAATTTTTTACAAAATTTTAGTTTTTGAGCCATAATTTTTTATCCAGATATGCTAGAAAGCCAATCAGGGGCTCTAAAGACTCAGATTCTAGCCTAGTTTCCAACCAAAACTAGAAACAAAAATTTGGGCTATTGGGTCGGGGCCCAGGACCCGATATGTAGGGCCTACACAAACCCAAAACTGCCCTCTTTGTGACGTCACCCACAAGAAAACAGAATCCGAAACCGACCAAATTTGTGTTTTGATCGAATCTACTAAATTAGCTGCATCTATAGAGGGTTTGAACAGCTCTCTAGCTCAATCGCCTGGCGAGTTATGACTTGCCGAACTTGGCCAAATATCGGGATTCAAAGGGAAATAAATTCTTGTAAAATGAAGACAGATTAAGGAATGAAAAATTTTGTTCTAATTTTTAGTGATATTCGCAGTGTAAAATGTTTCCACAACACACATACTTTTACGTACTTTACAAGGTTGCTCACTGTAATTTCCTTTGTCATACGCTCAAAAATATCGTTATTTATAACGCATGGATAGGGATTCAACTTAACAACGGTTTTTATTTTCATCTTTTTCATTTCAATTACAACTTATATGATAAATACCTTTTGAGCTAAATTTGGGCAACTTCAACCTTTGTAGTTTAAGCTTTTCTTCAGTTGCTAGTAACAGTAGGGGAGCAATGTACATCCAGGCTTACATTTACTTTCTAATGATTAAAAGACAACTATCTTTGACATACCTCGTCTACTTGTTTTACTACATTTCCAAGAACATTCACAACAGCTGGACGGACGTTTTCTTTCACAGAAGCTTTCTGAAGCTGCAAAGCAGTTTGAGACACATAACAGTTTAGGTCAGGGGGGTGCAACCATGCAGCACTGCCGGGCCAGGGGTATGCAACCAAGCAGCACTGCCGGGCCAGGGGTATGCAACCAAGCAGCACTGCCGGGCCAGGGGAGTGCAACCAAGCAGCACTGCCGGGCCAGGGGAGTGCAACCAAGCAGCACTGCCGGGCCAGGGGAGTGCAACCAAGCAGCACTGCCGGGCCAGGGGAGTGCAACCAAGCAGCACTGCCGGGCCAAATGCATATAACCAGATTGGTCCACGGGTCACGGCTGCATGTGTCAAGTTCTGTGGGTTAGGCAAATCGCTGGCCACCCACGGAAGATTGCCTGCACCCTTTAAAACCGTAATGCATGTTTTAAAATATGTATCTTTCCGCGGGCCACAAAAATTAAACTCCAGGACCACTTTTGGCCGGCGGGACACGGGTTGCACACCACTAGTTTAGGTGATTACTTCCATCAGTGCATTTGAATAAGACACAAAATATTTGAGCCATTACAAGGAACTAAGCGCCTGAATCCGTAAAAGTCATCTTTTTCTATTTTTTCTTGTGTTTTCCGAAAAACATTTCATAAAGACTTCAAACATTTCTTTGTGTGTGACAAAAAACATTTTTACTAATTTGGAATCATTTTCGTCACAGTCTAATGCTGCTCAATACAGTGGTCATAAAAATTTGAAAGAGATGGTCTGGAGTTTTGCAGTTCGCTTTTCTACGATTGGTCGTTAACACATTTCGTGTCACAGCTTGCTATTTCATACGTATAGTCAGTTTTTTTTAAAGAAAATGTTAGATACCCGGTATGGACCTGTAGGGACCCGATTCTCTGATTCTAGGGACCCGATTTCCTCTGATTCTAGGGACCCGATGGTGATTTCCTCTGATTCTAGGGACCCGATTTTCAAATCTAGAGACCCTAGTCGGGTCCCTAAAACACCTTAAAAAAACCTGGCATGGGTCAGATATTAAGCAGCTCACCACAAAGCAACAATTCGACTGATGCCTATTATCATAAGTTTAATGAAAACACTCAGCTCAGTGAAATTTTATAACAAGTGCAGTGAATGAAGACTGATTTTGACCTACGCGTCATTTGCTTTAGAATACATCCTTGCAGCACGACATGCAGTTTTACAGTTTGGATTTTGCCAAAATAATCTCCGATAGTCAATCCACCTAGCGGGGCTGATTGGGCATATCATTAAAAAATTATTTGAAGAACGTTTCCTGTTTTCTGAGAAGTTTTGGGATTTCTATATGAGAGAATCAGCTGTTATTAGGTTAAGGATGTGCGCGTGGAAATAAACGCCTATCCAACAAATGTGTGAAAAGCGTGGCCGTTACGATTTCCGAAACACATTTGGGTGGCAACGACAGTAGTGTCGCAATCTGCACTTTTATATCAACCATTCCTTTTATTTTTTTCTAAATCTGAAGCATGTGGGTAAAACAAAAATTTTCTGCGTTGCTGCATTGCATTTTTAACCTTTCGATTTAGGCCAACCATCACGTGATATGACTGAAGCGCGTTCTGGGACAAGAACGTTTCAAAAATATGTTTATCTAACAGTGTTGAATCCCAGATGTTGAAACTTAGCAGATTGATGAAGCTATGCTGGGTTTTAGGCCTAACAGCAACAGGCATTAAAGTTCTGTGATCATTCTGAGACAAAATAAAGTTGCAAATCCACAACAACATGTGATCAAACGTGGGGTAATCGTAATCGTCGATTACAATCGATTACACTTGTTTGTGTAATCGTAATGGCAATCGATGACATTGCGATTTTGCTTATTTGTAATCGTAATCCTGCACGTGGCAAGTAATGGTAATCGTAATCGATTACATTTGTGATGTAATCGCCCCATGTCTGCATGTGATTAATTGTAATTGGTGCTCTTTATTCTTTTTCAATGTTTTTTTGTATTTATTTAACTCCAACTTTGCATCAGGCGCTAGCCTGATTGGTGCAAGTTTGTTGCGTCACAACGAGCTTACGAGAACAATCAGAATCGACCACAGGACCCAAAAACAGGCCCAAAGCGCCAAAAATAATAATAGAAGCTGAACCGGCGATTCTGGTAAAACCAGAACTAACCAAAAAATTAGCTTGGCCTAAAAGTTAAAGTGTTCTTCAGGGCCGCATTTGGCAAAGACATTACGAACACTATTCAAAAGTGCTGCACGAGCTCTACTGAGAATGTCACAGTGGACGAAGAGGAGTAGTTCAGTTTCTACGATGCCACATATACAAGGACGACAGTGCTTTTAGATAAAATTCAGGGGTTGTGAGCAAATTGCAGCATGCAATGTATAGACGTCAGCAGGGGCCATTCCTGGCAGATGATAGGTATTGTTTCCTGATAGGTAATCAGCAAGAATCAAACGATTCGTGAAGATGGAGTAGCTGGCTGATGATTTTGTGTCAAGCGGAAAGGGTTTCACAAACCGGAGATTTCACAGAGAAAAGTTAAAGCCAACAAATTATTGAGTTGTCGATTCTGAACCTTACTTGGTGCCGCAAAGTGCAAGGAAGAAATTATTTGAACTATATCTGGTAGTGCTGGAGAAAAAGGAGAAGGAACAATATGTCGGACATTAATTTGTAAAAGTACCAGAGCTCAATTTTTCTATTAGTTAGGATATGCTTATGATATTGATATCAAATAGCACGTCGTTTGAGGCCGTAGTTTTACATCAGTGGTGGGGGGTCTCGGGGCACATAGGCCAAACGCGGCCCCGTGAACATTCAGCATTGTTCGCCACAGAAGTTTCGTTACCCAGGTTAGAGGACAACATCGCGGCAAAACGAAACTCTATGATGTGCAGATACTTCGACTGATAAGCCAAAAGAAATATCTCGCGCTCCATCTCATATTTTCCTATCCTTATTTTCCTCAGTAAAATGCAGGTTGAATTTTAAGATGAATGTAAATGTTTTTGCAGCCCGCCAGCGATATTCCACATTTCATGCGACCCGTGATAATAAATAAGTTCCCATACCCCTGTTTTAAAGCAGCCTGATATAAATGTGGGGGTGGTGAACTCTTTGGTACGTCATAGAGCACATTGTTCCGGACGAGGCTAGAAATTCTATGGTTTTAGTCCCAATGTTTCAGAAACCCGAGTTGCCGAACTCGAATGAGTCTGCTGAGGGTTTAAGTGAGTTTTGAGTCCACGAGTACAGTCTCGCTATCTGAAACTATTGCAGACAATTTCGTGTTCATGATCAACGGTTGTCACGAACGCCCACGTTTATTATCTAATAATGCCTCGCTGTTGTACTAACTTCCACGAGACATTCACATCGTATTACCAACCGCTGAATCTGCGCTTAACTTTTATAATTTAGGAGAGCGGGAGGTAATGACTAAGCGGAAGCAGGTGTTTACATACAACAACTACTTGAAACTTGCATTTACGTCGGTAAATTCAAATTGCAAATGGTGAAGTCCAGGCCCGTAACCACGGGGGCGCAGGGGGGGATTCGCCACCCCTGCAAATTTTTCACATCCCTGGAAAAATGTGTTGGACGTAGTTTAAAACTATTGGAAATAGTTTAAAAATTTGGACTCCTCTCAAAAACTCTTTGCCCCGCCTGGTGTCCCAGGCTGGTTAAGGGCCTGGTAAAGTCAGACCACAGTGTATGTCGTGATTAGAAGTTTTAGCTCAAAGTTTTTGAAAGAAGATAAAACTCGTCGACATTTGGTGGAAATAAAATGGAAAGCAAGTTGGTGATAACCTTGAAACGCTTAAAGAGAAAGAACATGAGGTAAAGCTAAGTCGTACTGAGCGTCTATCTATCTCGGGAGGAGTTGCTCATTCCCATAGCCATTTTTCGCTGCAATGGACAATTGCTCGAGCAAAGGCGAGACGCGCACCAGGAGAGAAATTGATTAAAGCCAGCGCAGTTGTGGAAGTGGCTGCACAATGTGTAGCGATGCGTTTGATGATAAGAACGCAATGTGCTTTTTGTCAGGCAACGCCATCAAGCGGCGCAAACATGAAATCTCAGTCGATGTTCTGCAAGAAATCACTTTTTCTGTAAAGCGCAGTTTGTTCGCAGTTGGATGAGACAACAAATAACGGAAGTGATGCACAGATCGTCATAGTGCTTGCACGGAATCGAGTGACGAATGACTTGGAGCAGTTTCTCTTCTGCTGCCACTTTCAACATATCCACGGAAGAGCAACTTTGTTATTGGTCAAATACAAATTGATCAAATCACAAAAAGGCTCATTTTTGCAACTTTGCTGCTAACTAAGCAAACTTTAAGCAATAAAAGTTATTTTTAGCAAAAATTTGAAATTATGCTACTTGACGCACTATCAATAAAGTTCGTAAAAACTGTCTCAAAGACTGAGCTCCCAATGGCTGAAGCTAATTTCATGCAAGTAGGTTGTTGAGACTCATGTTGGTTTCAATGTATTTTCTGGTAGCCTTTGGTTAACATTTTAATGCCACTACAGCTTCAAACGAATGAGATCAAGACACATTATTCAATCAAATTATTAGTATCTTGTACAGTACTGCTATGAGTAAGTGTTCGGCCAATGTTGACGTTGGAAAGGAAGTTGGATTTCACTGCAATCAAGTACAGGGACGGACAACGCAGACAGTCGTAATGCTAAGGTCAAATTTTCTTGGAAAGATTTTGTTCTGTTGTACATTAACTTCTTTAAACAATCTATTGCAATATCATCACTTACCTCTTTGTCTTCTTTAAAAGTCACTTGTTTTTCGTATTTTGGCACCTCTCCTGGAGCTTCAATAACTGGTAAAGTGACTCGAGCCTGAGAATAAATCAGAAGAGTTCAAACAGTTTTTGTAACTACGTAGTTTTTTCTATATTCTATACTTCACTTTAATATGCTGCAAGCTGAGGTAAACACACTGTGTTCTTGACGGAATGTCATTTAGACTCAAAAATAGCTCCGAAAAGCGGATATCTGACGTATACCAGGATTTGCCCAAATTAAATCCATAGATCTTCAGATGTACATATCTGAAAAATTACAGAGAAATCACGAAGTGAAAAGCCATTTCGAAACGGTATTGCTTGGGCTTTTTCATTATCTTCGCCTTGGCCCAAACCTCTCAAAATATGGTACATACACAGTTCGCCGATATCAACATGACAGATGAACGCCATATTTGAACCAGAAATGAAAACAGTAACACAATGGAGGAATTCAAACTACAAAAATGAGCAATAATAGCATTAACCATTTGAAGTTTATGATCCTCTTCATACCTGTTCTGGTTCTCCTGCAACATTGGTAAAGGTGATGTGCTGTTTGTATTCCACCTCTGTCATGTCTTCATCGATTTGCTTCTGAAGTAAAGCAGAAAAAATCAGACGATGAAACGAGCGACACAACATCGCTTGGCTTAGAAAATACACAAAAAAGATTGAAAAATACCAATCGCAAATTTTCTTATGTTTTATTTGAGTTTAGTTCTCAATCATACTTTGGCCTGGATCTTCCAGTGGGTGGTGTGAACCTTCAGTTAGGTGCGGACAAACTGGCTCAAGAGCATTCGCGACATTAACTGCAAATTTAACGTATTCACTGCTTTATCATCTTCTTCCATTTATTCGTGTCCGCATTTCTCTACGCCGTGGGGCAGCAGCATCATGACGCCTCGTGTATGATCTTATTCTTTTCGAATGCAAGACAAGCATTCTCTTACCACTATTTGTAGAAACGAACCTGTTTACATCAGCTCAAGTGTTTCGAAGAAGTAGCGTATTCAACGGCATTTCACAATTCATCGCCTTCACAAGACTGTCACCCTCCCATTGCATGTCCAGGATTTTTTCCGAAAAAATCTTGAAGTTTAATTTTGGAATTTGCTTCCAGTGTTGGTTTAAAATCGTGGTTTTATTCCAGAAGTCTCGATTGATTTTACAAGAAATTTGTGGGTTTCCAATCCTTACTCAAACACTTACGCTCGACTTGCATGCAATATGTCTTATCATGACCACAAACATTTTCGCCCAAACACAATAATATTCTCGTTCATATTGTACTCATATGAATTGTGTTATCTATCATCGTTCAGTTTCACTGAATGCTAGCGGCTGGTTACGACAGCTTTGCAGCAATTTCCCTTCACCTTTTCCTGCCTGTTCTCAGCATGAAAAGGTTAAAAAATAACTCGCTGGCAAATTATGGGCAAGGAGCTCATGCATGGGCGCAGCAACAGATTAATTTAGGCGGCAAGGTTATACTGCAGGCCGATTATGCTAAACAAGTTTGTCCTAGGCTGGTTAGATTCAGTGAAGTTTATGTTTAGGGTAACTTAGGGTCAGGTAAAGTTCGCTTCAATCGTCTCTGGTAACTATATATATCGATTTCCGGATGAAGTGGGTATGCGGGGATGAAACCACCAGTAGAGCTTAGGGTTACCGTAAAACCTCTATTTGAGCGCCACCTCTAATAGAACGCCACTATAAAGGAAGGGGTGAAAAATAGAGCGCCACCGTCTAATTGAACGCCACTTTGATGAATTCTTCTAGTTTGGAAATAGTTACGGCTGAAATCTCCTTTCTACCGTGTTTCTCAAAAAATAAGACCTACCCTAAAAATAAGAGCCTGAATTTCCAGAATGATTTTAATATAAGCCCTACCTTTAAAATAAGACTTAGTCGATAGCGCGAAAGTGCAATGCTAATTATGTAAATGTGTTAGATGTTTTTTCTTTTCATTAATAAATTTTATCTCAAAATTCTGACCAGCTAGTCACTAAATAGAGCGCCACCTCTAATAGAACGCCACTATAAAGGAAGGGTTGAAAAATAGAGCGCCATGGCGGTGAAATAGAGGTTTTACGGTATATTAATCGACCAGTCTACAGTACAGTACGTGAAAGAGAGCAATAAAAATACATTAGGCTAGCAGGCAGCTTTGCTGCATAAACACCCATAGCCTATTGCATTAATGAGGCGTTAATGTTTAGTAAAGATTCACGAGTATTTCACCGTAGTGTTTGTAATCATTGTAAAATAATACTCCGAGCAACATACTAGTCTGCAAAACATGGAATTGCTTCTCCACACAGTCAGTTTTACTCGAACAGTTGCGTGTCATGCATATCACATTTCGTCTTCAGTGGCGAGAAGGTGATAAAACAAACTTATTTCCGGCCATATAGAATTCAGAAAGTTCGTCATATGCGTGAGTACACAGCAACTACAAGCTATATTTTCCAGAAGGATTCGCATTGGCTCTAAACTTGAATTCTAAATTTTTGTTCTATTCGAACCTATCTATTTTCTGCCAATAGCACGGAAGTTCCTAGCTACAATGAAAGATCTTAGGTTAAAACATATATTGTTTTTAGCTACTCTGCCAAGCACATACGCTACGTTATTTTCCTTAACTGTAGAAAAATCAGCACAGTGTAGCATTAGTATTTTCTCTTATTTCAACATAACTAACGATTCAACTTATTTTCTTGAAAAACTTACCCGTCTGCAAGAACAGTAGCGCTTGAAAATAGTTTTCATGATAGAAAAACTGTTTGGGCTTGACTACTTGTCACAAAACGCTTACGCGTTTTGGTGGTGGCACTTCAACATATTACATTTTGCGCAAAGCATGCATGACTGCGTCTTTTACGGAGAACAATAGGCTTTGTTGACGCTATTATGATCTAGCAGTTGTTCCGATTCATAATGCCATAAGTAATTGGATCTATCCAAATAAATCCTTTCTCTGTCAAGAGACAGACGTTATGATGTTCTCACTACCCGCTATTCCTTTCGGCAGAGAGTTGCTGAGGCAGTAACATTAGTTGGTCTCGAAATGCGTCACGATTTATAGCAGATAGTTTCACAGTCACACAAAAACATTTCCGATAAAACTCAATCAGCCTTAGGTATTTGCAGTGAAGCTACCTACAAACTCCAGCACCCGAATCCGTGCGTGTACTTCAGTATTCTGTGCATGCGTCTTCCAAAATTCTTGAATTGTTGTGCGCAATCACACATGCGTACAGCTTAGAGTAAACACAGCCTGAGCAGCTGATCTATGCCACCCACCTTGAAAAGCCACCACCATACTCTTCATGTCCGCTGGCCATTCTGGATTCGGGTGCCTCTTGGAACAAGGGACGATGAGCTGTCCGCAAAGGTCTTTGACAAATCCTTTTCCACAAGGGCCTCCCACTTTATTTGGAAGAACCAGTCCTTATTGTAAGTCTTGTTTTTTTTCAGCAGACGCGAGTTGCAGTTTAAACAGCTTCCCTTTTCACATGAACGTCCAACACTGATTCAACAATAAGTCAGTTAAAACAGTACAGAAATTCATGAGCAACCGTTGACCCAGCGAATCTCTGCACCAGATGCAGCCTGCTGTGTGCAACTCTCTGTGTTGGAAGAAAGTGTTCATGATGTACAGAGTATTGTTGCATCACAGTTACACTGGGAACTTTCTGTTATCATGTGCTTGAGCATCGCCAAGTTGAGCAAAATCACACTCTTCCGCACCATCTTCCATTCACCAATTTCGTTATATGCGTCTCATCGGCATTGCCTTTTACGTAGCAACCAAAACCTTCCGTGTGCTTCGTGGCGCCTCAGGATTTCTGGATTTTCTTGTAATTCCTCTGTCACCTCCAACATGCAGACCACGTGTGCAGTCCAAACATACAAAAAGTGAATACATATTAAAAAATCAACCGTCAAATCCTGCTTTAAATTCAATGAAAACAATTGGCTGTCAGCCTTATGCTAATTATCTTGCAAAACATGTGAAACCAGGGTTGCCAGGTTGTCATGCGTGAAAAAGCTACATCAACCGTTATAAAAAAGCTAGAAAGCACCAAAAAAGCCAAATACAAGAAAAATACACGACACTTTGAAAATCTTATACAGGTTGCACAGCACTTTAAAAAGAAAATACAGTGTATATGTTATATATAAGTACATATGTACACAGAATGAAGCTCGCTAAATCAGTGGCGTAGCGAAGCCTCCCGGGTCCGACCTTAAAAGTGTCACCCTTCCCACCAATCAAATTTGCTTGCAAGAATTCAAAATGAAAGAAGATTATGTTCGTCTTTAGTAAAGATATAAGGAGTAGTAAATCATCGAGGACAACAGAATCAAACCCTCACAAACTGAAATAGGTCTCGTTTTTCATTCTCGGTTGTGGGTCTTGCATTTTCTGCTTGTTCTCCAGTTCGCCAGCTTTCTCATCATTTACTCTTCCTATTTTATTTTCCTTCTTTACGTATGCATTCATAGAACTAGCATTATTTCCTTAAAATTTCTTCTACGTCGATTTTCAGTCTGCTGTAAGCCGCACCACTTAGCTTGAAAAAATAACAGCTATCACATTAATTTAATGAAAAAAGTTAGCTTTATCACATTTAAATTTTGCGCATTAGGCAGAGGCGTAGCAACATGGTTTGTCGCTCCTGAATTTTGGCGATTCTGCCCCCCCCCCATCTATTGTTGCTTAACTACGCCCCCCCCATCTATTGTTGCTTAACTAC
>JGI24159J19872_10013727_pt1 | contig 10520 bp, 11 predicted proteins | sample Ectturendosymbi4_FD_19872 | JGI IMG/M metagenome (IMG submission 19872)
ATGCGTAACGTGTTATGTTATTCCCAATGCTAGAAAGAGAGCTTCTTCAGTTTGGAACGATTACCAAACACACATGAGAGTGAGAAATTGATGAAAGAAACATAAAAATTATGAATCTAGCTATCTTCATCCTAAAAAGATATGAAATTTGGGGAAAGAAGCAACAGCTCAGTCAACATCAGATAAGCTGCCAAAACATCAGACATTTCTCTCAAAACATCAGAAATGGTAACACTGATGCATATCATCCACGTGTGTACATTAGGAAAGTCCCAGCTTTGTGGCGTATAAACTACACATCAATCGACACTGTTGGTAGTTCAAATGTCATGCTTGTTTCCACACTGGCAGAGCACGGAAGCACCCAGCTCTTGTTGTATATGGTAGCGCAAAACACGCAGGAGTGAAGAAAGCTGCTTCAACATTTCTCAAATCTCGAAAATTCATAACCGCTGGGTGTGATAACGAATGTGTTGCTACGCCTGTGGTACTGCCAAAGAACATTTTGCAATTCATCTGATCTCGACTTACAGTACAATGTTGGTGAAAAACTAAGAAATAAACATCAATATTCTGATTGCTAAGGGGGTGGCTTGAGCCCCCTCAGCCCCCCCGGCTGCGCCTTTGCGTAGCTTGTTATTATAGTAATCATCTTATTAAAAAAGCAGCTGCCATGCTAAGATTTTTGAAATAGATTGATTGTTATACTGGCAAACAAAACAAATTTAGCGTGCGTATTTTCACCCTGTTCAGGCCCGGATGTGATGTACATGTTATCCCCTCTCGTATTCCCTGGTTGTGCACAAATGATTTTTTACGCGCTTTGGTGCTGAAAAAGACCTCTCTGATGTGGCATTCGGGTCAGGCAAAAACAAAAGTAGACCCAAAAATTTCCAGACGCCAAAAAAATACAATACTCTCACTGTCGGAGACTGATAGTTTCTACAAAATTTTTGTGGCATCGTGAACAGTGAAATCAGTAGCCAACTCGTTGCAAACATCTGCGGTGTGGTTTCAGAATTGGGAGCATTAGCCTACTTCGAGTTGAAGCTTCGAAAGATCGTCTTTTGTAGATTTCCAACCCTGTTTCTATTTCAGTATTCAGCATCCATGCAAGAACGATGGATACAACTGCAGTGGGCGGTGAATTGGTGAAGTACAGCAGTTATTTTGGACTTTCCAATTTCCATCAGCAGCTGTGTGGACACGTTTCGTAAAACGGAAACGTATTTTTGAGTCAGAAAGCAGGCTCGGCGATGGCCGTACCAGACGAATAGGTTGCGCCGGCCTTGAATAATCTGTTGCATTCACTGCGATTGTATGTTACCGGTCCGTAAAAAGTCCTGTGTCATTTACCGGTTTGCTGGTGTGAAAAGGTTGAGAACCACTGTTCTATACCACAAAGAAAATCCCCATGTCTCGGCAGCAGTCACACAAATGCGCTTCGTTGGCAAAAACAGCCAGGCAATTACGATAGTTTGTACAAAAGGCTATATGCAGATTTTCGAAGGAGAGTAGGCTACTTCTTGTCAAGAAACATTTTCATGGTCTTTAATGTAACCACAAGTTATGACTTTATTTTACGTAGGCCTACAGGGTTCCCACACATTTTGAAAGAGCATTTTCCATACTTTTTCAATAGCGTATCAATACTAAATGAAAAAACTTGAATACCATCACTTATCTTCATTTTTCCAAAATGTTATTGATGGAACAGAGTGCAAAAAACATCTGTAAAACTGTCATCAGCGGTAAAGAACAAAATTTGAATAAGCAAATTGCTGAATTTTGGAATTTCCATACTTTTTCAATACTTTATGTGCATTTTAGCCAAATTCAATACATTTTCAAGGTTTTGAAAACCGATTTCACAATTCAATACCATGAGGAAACCCTGCTACGCAGCAATTGAACCTAGAAAGATCTGTGGCCATCGTATTGTTACGTAATAAAGACTAACAGGAGAAAATCCCCACGTAAGTTTAGCAATCTGCTTCTGCTGGCAGAGGAACAGTCATGAATGAACTGCAACCTCACTTCTTAGCCTGAATTACTATAGTATGTAATATAATACGACTGTCTGTCATTCCATGTTCATAATTAAATGCTCGTATGTGTGTATTTGCGTGTATTTGTAGTATACTATTTTTATGTGTTTTGATATAGCTTATTACTTCGTGAATACGTTGCTGCCGCGGTCCAGTTTTTGTTACAGAATATCAAGAACACCTGTAGAAGAAGCAGACAATTCTCTTACGAAGACTCTCTCCAAAAATGAACTCCTCAATCTCCATGGAATTGTATCGCGGTCATAATCAAATCAAAACTGTCTTTATAATGCGTGTGCGTGGATCAAGTAAGGATAAGGGTGTTGGCAACCCGAAGAGGATTCATTTTTTGTCGGGTTTTTCTTTTCCTCTTCGTCTGGAACCTTGCGGTCATTGACAATTAAACGTCATGGCCATTTGTGCCNGACAAGAGTAACCTCTTTACAATTGGCCATTAATACCGCAACCTATACATCGGAGTCCGACAGCACGTCTAGCGGTCAACACAACCTTCACCANGGAAACATCAATCTNACGTAATTCATGGGGCACCTGACTAGATAACATCTGTGTTTTTTCGGTGCCCCGTCGATTTTTTTCTGTTTTAGCGAGTACATCTAGCGCAATTAATTCAGTACNGCCAAATAAATCTATCTACAGTAAACCTCGGTTAATCTGTATTCGATTTGACTGGCGATTNTATCCGGTTTAGGCGNNGATCCGGATTAACCGAAGATGGTTGTTTCTATAGCCTGACGTCATTTCGGTACTGAGATATCNGTGANGATCGTTTAAAATTGAACACATTGACGACACGACAACAGATTTTCGCAGGAGCAAAACGAATTTATTGATGTATTTACAATGGTACATTAGATTAGTAATCGCTGTATCCAGGCAGTTATGAACCATCTTAAGTTAAAAATTTTGGATTACTTGGCTGCGAAAAAATCTGGGGTTTTGGACTGGTGCATATACTTTTTGCGCTTATTTGGAAAGTAATGCCCTCTAAACATCTTACCGAGTATAACACACTCAGGGGTGATGCTCTACACTTCACATGCAAACTCAACACTAATCAATACACTGAAACCCTGGTGCGGCGGCGTTCCTTCAGCGATATGTTCAACGTGATAAGCATTGCTCGTGTGTGACGCAATAATCGTCTCTACGATTAGTCGAATGTTGCGTGCAGTTGCTGCCACTGTTGTAATAATCCCAAATGTTCGTTGTTGATCGTGAGCATGCATGTGTTGCGTCCGAAAGCTGCCGAATTTTTCCTAGAGACTAGTTAGTGCACTTACTTCACTGAAAAATCCGGATTACGAGATGTGAAAAGAGCAGATTTTATCCGGTATTGGCGAAGATCCGGATTAAAAATTCCGGTTAAACCGAACATTTTTATAAAGAAAAACGAAAGAAATCATTCGAACCACCANTTTTNNCCGGTTTTGGCGAAGATCCGGATTAACCGAGGTTTACTGTATCCATCTATCACTGCATAACACCAGAACTGTGAACCAGGCNCTTGAGCAGTGTGAGTGTCATACCGCCAAATAAACTGTCATTGCAAGAATTAATTCAATTGATCGGTAATAAGCGGCAGACNTAAGTTTTTCTAGACATTTTTGGTTCTTAATTTTCAGGGGGCAAACGCCCATTCCCCTCTGCGGACGCCCATGCCTATTGCCTAGAACAGGGGTTCCCTACCTTTCTCTGACCATGTAGGCTTCCCCTTCGGCAACTCGACTGACGAGCATGTACCCCTAACATTTCTCATGACAAAATATTTTATCATGACTAATCATAGATATATTTAATTAACAACAAACTTATGATTTTTGAAAATAATTCACTGATATATGCATAAATATTGGCAAATAAATGATTTGTTAATGTATTTTCCCATCTATTGCTAACCTTAAATGTACTTCTTCAGATAGGGAAATGTACCCCTAGGGGTACTTGTACCTCAGGTTGGGAATCTCTCGCTTAGAACGTGTCACGAAGTGTCATTGGCCTTAGATTTTCCCAGCTTTAACATATGACACATGAATTATACAAATTTCAGCAAAGGCAAGAAAACTGTGTCTATGACGTTGGATAAATACACTTAGGTCTCCAACTCACAAGTGAAGCATTACATCGTAGTATTTCTTTTCTATTGACGTTTCAGGATATTATATCCAAAGAAATGTTTCAGAAGTTTGCAACTTTGTAATTGCCTAGTAGTTTTGTATAAAATCATTTGCCTTCAGTTTTTCATACTCATTCTTCTGTCTGTCCTTATCTTTTATGTAATTCATGAGTCTGCCAATCCCTTATTACTAAAACTCAAACTCTGGGAGTGCATGCTCCAAAACCCCCTAAACTCGCACCTGCGGTGATTGTCACCTGACCTGAAAATAGAGCGGAAAAATCTGGGAGGTTACGCTACATGTGGGATCTTCGAAAGGCTCTGACAAACCTGTGCTTTAGAAAACAATGTGCAATTCGGGCCAATCTTATGCTGTTATCAGTGATTTTTGTGCTCATAATTCTGTCAGTAAATTCATGCATATTCCTGCAGATGATCACGGAACTTTTTGGATTTTGTTGCACTATAGTTCCTGCAATTCGGATGTAGGCCTATTACCGCAATCAATCATGACTGAATTTCAAAGTGGGGATCAGCGGCGAAACTAGAGGTTTGAACCACGGGGGCAAAGCTTAGCTGAAAGGGGACCCACTAGCCAAAACTCAGAAAGAAGTTAAGAAATGATAATGAATATCTGGATGTTTGTGCTAGTTAAAAAAAACAAAACTCCCCGAAAAACAACCTAAAGAATACTAAATAGCAAAATGTCAACTAGAGAGGGCCCGAGTTTTTGCATTTGGTTTGCCAGGGGGTGGCTCGCCCACTTGCCAGTTACGCCACTGCTGGGGATAGCTTTAATCTACGATGGAAAGTAGGCGAAAGATTTCCAAGATTCAAAGGTCCGACGTTACAGTCGTTTAAAGTTTTCAGACGGGCTAGAAACAACTACAGTATATGCAATGCCCCCAGTCAGGTTTTGACGCCCCTTTACTCTCAAGTCATTCTTCGCATCTATGCTGCCAGTGCCACGAACGGGCTGGGTGGGGGCGCCCAAATTGACTACGTCCCCGGGCACGGGAAACCCTAGGTAGGCTACGCCACTGGGCAAGCCTATCACCAGGTGGGCTAAATGTAAAAACCGGGGGCCCCACTTAAGTTACATTTTCGTATTTAGTGTTCTTTTGATTTTCAGTAGGTAGTTGATTTTCGTGTTTTTCAGCTGAATGGTACTTGTTGAATTTAATTCGTTGAAAATAAAAGTTGCGGAAATTGTTGTAGTTTCAGTGAATCGTCATTTCAACAGGTGAGCCGCCCGGAGACAAATTTAGTAGGTCACCAGAAACTCCAAATCACGTTACACCGAAGTACTGCACCATGTGGCAACAAGGGCGTAACGAGGTTAGATGGCGGCGGGTCAAGAAGCAAGTTGGGGGCCGCCATGTTCGAACCTGAGCTCTTTCTGTAACAAATTTACTGTGTTGAAGAAAGCACTTGTGACATTGTTGGAACTTTTCGTTGCCCGGGAATTGTGCCCCCTTTCCTCCCCTCGTTACGTTTCTGTGTGGTAAATAACGCTATCGCTTTCAACGAATTGAGACCTACACAAAATCCATGCATTCTTCGTCACGCTTCTTTGGTAAAGAAATTTGCTATTCAGTACCCCTGCCAACTAAAATCTGCAAGAACTGGGGTGATACGAAAACACAATTAATGACTGTTAGGTTCGTCGGGTAACTCTGCTGTAACTAAACGCTTGAGAAAGTTGATGTTTTGTCTCTCTCAGTGCAGTCTCTCAAGGTTGAGAATTTTTATCGATAGCAACATGGTACTTCAAAAGTTTATTTTCGGAGATGAAGCATCGTAGGTTATCGGGATATCATGGATGCGGCGTGACGGGCCTACACAGGCATTTTCTCCAAAGCAATGTTTACTGGAATAACCCGAGCACAAGATTACGGTAGCTACTGGCAAAACGTGTCAGATAAACCTACAATACATCACAAATTGGGAGTTCTTTTTCGATAGTGGAATCGTAAGCTTGTATGACATCATAAATTGGAAAAAACGATTTGCGAACTACTTGCAGCTTGGCACAAGTAGGAGCATTTGTTAACCAATTTATGATATAACCTACCCTAGCGTATAACCTGTCTGGCCTAATTCTTCGCCTTTCGTCAACATATACAACCACTGACTACTCCGGAAAAAAACACCCGTACGCTGAACGAACTTCGAAAACCAACGTTGTGGACAGTAGGTGGCAAAAAAACAGGCCCGAATTATCGTACAAGCAATTTGTCAATTGAACGCAGCATGGCGAGAATAAGAAAATGAAACACTTGGCTGTGAGTCATATCCATGGAAAAAGTTAACAAGATCATTCTTCGAATTTTCCCAGTATATCACCGTCTCTGAATAAAAAGAAATCGTCGCCATCCAGCGAAACCGTCGTGCCGCCATATTCAGGCAACAGTACTTTATCACCAGGTTTGACGCTCATGGAGCGAATCTGCCCGTTCTTGTCTGGTGCACCTGGACCAGTGGCAACCACTGTGGCTTTTAAGACTTTACCGGTGCTCTTCTCTGGAATCATTATGCCTCCTTTTGTTTTCAGTTCAGGAGCAAAGCGTTCGACTAAGACACGATCGAAAAGTGGCAGAAATCTTTTGAATGCTTTGCCCGCCATGTTTTCCAGATAATTTAAACGAGCAGCAAAAATCAGTTTACTACCACTTTTTATACAAAACTACTGCATTAAACAAGAAAATATTAATTTAGCTGAGATGAACCACTTGACATCAGCAAACAATCACACTTCACAAGCAAAAAATCAACACTAAATTGTTACATTTTGAAACCCAATTTAGACCAAGTCTAACCTACATTGAATGGAGAACATTGAACAATGTGTTCCGATATTTTGTAGTGCCATGTATTAAGATGCTTTCAAAAGACATTAAGAGATTGTAGTTGCCAGTGGATTGTTTCAGTGCTACTGTTGCAACCTCTCCGGTGGTGTTGCGTTGACTGTGTGCTTCACCACGAACGGGATGTGCGTGAAGAACAACACCATACATATATGTGAACAAAAATATATGATGTGGCGCGAACAAGCAATAATAGAGTGATCCCGATGGAGTGATCTTGTAAGTGACCTCTAACAATGCTTGTGAACCTGGTGAACAGTTGATGTGCTTGCGAACGGTGACGACGAGAGTGATCTCTATTGTTGCTTGCTGCCACGGTGCGAAGCTTTGCGCACATGCCGCTCGGGATTTCCGATCGCAACACTACTACATAAAATTGCTTTTGGTTTACACGCTAAAAGCCTCCGAGCTCTGTACAAACTTAACAATTTTTGTGTATTACTCATTCTTGCGGCATACACTTGGGTCTGAGATAAACTTGTAAAAAAAATAATTACAGGATTTTAATGTCCAAGCAATGCTTATTATCTGAAGGTGCTCAGAACCTTGATCATATTGGTTATGTAACCAACATAATTTACTTTGACAAAACTGCTTTATTGCCTCTTCATGTGCATTGTATTCTGTGTTTCTTCATGTGTATTGTATTTTGTGTTGTTTGCAGCAATGATCCAAATCAGTGGTTCATAACCGGTGGGCATTCCTGCCCAGGGGTGTGTCAGTAAATTTCTTGGGGGGAACAAGCCCTTACATGCTCTACAACGTACAAAGCTTGAACAAAAATTTACCAATAAATACATTTGTTTTCAAAGCTTATTTAAACAAAGGACAATTGCTTAAGGGAGGCATGGGAGAGAAAAGGTTAAGAACCACTGATCTGATTGGACTTTATCACAAGCTAATGTCAAAATCATGAACCTTACAGATAAGTACAAAAACTGGACAGAAATGTGACACTAATGGCAGCACTACATTGATGGCATGTAAACACCAACCGGATTTCATCTCATCACAGAAGATCCCTCTTTATGATGCAATAACTTACTGTTTGTACCACACATTGAGTAAGAGGGTTGTGGCTATGGCAATTGCAAGGCAACACCACTTTGAACTACAGATGCAAGCTTTGCAAGGATTGATTTGACAAATTTTCCTGATGTGAATTTCGTTATAGATCTTTCAAGGTATTTTACCACACTACAGTAACCTGACCATAGTATATCCTAGAAGTTACACTCACTAAGGCTATGCACCCAAACCTTGTCGTTTTGCATGCATTCACTCATCTTAATAAAAATTCTTGAGTTTGTTTTGTTATTTTGTGCTTGGAGCTGGTAAGCAAAGACTTGAAAAACACCTGAGCATCACCAACAAATTAATACACCAAAAATTACAACAAATGCAATAACAACATAATTAGCTTTAGGTAATGAAATTTCAAAAAGTGTAGCTAAACTTGGCCAAAGTACTAAGTTACAAAGCAAGTTTCTTCAGCAAATAAAGTTCATATGTTCTAGATTCAGTATTAACTATCTTGCCAGTAGCACTTGTTAACACTACTTGCCATGTTCTAATTTTAACAATAATTTTAACCACTACAAATGATAATTTCCATTACTTACTGGTATCCTCCCAATGCAATAAAATAGTATCAAGTACAGCCTCATACCAAAAATTTTTGTTGTTAGAATGGTAATTGTGCAAAGTACTTAAGGCCTATACTGCCAAGGTATCATTTTAAAAAACCCTTAGTTTTTGGTCAAATCAAAAAATTTACTGAAGGAAACCAGCATGTCATGTAACATTTTTCATAACTTTCTAAATTGCCTGTGATGGTCTGAAACAAGATTTTTCAAAACAGCATGCACCTGACCATTTAGCAATTGGGCAAGTAAGCTACAACAAAATCCGCAACTTTATCTTCATGACAGTTGAGACATCCAATGTGTATTACATTCCTTTCTCTTGATTCAGTACTATCTTGCATGTTACTAGGCCTACTAGGTTTTATCACAGGCACTACATGTCACAAAAATACAACTATCACACATGCATGTTGTGTTTCACAGCCTTGAAAAAATTGAGTCAGCTAATGACGAATGCTTACCGTATATACTTGTGTATAAGTCGCACCGGTGGATAGGTCACACCCCGAGTTTGTGATTGTCAAAGTAGGTATTTGTGGTTGATCTGTACATAGATCACAGTGAAGCGGAACAGCTAAAACACAGATAGCTTATTGGCCCCTTTTTCAGTGTGATAATGAAGGGAGTGAAGTAGAACAGCTAAAACGCAGATAGCTTATTGACCCTTGTTTCGGCCTGATAAATGAGGGGAGTGAAGAGAAGAACAGTGATGAACATATTTGGTGTTAGCATGCAACCGATACCGGTAATAATAACATTTTAATTTCGAATTAATCGGATCAGCGAGACAGAATCAAATCTTTTTGTGAACCGGATTTGATTTGGACTGATTCTATGGACATCCATTACCAAGAGGACTGGTGTTTGTATTTATGTCCAGTGTGAGTGTATAGGTCACACCTAATTTTTTGGCTCAACTTTTTGGTAAAAAAAGTGCGACCTATACGCGAGTATATACGGTAAATTTTGATGAATCACAGTGAGGCAAATGAATTTGATAAAGTTTANGCATTTCCATTGTCTTATTAGACTAAATACCTCCCAGGGCTTCACATGCAAAATAATTTGTGACATACCAATAAGCACAGTTCAGTGTGAGACTCAGCTCATGAAAAAGATTTGAAATGTTCACGTGGAACACCACTTATATGAATCTCAGGTATATAATTTTGATACAAAAGCAAATACTGTTGATCATGCAATATTTCTGCATGAGGGTTGAAGAACAGCAGCAAGAAGACATACTTTAGCATAGGATAGCTCATCCTGGCTCAGCCCTATTTTTAGTAGGACTGTGTAAACCTGCATTTTTTTCAATCATTTTCCGGTGATAGACTGAAATGTTTTTCAAATAACCAAAAAAAAAAGTCATGTTGGTCAGATTGTCTGAAAATATAGGTCAATGAGCACTGTTACAACAAGTTTGACTGCAACTGTGAGACAAAAATGTTCCATTGATCAATTTTTCTTAGCAAAAACAAAGAAGTTTAGACTAGCTATGTCCAACCGCAGCCTGTGGGCTGCATGTGGCCCAGTTTAAGTTTTTTCTGTAGTAAAGCTTTCCTTATCTACTGACAACCTGTCCTTATTTTGATAATATTGAATTTGACATTTTTGATGCAGGTGGTCCTCAGTGCCACTTTAATCGCTTCTGTTACCATTGTAGTTGAGCTTAAGCAAAATTTAGTTTGCAAAGATCAAAGTAAGCCGTTCAATGTGCGGACCTCCTTAACACGTATAGAGCCGGCCTACGTGATATTCGTACTTTGATTTCGGCCTAAAAAACAGCAATTTTCAGTTGCCTTACCAACGCCCTAGCTCC
>JGI24159J19872_10013728_pt1 | contig 10520 bp, 9 predicted proteins | sample Ectturendosymbi4_FD_19872 | JGI IMG/M metagenome (IMG submission 19872)
AACTCGCTTACCACGGCTGTAAAAATCTCACACACACGAGCAAAACAGCTCACGTACAATGCACCCAAATGGTTGTAACTGTTAGGTTCACGATTCGCATAACTTCACTCCACAGGTGAAATAAGCAAGAGAAAAAATTTGTGATTGATACCTTGCTTATTACACCTGTGGAGTGAAGTTACTTGAATACATTATCAATTTTGGCAGAACGCTTTCTGAGCATGCTGCTCAGCTAAAGTTCGGCAATAAACCTGAAAAAGTGTGCGCTGTATTTATTCGATTGTAAACCGCCGCTTACAATCAAGGACAATCGAGGGCGACTTATATTTTTTTCTTGAGGTTATCGAAAGGTCTAGATCAGGGGCACAAAGACTCGAGCTGCATGTGGCCCGCGAGGGCATTTTGTGCGGGCCGCAATGCTTTTTGGGAATTTTCAGATAATTAGAGTTTAATAATAAATACTACGGCCAAAGCAAACGATACAACTGACATCTTGCAAACGTTTCGATAACAACTGTTATCATCTTCAGTGCATAGCAATAAACTACCTTCAAGCAATCACCTGGCTCGCCATGCAAACAGCAAAGAATCGTGATCTCCATGAATTGCTTTAGGCAGGTTTTATATCTGTAATGCGCTTTCTCCGTCCACCGAAGCGAAGCCTGTGACAATCTGATAACAAAAAATGAAACTAGATATTTTTGCACCAGGTACGAATCACTTGACTTCTTTAATTAGATTTACAGTGCCAAGCTGTTCATGCACACTGGAGTTTTACCATTTTGCTATTCTGAATAATTTCTACTCTGACAATACTCAGCCACCCCTACAATTTCCAAACATCAATACAAAAATGATGAACGTTATAGACGAAAAAGGGTCAAATTCCAGAAAAACGCCAATTCGGAAAATGACACAAAAAACATGTCAGCAGACTAAATATATGTTTGAAAGCCGTCGTTGGTGCGTATTTACGACGTTATACGCGCGATCAAAATGTCAACTTACAAAAGGTACCGCCCACCTATCATGAACAGCTACAAGCAGGGTTGCCAACCTGTCTTCACTAAAATAAGCCAGACCAAGTCACAAAACAGCGAATAAGCAGTCATTAAACATTCACATGTAAAACATGCATGCATAACGAAATACAATACAGATACTATATTACAACTCGTTGGAGTCATGGATATAATACAATTACAAACTTCAGACGCGTTTACTTCTCCCGTGGTTACATTGTCCTATGTTTGTTTCTTATTAGATAAATCGACGATTTTTAGAGTAACAGTAACATCTTTGTAACATTTTTTTCAAAACTGAGATTCGTTTTCATGCATAACAATGAATCTAACATCATGAGCTTTCTTGAATTCCTTAGCTTTGTTTTGATGAAGTTGCGGTGAAAACATTTGTTCCACCACGGCATTTGAAATTGGCAATGTTAGGCAAGAGAGAGCGTACATGACAATCGTATCAAAAAGCGCTTTCTCCTGCAGCATTTTTGTACCTTCTCAAACCGATCCAAAATTTTGTTGCGTCTGGAGGTATACTCTCTGAAAATATCCCATTTGCCCAATCAACAAAACACAGTTTTCTACATTGCTCTTCTACCTCACACATATGTCTTCCTTTTAGAAAACTGAGAGGCAGTTGTGAAAACGGAAGTGGAGCAGGTTGTGAAACAACTTTGTTGGGATGTAAAGCACTCAAACCTTCAATTATTTCTATGATCTCTGGAAGCCTCATTTGGATCTGCAGAAGTAATTCTACCAACATCACTCTGCATGTTTTCTTCAATGTCTGCAAATCAGGGATGCAGTACCAAAAAAAGAGGTGCGGGAACACATCAAAAAATAGCCATTTTAAAACAACTTCCAACTCATTTTACAGCGAAACGTGTGGGAATGCGTTCCCACCCCACTACATCCCTGCTGCACACTTCCTTCATTAGCTTCACTGTTTCAATCTTTGGATAAAAACTGAGTAGGCCTAAGTTTCAGACAGGATTTTAGAACCAAAATCTACGCAGAAGAGTGGAAGTTCGCACCCTTCATGGTCACATGGGCGTCGGGAGGGGGTCTAAGGCCTCTTGGATTTTGAAGTTTGACATTTTACATCAAATTTTAGCAAAAAAGGTTGTTTTCTGAGTTTCGAGTGGTTGCAATGAAATTTTGTCACTTTCACCCCCGTCTGCAAAAATCTTTTTGGCCACCCTTGGAATGTCGACTATTGGCCCCTACCAGGAAAAATCACTCAGACATCCGTGCATGGTCATAGACTCTCCGTCGATTTGTAATGAATATACAGCTCAGCCGATGTTTTTTCAGGATCAATCCTTTCCGACTGAAAAAACAGATTTTGTCTGGCGTTTTTAATGGAGTGCGATAAAAAAGCCAGAATTTCAAAATCTGACTTCAATAAAGCCAAACTGGCAAGCCTGGCCACAACAAGGCAGCGGCAACGTTGCGTGAGAACTGCTGAATCCTTGCATTGTTTTCAGAGGAACACCACACGTGTTAGGGTTAAATTCTAAACCTAAAATTCGATTTTTCTTTTCGCTGAGACATTTCGGTTATTTGTCCGAAATAGCTCTAAAAACGTGTGTAAATTTTTCGTTTTGGGATATTTTTGTGAGTGAAAAAAGCATTGCGATCGAACTGACTTAGGCTATTTATTTTCGATCATTTCAAAAAACTAAGGTCAATGACCAAAAACAGCCTAAAACCCTAACCCTAAAACCCTAATATTAGAAATTAACACTAAACCTTGACCTAAAGTCATAATCCTAACCCAATACGAGTCGGCAGACCAGAGGTAGCGAGAGTCACATTTTCCAACTCCGTTATTGTTCTAAAATTTTCGAATCCTGCCCGGCTCCGAAGTTTTTTTTAAATTTGAGAATCCGACTCCTGTTTAAACTTCGAAAGCCATCTCTACAACCAAAAATCACATCTTTTCTAAGTCTTCTTTCCTTTCTGTTAGTTGGACCATGCAAACTTCTGTTACTGCCGAAATTAAAAGGGACACCGGATCCCGTTTTCAAAAATTTTACTCCGGCTCTGGGTCCGAGAAAAACGCGGAAGAATCCTGCCAGCAGACAGAGATGAGCGGACTGTCATATTTTGCGATCCAGATCCAGTCCTAAACTATTAAAACTCAGTCTAACCACATCCCAAGAAATTTTTAAATGTAAAGTCCAAGGCCAAATGAAGTCCAGAAAATGAACAAGATACAGCTTTTCAACGAAAAACTGCTGCAGATCTTTTTCAGTAACTCTGTCCAAATCCGGTCCTGATTCTAAATTTTTGAAGCGATGTCCAGTCCAGATCCAAATAAAATCCCAAAAAAATCGTTTTCTTTTGTATCCAGTCCAATCAGAGATAAGCGGACGGTCATAGTTTGCGTTCCAGATCCAGTACTGAATTTTTAAAACTCAGTCCAAGTCCAATCATTATCAAAAACTTTTCAGAAATTTAAAATCCAAGTCCAAGCAAAGTCCAAAAATTAACAAAATACAGCCTTAATGACTAAAATTACGCAATTCTTCTCCATTAACTCAGTCCAAATCCAGTCGTGATCATAAATTTGCGAAGTATTGGACAGTACGGATCCAATCAAAAATCAACAAAATTTGTCACAGTCCGGATTCAGTCCAATCCACGTCCAGTTCATAGAAAATATTCAATTCAGACAAATTTTTGACAGTTCTGTAAATACTACAAATCACTTGCACATTCTCATCCATGCGCCAGCTAAATTACAATCTTACCGGTTTAACCGACTGCGAAGTCGTCACAAAGTTATGTGAGGAATAAATTTTACGAACCAAATGACTGTCAATGCAGGTAAGTGTCAATGTATCAACACGTTGTTGACCATTCGTGGATCATTTAACTGCACATCGTTCATTAGTTGCAAAATGGTGTTGCTATAAGAGGTTTTTATCGTACACCTTCCGCGTGCAAACCTGTCAAATTTATCGATGGTTCGGCACAGAAAACGTAACACCACAAGAGACTAAACCGCAACTTTGCACAATGTAGCGTGCAGTTTATTCCGCAAGAAAACGTTCTGCATGCTAAATATCAGTGATGGAGTCTCGAGACTTGGTCTCGCCTCGAGACGCATTTTTGTGAGTCTCGGTTTCGGTCTCGATGGTTTCCAATCTCGTCTCGATGTTGGTCTCGAAGGCCGCAGGTCTCGAGACTTTGAATATTGCAAAGAAATGGCTTGGTAAAATTTCTATATTTTAAGAATTTTTTATTTGTTTTATTTGCAGGTACGAAGCAGCGAAAACAGGTCGGAAAAACGTCAAAAATTTGAAAAAAATCTACTCAGAAGTGATGACCACATTAAAAAAAAAAATTCGTTAAAATTCACACATTTTGAAGTCTCGAGTCTCGGTCTCGCATTTCAAGTCTCGGTCTCGGACTTTTAGATGAAGTCTCAGTCTCGGTCTCGAAGTTTTAACCAGGTTTCGGTCTCGAAGGTTATGGTGGCGACTACATCACTGCTAATTATATTTGGCGTTTGCTCTCAATTACCTCCTGCATTTGGCGGTTTCAACATGTTACATTTCAAATCCTCTTATATTCGGCGTTTCCTCTCAACTACCTCTTCTATTTGGCAGTTTCGACATGTTACATACCAAAACGTCTTATATTTGCCGTCGCCTAGCTGACACCTCTTATATTTCTCAGCACACACTGAAGCCTCTTATTCCTGTCAGTGCACCACCTTAGAAAATGTATATAACTACCGTATGAAACTCTTATATTTTACAATTCTTATACTTGGTGCCGTCGGCGACGAACCCTCCCCAGAATTTGCTGTTTGATGCCATGATGCATTAATCCACGTTTCTGCCGAGCGCACAGGTGGGAAAGGAGACACCTGCGTACCGGTTTTGTAGGTCGTGGATCGTGAAAACACGATTACAGGCGTTCTTCGCTTTATGACTGAGTTTAGCCCTAGGAGGTTGGTAGGTCGTTATCGTCGTAACCCGGATTTATATGGCATACCGTGGTATGTACAAGGGCGTCGCAAGGATGTTTTCCAGAGAGGGCCAATAGTCGATTTTCCATGGGTGGCCAAAAAGATTTTTGTAGGGGGCAAAAGTGGCAAATTCCATGCTAACCACTCAAAACTCAGGAAGCAACCGTTTTTGCTAAAAATTTGATGGAAAAACATCAAATTTAAAAATCCAGGGGGGATCAGCCCACCGGCTCCCCTTCCGACAACCATGAGTATGTAACATGTTATACAGTACGTTACGGTACGGTACCTAATCACATCGGAGTTAGTCAAACTGTGCATACAACACATGAAGGACATGTAAAAATACAGTATTTAAATGAAATTTTACGTACAAAATATCGCAAACTGAAACTCGTTTTTTTGCGTGCTTTACAGGAGCGCGTTCACAAGCTCGAAACGTAAACCGACTGCGTCGTAAACCGAGGAACGCTTGTACGAGCAAAGACAGTACAGCGCAGAGCTCCTTCATGCTGTGCATTCATGTGACGCTGTGCCAAAAATATGCTTTGCTGTTTCGACGGAAATAATTACTGCTCTGCTACATCCATTATTTGGTAAGTGCCAGCGGCGCACGTACGATTTGTATCGTCCAGGTGGAGACATAATTTGCCGTACACCCGGAGAAGTGCTTGGGTATGTTATGTTGCACAACAAGAAGTTATCCTAGTAAACCCAGTTTGGGATTTTACCGTCGTTGCCGTAAATAGCAGAGATGAACGGATTTGGGTTTTTTAAATCCAAGTCCAACCCGACAATTTCATTTCAAAATCCAATCCAAATCAAAATCTGATAAACCAACAGTTTCAAAATCCAAATACTGTTCAAATTCAAATTTCTATCAATCGTGTTCTGCTGAAGGCAAATAGTTCTACTAAAGGCAGTTTTTTTAAGGTGTTTTACGGACCCGATTTGGGTCCCTAGAATTGAAAATCGGGTCCCTAGAATCATAGAAAATTTTCAAGGGAAATATTTAAACAGATACTGCAATCAATATTACTCATATTATATGAAATTTAGTAGGAAATTTTTCGGGTCCCTACAGGTCCATACCAGGTACCTAACATTTTACTTTAAAAAAAACTGACTAAAGACAAAATATATTGATCAATTATTTTGTCATTGTGTTTTCATTTATTCAAATGTTCACTAACAATTAATTTCCTTATTGCGCGATGGTTCCTTGCATTGATTCTGTTTATTAAATGAGTCATATGAAACAATAAATCAATCAACAGTGTGTGCCTCGTGAGGCAAAAAAAGACAATGCCAAAAACTACATTGGAAGCTAACTCAAGTTAACTTATGTTCAATCTTTGGCTCATAGCACTATAAAAGTCGAAATTTTTTAAACTTCAAGGCAAGCACTATTACCATCAAATGCAATGAAAACCTCAGTTATGAAGTGCAAGATCGGACAAACAAATTACCAGGTGCAAAATACAACACAAGTGAATCATTAGCATTAGGCACACAGGCCTATACAGTACAAAACACTATAGCGATCATTGGTCAAGAAAACGGACGGAATCAATGAAAGTCACACGAATTCCTTAACTTTGATGACATGATGTATGAAAGAGCTGGCTTGTACCTTGCATAGCTGGATGCATACATGGCCCGAGAACGTCTGTGGAAAGTTCTCAACCAACGCAGTTGTAAGTACAAGTAACTGCACACACAGTAACAGCACAACAATTGTTCTTCGTATGTCTTCGACGATCGCCGGGGCAAAGGTTTGTTTAGGGTGTTGAAGAGATCGCCCATTTTTCGGCCGCACGCACTTGGTCTTCGACGAAGTTGTTCCGATGGGAAGGCGAGAAGCAACAAATCTTCGACACCGACGAAGATTGCATCCGCATTGGAGAGTTTCCCTGCTACAGTCATTATGCAAAGCGCTTGGCCAGATAAGGTCTTGGTACCACCTAGGCCACACATCCGGTGGATAGTATGTGATCCAAATCTGCCAAAAATCTGCCGGAAAAATGCAACTCCATGGTTATCTCTGGTAAATAGCACTATTAATAGGAGTTGGCAGAAACGTGCTCTTCGTATTTTGTTGAAACTATGAATCGCCAACTACACACGCTACTGTCCCGTGAGTCTTCAATAATAAAAACAGTGTTCTTCAAAGTTGAAATCACTCATCCGTTATGAACACAATCCCTTATGAATCAGTCTGCTCGAAGTACGAAGTACTTTTACTCTGGGAGACTTGAAAAGCATGCGTAAATGGCAATCTTGCCACAAGCCATACAGTGATTGGAAAGTGGAACATCATTTCACTCACGAGCAGAGAGCACGAACTGGTTGAGGAAATCAAATGATATTCCCTGGATGTTATTGGCATCTCAACGACTAAGCGTCGTGACTTTAACACTGTTGAGCTGAAACTTTTCTACTCCAGCTTTCAGCCAGCAAAGTTTTCCCAGGCAGGGGTGGCGATATTCATTATCCTGCAGCTGGCAAGTTGTATTGATGAAATGGATCCCACAAGGAGGAAGGGTGTGCATATTGAGGTTGAATTTGTCAGACCTCTCCCTGAGTTTGATACAGGTGTACGCCCCAAACTCAAATGCACAGCACCCGGAATTCGTGGAAGAATCTATTGGGTAATGATGCACAGCGAAACGTTAAACCTAACAAATCTACGATTCTTTTAGGGGACTTCGTGCACACACTGGCAATGATGCGATGGTATGAACAGGTGCGTAACGAGGTTAAATGGTGCCCGGGGCAAGAAGCAAGTTTGGCGCCCTCAGGTTCGAACCTGACGTCTTTCGGAAGCAAATACACTGTATTGAACAAAGTATTTGCGTTCTTGTTGGGACTTTTCGGCACCCTCCGCAGTCATTCGCCCCCCCCCGCAGTAATTCGGCGTCCCCATAGTGATTCGGCGCCCGGGGAATTGTGCCCTCTTGCCTCTCTTCATTACGCCCCTGGGTGTGGAAGGGTGTAATTGGCAAACACCGTGATGTTGACGTAAATGATAACCGGACGCATGTGGCAACTATGCTGTAACCACGCATTGTGCATCATGAACACTTTCTTCCAGTAGAGAGATTTGCACCAGTAGTCCCACACGTGGTGCAGAGTCTTTGGGTTAACGGTCACCCATGGATTTAAATGTATTTTCAGTTGATTTGTTCCAATCAGTTTTGGACTTTCGTGTCAAAATGAGTGCAGAAATGACGCCCGATCGCTACCTGGTGGTAGGCAACTTACGTCTTGAAAAGCCACCAGGGTCTACACAAATGCGTAAGTCTAGAAGATCCTACCGAATATTGTGAGAAGCCCTGGTGGAAAAGATGTAAAACGGCATTTGCAGATAGTGTATGGTCCTTGTTCCAGGGGACCCTGGAATGCACAGCGCATGCAGAGGTGTTGTGGAAGCTCAGATACTCAGATATGCTGACGGAAACGACTCGGTGTGCTGAATAATGGCAAAAAATTAACCCGTTGGTGGAACCAGGAGAAAAATGCCATTCAAGCAAAGAAATTAGCCAACAGAGCATGGCTAAGAACAAAATTGAATCATCTTTGTATTCGCGATAAGCTGAGACCCGAAATTCCGCAACCATCACGATGGCAAAATCCAAAATGCATTCTTGGGAGAATTTCGAGCATGAGTTAGATTCCCGTGACTGGCAAATCAACGAAGTATTGTGACAAAACTTCGTTACAGTTACTTGTATGGTTTTGAACTGCTAAGGCGAGTAAAAGTGAAAGATAACAACAATTCAGGACTTTTAAATTAACAGGAATGTAACCACCAACAATCGAGATCCCTCTGCCGGGATCACTCTTCGCTTCCATTAGGCACCTGTTCACCATTGGTATGAGCCAAGATTGCATGACATGCTCACTCTGCCAAGATAACTTTACTGATACGAGGTTGCACTATTCTTCTGTAGAGAGGCATGAGTAATTTAAATCTTTCGCTTGTGGTATTCATCACATTGACTTGTTACATCACAGATCAACCGGCCACTCCGTGGCAAAAAATCTAATGTTATTAGATCCATCAAAGACAAAAATGGTGTCTTACTTAGCAATGAAATTACATCCTTGGCAAATGGAGAAAGTATTTCAAAGACGTTTTGAACCCAGTCACTTCCTCCACACCTGGCACACAAGAGGTGCATTTGCGAGAGGAAAATGCCATCCTTGCAATCTGCAGCTAAGTCTTCCTAGCTGCCAAAGCACTGAAGTCTGGGAAGACTGCGGGTTGCAATGAAATCCGACCTGAAACGCTCAAAGTCTTAAATAGCTGAGTTCTTTGGCTTACTTGTGTATGTCAGATGGCGGCGTTCTGGAAGGGCACCAAGAGACTGGCAATTGGGGTGATCATTCCCATACACAAACGGGAGACAGGAGAGAATGCTATAATAAATTACCATTTCTCTCTTTAATTTTCTGGGAAAAGTGTAAGCCTAGTGGAGAACGGGGTATGTTGAACCGGTGGGTAAGTTGAACCACCCATGTTTTAGATAAATGAAGCAGTCCAGAGACTGATGCGCGACACCTGTTGTTAGGAGCCTCTTAGGAATGCATTTTGGTTTATGACTCAGATCCAAATTTATTTGGCTCAGAAAGCTACCAAGTTGGAAGTGTTTTTGTGAGCTCAAAGTGAAAAACTGGAAATGTACTGTGCTGTTTCATAATTCATAGTGGGAAAGGTATATTTCTTTGATGTCGTTATTTCTTCAAGGTGTAGGTCCATCAGAGTTCATCACCTTGTGTTGGTACAGCTGGACATTAGTACTTTGACATAAATTTACTTCCAAGTTGAAATTCTCCTTCGGGGTATGTTGAACCATCCAAGTCGTGCAAGTTGAACCATAGTTGAACTTACCCCACTTGAACCAAGTCGCTAGTGCATGCTTGTTTGATTTAGTTACTGTTGTTTTTAATCATTACAAGTATATAAATTCCTTTAATAACAAAAAAAGAAACCGTGCTTCTGTTTTGGAAGATTTTATAACATTCGCTTCAGACGCTACACAAAAAGCACTTTAATTTGAAAAGCTGCTCGCCAATATGAAATGAATCGTGATAATTAAAACGATTCATTGACCGAAAGGCCTCAGTAGCGAAACATCTTTATGATTATGATGCTCGCGGTGATGAACTCAAAATGTTTAGTGATGGAATGGAAAATGATTTGTTAAAACAGGCGAAGGAACTATCAAAAAGGTTTCTATCAAAAAAGGCGATTGGGTCGATCGCTTCCCCTTGTTACGGTAAAAAATATCTTTTTATTTGGCTTGTGGGCCAAGATACTTTTCCGCATTTAGCTACATCCAAAATGCCTACATGGGTTCGTCCATGGATGTAACAAGGACGGTGTTCACGAAAGCCATGTTCGCTTGACCCTCCTACAAGACTTCTAATCTTGTTTAATATTATCAAGGACTCAGTATTTTCATTTACGTATATTTTATTATGAAATGAAGACAGTATGATCAATGGTACTCACCAAG
>JGI24159J19872_10013729_pt1 | contig 10519 bp, 4 predicted proteins | sample Ectturendosymbi4_FD_19872 | JGI IMG/M metagenome (IMG submission 19872)
TGAAGTTGATACAGTTATTGTTGTGTGAGGGTATTACAGCAAACGTGTTTGCCTCTCGTGTTTGCGGACTCATCCAGAGCCTTCCGCGGACTCAATTGAGTCCGCGGGCTCGGGGTTGAGAAATACTGTTTTAGTAGGACCTCTCGCTTAAATCCTGAAGAAAATTCTTACTTTCTGTTCAGACATTGTACATTGGATGTTCATTCATTGTACATTGTTTTCTTTTATTTGACAGTCATTGCTGACCTTGGGTGGTTTTGTTGGTGGACCATTGGCTGGAATTTTAATTCAAAGTCTTGGAAGAAAACCTTCTGCTATTCTTTGTTCTCTTCCTTATGTGGGTGGTTTATTGGTAAGTGATAGATTGCCTGAAATGGTTGGGCCTGTGGTTTTTAGTTTTTTTCCTGGTGCTTGTGACTTTGATTGATATTTATGCTGAAATTGGTTTGAAAATGTGGCTTCATTTGTATGCTGACTTTTGCCATGAAATTATGTTCCTTGGGGTAATTTCTATTTAACTGGTTTTGAACAAAACCTTTAAATCACTTTTTTATGTTATCATCACGTAGATACTCTCACTACTGGAATGAGAGCAGAGCCCAAATTAAAGTAATACATTTCTGGTTATCATAAGATCTACATATCTGAAAACCTAAGAAATAGTAGTTGAATTTTCTTCAATTGAATGACAAGTAGTGAGCACTGCTGATCTTGCCAACAATTGTTAATGAAGAGATACAAGTCTTAGCTGCGATTATCACCTTTTTAAAGTCACTTTTTGCTCTTCAGTGAATAACCATTTGGTTGAAATTGTAGGATGAAGTATTCTTGTGTCGTATGTTCCTGTTGTACCAAAAATGTTGCCAGGAGAAGCAGATGTAATTAGCTGTTGCATTTTTCAAGTTGTTCAAAGTAAGCAATAGAACAGTTACCTTGCTTTAAATTGTCATTGCATGGATGTTTTTTGTGCTTTGTTCAAACTTTTCAAATTTATGCAGAACTTTTAATGGCATCAATGATTGAATACAAAGAAAAACAACGGGTTTAGTATATTTGCTTTGTGTCAGTTATTAGGTTGCAGTCATTTGTGGCCCCTTTTCAGTATGCTTATACTTGGAGCCAAGTGCTGTATGAAGGGTCAATCTTGCGATTTCCGAGACGATACTGGCTACAACGCACATGAAGCTTTGCTTTGATGTGAAGCCAGTGATACCACACACTGGCAAGCATTCATGTGTTGAGGCAAAAGTATGCTGCATATACGATGTTATCAGTCACTTCCTGTCATAATGCTAACTGCTCCCGTAATTTTCGTCCTTTAAGGTATCAGGGACTTGTGCTTCTGACCTGTGGCTACACCTGACTTGTACAAAAACTATTATGCAGACATTTTCTTACAGCAAGTGTCAATGCAGAACATGTATATAATGTTTTTGGTTGTTTATTTGACTTTTTTTGTCATGCCTGCTAAAACTAGCTGTGTTTTTCATTAAAAATGAATGTTGTAACTGCTTCAGATTCTGGAATTAGTCTTGGTAAAAAAAATCACTGAAGCTTCATAGCTGTCAGATGCTAATGCGTACCACACTGCAAATAAGTACAATATTTTAAATGCATGTATGCAAACAGATAAATCAATTTGGTTTGTATGCCAGAAGGGCGTTTTCTGATTACAGGTCTTTTAGCTGCTTGATTTAATATTTGCAAGCAGCTGTAACCAAGCATGCAGTTCTTTCCTGATACAAACTCATTCCTTTACTGTTACAATTTGCAGCTAATATCGTTTGCTACAAATATATGGATGGTATACGCTGGAAGATTCATTACAGGTGTTGCCATGTCCATCACATCTTTGGTTGTACCGGTGGGTCATTACACTACAGTCCATTTTTAAGTTTTTCTATTAAGTTTGGGTTTTTGTTTTTGACTATGAAAAATGTTATATGATCAGCTCCTCAAACTAGAGACCTTTTATCCTGAGTGTAATCGATTATATCTTCCACTCTAAGGTATTTTTGACTTTGCCTACTAAAAATAGGTTTTTAATCTCCACCGCTGCAGTATTTGATCAAAGTATGCAAAGAGCATTCTTTAAGTATTTAAATGTGTGGAAATAGCTTACTTTAGCAATTTGCTGCCTCCGTCAACATTCATGCTAATGCAACACAAAACCTTTATAATTTGTTCTGTTTTGTAATGAGACATTCTTTCTCAAAATTTCTATTGCAGACGTACATCAGTGAAGTATCAACCCAGTCTCTGAGAGGTCTCCTGTGCTCTGGAAACCAGCTCTTCATAACCATTGGCATCTTTATTGTTTATGGTCTTGGTAAATTATCGATGGTTATACCCGTGTGTGGTGATTCTAGCCAGCACGCGGCTTACCCTTTGTTTTAATCAGTTATGATCTGTAGAGTCGAAGTTTGTTTTGTTTTCTGTTTTTTTTCTGCCTTACTGTAGGCAGAACGTTTTGTGCATAGGATCAAGTCCAATCCGGTGACAAAATACCTGCGGCCAAAGACACGTTTTAGCCTGTACTTGTTTTCTGTCGGTGAAAAGTTGACGAAAGAGCTATCCATTTTTATACGTAGCATCTCGCCTTGGAGGTAACGTAAGCACATTGGAATCTGCTGACAATGTCTGTTACAAATTTGCTGACTAGCCTGCCTCAGATGGGCGCTTCTGTCGGTGCTAGAAGTTGGCATGCAGATCTACGACGTGCGTAGTGGTTCCCTATATCTTACACTTCAATCACAACTATAATTTTTGTTGGCGGCTTATGTCCTGACTTTAATGCACTGCATCCACGCATACTTCAGGCGGTGTATTGACATGGAAATGGCTGCCAATCGCCATCGCAGTGTTTCCTTTTTTCTACTCTGCGGCCACCTTGTTCATACCAGAAACACCCCGCTATCTTCTTCTGAGGAACAAAGCTGAAGACGCAGCTCGTGCGTTGAGGTTTCTGCGCGGAAAATATGTAAGTGTCTGTGTGTTTGTGTTCTACCCCGAACCATGCTTTTTCCGCTTTGAATGTTTACAGAGATGTACCGATGCGCAGTCATTGATTAGATACAAAAAAAGTTAATAGTAGTAATAAGTCACAGCAACGCGTCTGAAAAAAATCCTTTGTTGATGTTGTGTGTGTGACCAAAAACATTTCCGTCAAAGTGAGCTTTTTGTGGGAAATGCGAAATGAATGTACTCTGAGTGTCAACAGCTGATGAATTCCATGAGTTCGAGTCCGGGTGCATTGTAAAAACACTTTTCGAGAAACAGTGTGACAAAATAGGTTAAACAGTCGACACCAAAATTACTTGTCGAAGCTTCCCAGATAAGATTCGTCTTACCTGCTGATTCCCATCATACGGCGGTGTGTATGGCTGGCTTGTATCCTCTCAGCGAACATAAACACGCCTGGTACAGTACGATTTTGCGAATTCCAGAAACAACAATATATTTTACGCGCGACTATCTTGTCGTCCCCATCCCAACGTGGCACGTCGCTTTAAACGATTCTTTAAATCAATTATGATTAAAGCTAATATCCTGACAAATTCGACCGCGTGCTGCAAGGTTTCCTTCCAAATTCTTGAAATTTGTTTGTTCCTAGTTCGCAAATCAAAAGTGGTGCCGTTCTTCAAGTTTGTCTGTGAATTTTGGGTCATAACTACCGGTGTGCTTAAGTTTTAGTGCAAATATTTTCGACCCGGCAGTTGAAGAAGTTGTGGGCAGTCTCTGCCTTCACGTTCTGGAAATAAGCGTTAATGAAGAAAGAGCTAGTATAATATGAATGTCTTCAATAGAATATCACCAAATAGGGACGTTGCAATATTATCGTACATGGCCAAATATAGTATGTCTATCAGGGTTGTTGTAAGGAAACCCACCAAAAAACCCAGTCTTTACTCTTTGAAAAACCTACTAAAAGTAAAAACTAAAACAAGCAGGACACTTGTACAGTTAACTGTAATTCTTTATTTTAAATCAAACAAAACGAACAGCAACGAAATTTATAGGACTTGAAAAAAAGAAGAATCAATCGAACAGCATGAGCAAATTCTAATGGTTATGTTCTTCAGCTCTGCACTATCGGTATATTTTAACCAAATTTTCTGCCTTCTCTGCATCTAAACTTTTTCTGATTTTGGACCATACCAAATCATGTATTGAAAAAATACACTCTATAGATGCTGAACTAGCAGGGCATGCACATAAACTTGACGTGAAACTGCAGAGTTTGTGTGGGAATATTTTTTCTCTTCTTGCTGTGCGCATGCTTGCCAAGCCTCCCCACTTAGGAGTGAACTGATCAACAACTTATTGCGAAAACAAAGATGGGGTACATTCTTAACCTCAATTTTAAATATAACAAGTTATTATTGTGTAATTCCGAAAATAGTGATATTGCATGATAGAATAAAAACAATTCAGAATGGGATTTTCCTGTTTCTGTAAAAAATGACCAAAATCTTGTTTCTTCTTAAAAAACCCAAAAAATGTTTATTTAAAAAAAAACAAAAAAACAGCTGGGTTGTTTTTTTAAATAAACTCGGGTTTTTCTCAAGACTGATGTCTATCCTTATAATTAATCTATTCATTTAGATCACAGGTTATCCAGGTTTCTGACGCTGAGAGCTACGTCTTGGGTATCGATCAATTCGACGGGGTACCAATTTGATACATGCTTCTGAAATAAAAATTTGCTCATTTATCGTTAATTATGTTATTATTAATAAAATTAATGATATGCATCAAGATGAAGACACGACACAGGTCATGTCAGTGCTGTTTTCAGAACAGGCTCGCGTGTTACCATATGGCCCGTGCGGGCGACCTGATGCCCACGGGCACCATTTTGCCGACCCCTGAATATGCTTGTGAAAGGAATATTTTGTAACATTGTAAACTGACTCGAGAGCAGGACGTTTCTCGAGGTGCTGATAGATAGCACTGACTATTTCCAGTTGTCTTTTGTGCTCTAACTTATTCACCACGCGATGCAACCTTTTTCGTGACTGAAATGCCTGAGGGCGTTACATGTTTGAAGGCAATGTTTCCAGTTCAATAGCTGTTAAAATCTTTCATTTTGCCAGTTAAATCTGTGAGTAGTTGGAATGACAACCACTTTAAGTACTACCCCAAGCGCGATAACGTCTTCAAAATTGTTATTTGTAAGCATTGCGTAATTGAAATGCGTTCAACACGCAAAGTTGCTCTGTTTAGCTGTTCTGACATACACAAAATACTTATCTGGATTTACTTTGGTGTGTCACGTCGTGTTTCATGTGTATATATGTAATGTATGCGCTTATCACTTTTACTTTTCCTGTTTACGCATTGGATCAAAAAACAACAACAATTAGACAGTAGCCTTTTAGAAATACATCTGTTCCGTCTGTTCACGGGAGTTTTTGCCAATAATTTTATAGGTCGACATCAGTGATGAAATGAATGATTTACAAGTTTCAATTGAATCGAGTTCACAATCCGTGTCTTGGAAGGAGATTTTCCTCCTTCCTTCTCTTCGCGTGCCTTTTCTGCTCTCACTCGCATCCATGTTTTTTCAACAGTTCAGTGGCAACAACTGCATTATGTTTTACGCTCAAGGAATATTTGAGGTGAGCATATTGCCGACCCAGTTCCTGCCTTAGGTAGAAATTTATGTTGTGTTCGTTAAGGTCGCGAAGTATGCATGACAACAACATTCGTGTTGGTATATGGGAACTTTTTTCAGTTCTATTTCATGGCAACTTGTGACTGTCCCACCCCGCCCCATGGTATTCCCAAGAAACTAGTAAAACGAAATACTTAAACAATGCGTATGTCTAATCTTTGCAGAGCCGTGGGTAGGGCACCCAAAACACTACAATTAGGGGAGCACAGATGTGAAGGGGGTCAACTTTTTACAGAAATTACCGAAAACTGAGCCCAACGTTTTTTTTTTTGGAGGACCTCACATCACTGCGTCATGCCACTGCAGCTCTATGTCTAATACTTACTGCGCTGTGAGCACATAATCATGGTATTCAACTTACGGATATTCCTTCTACATGACATCAGAACTGCAGAGGATGGGACGAATTTCAAGTCCAGTGTCCCATTCCAAGGGATCTCCATTCCCCATAAGGCAAGTCTGCCAACATTCCTTTGAAAAAAGCAGCTCCTCCAGTCGCAAGCCTTCACAGCATTTCCACCACATGATGTATGCACGGTTGTTGGCACTACAGAGTAGAAATCAAAATTGTTTCAGTAACCTGATGTAAACACCAACTGAAACAAACATTTCGCTCTTCATATGGCAAGCATGACACAATCCATTCGATTTTTTAACGCTTAAACGGGTCATCATTGACACGAAGAAAAATTAGAAACACCTATTTTGTTTGAAACCTGCGAAGGTCATTAGCGGCCCAGTCATGATCGCAGGGTCACCAGCCGCAAGTCTGTCAGAAAAAAGTGTGTTAGAAACGTCTCTCTGTGGTGATGCGCCTAGTAACATTTGGCATTGTGACTTGGTAACACTTCCCCTCTGTAAAAAGGAGCGGTGCAGCCATTCTAGAATCACAAGTTTTGCACAGGGGACACCACTGATATTATCTCGTGGCTTAACAGTTCATTTGCTGTTGTTGTGAAGTGGATTTTCAAGCGGTGTTTTGAAACAGTGCAGTTACGGTGACTCCAAACACGTGCGTTGTGCTGATTAGTTCCAGCCTTTGGTCAGCTGGATCGAACAAAGAGCACTGTGCACCAATAATTTTTTGGGATAAAAATATATCGGAAAAACAATAACAATAGTTCTTTCGTAAAACTTCAGAAAATAGAAGTACAGTACAGTGCAATGCCCAAGAGTTTGAGCCTTGCTCAAGTTACTCAATGCAAAACAGGTGTGCGCGAAGAAGTAGGCAATGGAGATAACCTTCCCGCAAAATCGAGCAGTCGCCCATGAAAAAACAGGCGTCGTTTAATCTCTGGTTGTTTTTTGCAAGTCCATTTTTCAACGTCAGCGCGTAAAACAGGTGTGCAGCTGACAATCAGAAGGGTTCGGTTTGTGACGCTGGAAACGCTGGCGCTTAAAACCGTGATCTGAACGAAACGTTTTGATGTTTTCTTCAAATAAAAGCTGCTGTTACGTTGCAGGATGCTGGATTCAAGTCGCAGTCACAGATTTTGATGTCATTGCTTTTAGTAGCAGGCACACAGATAGTGTTCACTGCAATAGCTTCTGGACTTGTCGATCGATTGGGTAGGTTGTACACTTTCTCATTTCCATGCTGATGCCAGCGATTGCTTTGCATACCGACTGGACACCGTAAACCGTACAGTTCGTGTTCTATATTTCCGGTCACGTATGTTTTGCGTAAAACTGATTCTATCCACAAGGTTGGCAGTTTCTGATGACATGCTGTCTGTGTGATAACCGTTGGTCATTTGGTCTCTTAAAGCTTACCTCAAATGTTTTCCTTGTGGAACTTTTACTTGTGTTTTTCTTAAACATCAGGCAGTGCCAGAGAGTTATTACTGCGACGTTGAAACCATACATATTAATTTTTTCAGTTTTATAAAATATGACAACCTTTCTATTGCTGTTCATCAGATAGGGTTTTTGGCGTCTTATTTGTAATCGATGAACAGCTGTAAGTTTCTTTCCTATTTGCGCATTTCTGCCCAACTGTTTTATGTACAGGTTGACTCTAAGAAACAGAATCCACAAACCTCTGAATAAAATTTTTTATTTTATTTATTCCTCGTTTCTTTCTCAGGTTGCAGTAGTAGATTTAGTGCATGAAATATTACAGCAGTAGTTTTTACCACCATGTCTTGACCAGCCAAAGAGATGCCATTTTGCGTAGAGGCCTATTTCGCTAACAATTCATACAAAGTAGTGCAAGCACGTTTTCGGAGAATGTTTCAGTGTCGTCATGCTCCATCAAAAAGCAGAAATTTTGACTGGATTCAGAAGTTTCGAGAGTATGGGGACTGTATAAAATCTTAATTCAGAAGGTCTGAGGGATACTTAAACTCTGGTCGCACGGTGAGTGCTAGGACGCAAAGAAACGTCGGGGCCAAAATCGCCGTGGAGGCCATTTGTAGCATATTTTGGGAAGAGCATGACTTTATGCGAAGGGACTCCAATGACTGAGACTTAAGGGAATGATTGTACACAGACTGAAGTTTGAAGCCTGCAAAGTGCATGAAGTTTACTGGATCTTTGTAATACAATTTTTATGGGCTTTGTTTTTTAGGGTCACCTTGTATAAATCATTTTCCAATTGGCGGACGTCGTTGCTCACCAACAAAAGATTCATGCTAAAAAAACTTTTTCGTCTCTTCATTGACTGCCGCACTCAACCAAATTAGATACTCTCGTTACCAGGTGCAGTGCAAAAAAGTATTTGTCCAATCACAGGTTTTCCTCACTGTGGTTCCAATCATATTGAGACTCATCCAAGTCTTTCTGTCAGGTCAAAAGTAGGTTAAAAGTATTGTATACTGTATTGAAGATGACGCCACGTGAAGGCTTCGTAGTTCGATGTCAGATCCCATGCAGCAGTGGTTTTTAACCTTTCCAACACCGCGATCCCTATTCTTCAAAGTATTGGCCTGTGGACTAATGTCTTATTGTGACGCGGTGGTTAAATAAAACAACTTTGACACTCCTGGGAACCCTTAGATGTTTCACTGGGGCTATCGGGAACCACTGTTGAACAGTATACTACCAAATGTTTTGGTCATGCCGCGATACGGAAATTTATTAATTGTTGAATGTTTCTGTTTTGTTTACACCGTTTCAGGGAGAAAAGTCCTGCTGTCTGTAAGCGCATCGTTTATGGCGGTCAGCATAGCTGCTCTCGGAATCTACTTTCAGCTCAACGATCCAAAGCAACCTGGTGAGTTTCATCAAAACTAAAAAAACCTTCCAATAACTGTTTATCGCTAATTTCAAAACGAGTCAGATGGATTTTAATCCATTTTCAATCAGATTTGAAAGGACCGCTAAGGCAATGAAAGCAATTCAAAACCGGAGGGCTTTGACATAAATAGGTTAATATATGACCTCTGACCATGTTGAAAATGCTGTGAACTAAACCTAGATTGTTTGCCAGAAACGCGAAAATGCTGAAAACAAAACAAAGACTACCAATGAGAGGCTGTGCGCAGATTACAATAAGTGAAGGATGTTAAGAAAATACTAAAATACCACAACTTTGAAAAGATTATGTATAACTTGCGTGGTCATTAGAGATTACCTAAGATCAACGTAAAATTGCAACTGGTGGGTGGTGACAAAAGATAGTCACTGAAATTCTAAGTTCGCATAATATGGTTATATCAATACCGAGAATAAGCGTACGAAATTAACAATAAATATAAAAAGTAAGCATCAAACAAACAGATAGCGTGGATATCTATATATTAAAATATTACAGGCATGGAAAATCATTTGCGTAATTTCAGGCTGCTGCTCTTGTATTGAGATTGTCTCTTCATTCAACAGTTCACGGTGTTTGAAAACAGAAGTCAAAATTTTTGGGTTTTTAAAGTCCATAAAAATCATCTCGATTTAAGTACAAATGTTTGGCGACGGCATAGTTTGGTAGTTAGATATTGAAGGATGACGTCTTTGAATGTGACCAATATAAGAATGGCCACACGAACATTTAAGTTTGTAACTTCGTAGCAACGTTCCAGATGTGCTTGTTAATCCGTTATACTTAAAACGGTCTGCAACTGCAACTGTACATGGCCTAATTGAGCAAGTTCTTTCAAGTATTTTTGAAAACAAGCCTCGTAACTTCTGATCTGGCTGCATTGAAGTTTCAGCAATGCAGGCCATGGACAGAACGATTTTTGGTCGTGTTTTTTTTCATGTTTCCAGAACAAATATTCCCACAAAGTTTTTCGAAAAATACTTGTGATTTGAACCAGGCCGGGTATCCCTTGCGAAGTTTCGCGCTTCGCCTAGGATCATTCCTTAGCCCAGTTATCCGTGTTTTGAAGCACGAGGTCTTTCTCCGCTCTCTCCCTTTTGTTACTTCACTGTTGTTTGAGATGATCTATACACTCGATTTATGTCATGGAAGTGTTGAATTACTGCATTTCGCAACTAGTTTTTTATTCAGATGTACAATCGCCTCAGCTTCATGCGAATATATGCGCTATTGATTCAAGCCGTTATGTAATGACACAAATTTACGTTGAAGGAGAACTGTCATGGCTTGCATTATTAAGCCTCATCGTCTACATTGCCACCTTCTCGTTGGGACTCGGACCCATACCATGGATACTCATGTCCGAGTTGCTTCCTTTGCGTGCTCGTGGCAAGTGTGGTGGCATGGTGACCGCTTTCAATCTATTGTGCGCCTTCATTGTTACTAAGGAATTTCATGATGTGCAGGTACGTAATTCCATTATGACGTCTTCCTCATAGAAACCTGTTTCACGTTCCTGTTGTTTGAGATAGAACATCACTGTCGGGAAGTTTTGAACGACTGAGTTTGAATAATGCGAACATACC
>JGI24159J19872_10013730_pt1 | contig 10519 bp, 3 predicted proteins | sample Ectturendosymbi4_FD_19872 | JGI IMG/M metagenome (IMG submission 19872)
GAATCCTTTGGTGATTGGCTGATTTCAAAAGCTTCTGGAACCTTCAGGTGCTTGTCGGTGCTTGGGTTTTCACCCTCTGGTTATCAGTTCGTATTACATTTGTACATTTCCGGTCGTAATCGTTTCCTGGTCGTGTTTGACCTTTACCTAATTTTAGCTAATTGTCTCATGACTTCTACTGACGTTTGATGACGTTTCCACTGGGGTGACTTGAGGTTAGTGTCCCAGGATAGCAGTTTTCAGTCCAGTCAGCTGTCTAATAATCAGTTTTGATTAGTTGTAATCTTTTATCTTGGTTCTGGCTACTTCCGGTTTGAGGGTCTTTCAGCCAGTTTGTTTTCTATACAAAAATCAGTTGTTTCAGGCAACTTGCCTGTAACAGACTGTACAGCCACGAACAATCCCACCTCAAAAGATAAGATGATTGATCGAATTCGTCGTTTCGATGTCCATCGAAGAGAAGGAGAGAGCATGAATGCTGTAACGGCTGACACTTGTTTAGATAATATTTTGATGAATGTGGTGCTCAGATAAACTCGACATGCATCTAATAAGTTAGTTTGATGTAAAAAAATGTCCTTGAAAGGATCTTTTTGGAGGAGTGGTGCTGGAATGGACCTTAACTAGGTCCCACCGCTAATTTTGAAATGTGCAAAGAGAATGTATCTGTTTACGTTTACCAAGTACAGTCGGTGGGTAATTTTGCAAAAAGTCCTGCCATGGTTGATCGCATGACGTCATAAACTTAGAGGGGGGCGCTGAAAATGGATCTTGCCTAGGGTGCTGGAATAGTTTGAGCCGGCCCTGATAACGGCTCACACTAACCCGTATCTTTTATGTCCCCCCGGTAGTTATATATAACAGCCACATAATATAATGCGAAAGTTTTCTTGCGTACCTTATGCGCATTCTTAATTCTTGCGTGGTTTAGCAAGTTTCAAACTGTCAACCCTGCGTGTCCACCATCGTAGCACTGAGTGTTTTTTACTTCAACGCGTTGCCGGATAATTTCGCAATTATGAACTGCACTGTCTTAGTGTTGAATGCTGTGTTTTTCTCCGGTATCCAAACTTGGAGCGCTATAATTTACGTTCATTACAGTGACGCATAGTACAACAACGAGTAAGGAGAATGCGTGTAGAATAATATGCATGTTGTGCCAACAAACTTCGCCAAAACGTTGGTTTGCAAACGTGAATATGACGTCATATTGTGACGTCACAAACAGCGTATATTCAGTAACAATTACCACCATACGCCACTACTCAATACTAGAATTTGGTAGGGAGGCATACAACCAAGCAGTCGCCCCGGGCATCACCAGACCTCTGCACGCCACTGGGCCTATGCCTTTTGTTACATAACGTAATCAGTCACGTCGCTACGGGGGGCTTTTGGGGGTAACTCCCAAACAAAGTTCCAAGCCCTTCCAAATTGAATTATGAAGCACTATAAATCGGCGGAGTTTTTGTCAAATTTCAAAATGTCAAGCCCCCTGCATCAACGTAAATGGAAAATTTTCTGGCGACGGTTCTGAACATATCAAACAAAAATTTCTGGACACAGACAACGTTCAATTGAAAACGTTCGCTTACTACTTATGGCAAATTTAGCAAAATACTGTCTTCTTCAGTGGCGTACGGTGGCCCCTTTTGGTAGGGTGTTCACCAGGCTAGCAACCAGCCCAAAACTGTGAAGGTTCACCAGTCGTGGTGGCTCTCGCCTACCACAAGCCATTCGAACACTTGAACAGATTGGCAGTTGATCATAATAATCAAAACACTCGCAGAACGTACGCTAGAACGTCGACAGCATCGGGCACGAACAAGAATTGATAAAATCCATTTCTCATGACAAAATCTTTCCAATTGAACTCGGTTATAAGAAATAAATAGCATTTTCGACACAGAATAATCAAATTAGTCAACCGGCTTACGTGTTAGGAAGCATCCGTTTTACGACTGCTACCGGGACCAACATTCCACATTTTAGCGTTAGGCTACTTTTCACGTGAGCCTAGGCTCACCACCACTTAAGTCCGTAATTTTAAGCTTCGTCACTTCGTGCAGTCTCATTTTTAAAATCGTCCAAATTCAAACTGTTACTGTAATCATCACACAGACAAAGAAACCACACCACCTACCTAGACAAAGTAGGCTATTTCAACCTGAAGCAAAACCCAACTGCACACGTACACTTCAAGGAATCCAGCCTACTGCACATCTTGCTGGCACTGTGCAGATTAAGCGGAAATGCTAGCAAAACAACGTATGACGTAACTAAGTTGTTCCCCAACACGGTGAACAACCTGGCTGTTTTAAAAGCGCCTGGCTCCACTGGCGTTTTTTTTTCATTGTTTAATTATTTAAATTCGAGTGTTACTGAACAACCTGCAGTCATGCTTGAGCAGACAAGTAAAAATCGTTCGACCGTTTTAAAAAACATATCCGCTGGCTGAGAAACGGTACAAATAAAGGCAGTTCTTGTTATAATCGCTAATAAATGCCCTAAAACCGATTTTTTAATTTTTTTCTTCATTTTCAGGTGTTCACTGAACACCTTGAACACCCTGAATATCCGCCACTGGTCTTCTTAGATTGAAAAAAATCTTCTATATAATGAAATAAATACGATTTGTAACAGAAGACCGCGGGGCTCCAAAAGAGCAAGGCCCGCAGCTATTGCTCCATTTGCTACTACATTGTTAATGCGACACTGGGTGAATAACTTGTGTTTACTCTGTTATGTTTGTTGTAACTAGGAGCCCCTTATTGTCTGGCTAGTGAAACTGCCAATGTAGCTGGAGAAAGTGTTACGAAAGAGCAAAGTGTCCAACTCCCATCGTCAATAAGCTGATTTCTTCTTCCAGTCTGGAGCCTAGGTGGCTGTAGGTTGCAGAACACTCACAAAGCACAGTTTAACGAAAGGCACAATAGCTTTTGCCTCTCACTGTTTCGAGACAAAGTTCTTGGACCAAACTGCTTGCATTTTTATCGTATAAGAGTATATGTTGTTGGCAGTGGCGTAGTAAAGGGGGGTGCCTGGGCCACTGGCGGCACCTTCTGGGGGGCGGCACTTTGTTGATAAAAATTAAATTTTGTTCGGCACCTTCTGGGGGGCGGCACTTTGTTGATAAAAATTAAATTTTGTTCGGCACCTTCTGGGGGACGGCACTTTGTTGATAAAAATTAAAAGGAGTTCAAAATTTCTAACTCTTCTTTATTACTTTGAAATAAAGTTTTAAACGGTCTAACTCTTTTCAGTTTTTGTGTTGAGAAGCCCAGGACTGGTAGGGTAGCCTAAAAAACACATCTGGCTGTGGAGTGAGTAAATTGATGAAATTTTTACTCAAAAATCTGGGTCAAATCCAATGTGCTAAAGTACTCAGGTGTTTGTCTGGAAATCAGGATTTTATTGACACTCTTACTTGGGGAGTAATGGCGCCCCAGTCCTTACACCTTCCTCTCCAGAAAAAAACCGTTTCCCCCATCCCAGTCAAAAGTCATTACAGCAAAGGAAAGAGATGACATTCGACCGCAAATTACAAAACATTACTGATCTGGTATTTCGGGGTTTATATTGTTCCTCCTCTGAAAATCTGATGAAAAAGGCCCTGCATGAAATCACGGCAAATAATCAAAGGTAGCCTAATTCTTTTTCTCCTGTCTTTGGTTCTTTAGCAACGCCCCAACGGCACATCATAACATCATCTAACACCTAGTCCAGTGGTTCCCAACCTTTTTAGTGTCTTGGACCCTTTTGACGATTTGACTGAAAGCTGTGGCCCCTTAACAAAACCAGTTGAAACCCTGCTCAGGGACATGTGGCTTGAAAGCAGTTTTTAATTTAATTTTATCATTACTTAGAATTAATCTTGGTAACCACAAAGTGCACAGTGCTTGCCAGGGCTTCACACACCTTCCGGTTGCTTTTCAGTCTTGCTAGCAAGGTGCGTGTAGTTTCTTAGCTTTTATATAATTGTGCATGGCATTTCTTTTGTAGGTAAGCACTGCCTTCGTATTTAAGCCTTTTCCTCCCTCTGACGGAGTTAGCAGGTGGGTGATAGATAGAGCCCAGCATGCTAGCAATATCATCAAATTGGAAAAACAGCTACGCCCCCCAAAATGGGACAGGAACGAGAACCCACAGGTTTGGGATGCAGGATAATATAAGATGAGCTCTGTCACAAACTTATCCTTGCATAGATAAGCTGCTCAAGAACAAACAGTATCAAAATTCCCATTTAATTTGATTTACTGGCAACTTGCATACCTTTGTTAAAGTGCAAAAAATTGTTCTGTCATATAGGCGAGATCTTGTATCGCCCTATGGAGTGACTTCTACTTTTAGAGTTGCTCTCATGTTTGTCTTTTTGAAGCTAGACCACCACGGCACGTAGTTTGGCATTTCGCTATTTTGCTTTCATCGTACGCATATAAAGGCCATGGACCCTCAAAAATTCTTTTGTGAACCCCTATGGGTCCATCTACCCCCGGCTGGGAACCACTGACCTAGTCGTTGGCGACGAACATTTCGTTGGGGCGGCGATGGCTAGTCCGCCTCTCAATCGGAAGATTTGGTGTTCGATCCAGGTGCAACTGAGTTAATCGCCGTAGTGCTCTTTGGGAAGAGTGTTCCCTCAACCGCCCTGACAAGAAACATAGTTCAGGCGTTGGCTTATCGCTGCTTGCCGTCACCAAAGACATTTCTTGGCACATCTCATACTATTTTTTAATGTTCATCGAGATATTTCCAAGAAGTGCCATAAGCTGTAGCCTGGTCATTAGGTGGGGTTATCAACATTAAATTTTGGCGATTGAAGTGAAGAACTCTGCAAAGGTAACATTGCTCAGTTTCAGTGCAATTACTGTTTTCCCACATGACGTAATGGTGTCGGAAAATGACGTTCTTGAAGCAGGTAGTGCAGTTGATGTGTTTGCGTGGCTAACTTAGAGCTCAGATTGTAAGTTTGAATTGCAAGTGGAGTGAATCAGAGCCAACCGGTAGGCAGTCAAGTTTCGTAGAAGTACCCTTTGTTGGACGGTATACTAACATTTGCAGTTATAGAAAAGTCAATTCAACAAGAAAAGCTTAGAAAAGGTGTTGCTGTCATTTTGGTGAATTCGGCATGGTTTGGAATACAGTTTTTGAAATAGATGTCTCTTGGTTACCAGTTCCATCGCCACAGGGGGCTTTGGTGGGCTTAGCCCCCACCAAACAAATTTGCAAGCCCCCTAAAATTGACCTATGAAACACTATAAATCAGTGGATTTTTTTATCAAATTTAAAAATGTCAAGCCCCCCCACAAACGTAAATTAAGACCTTCCGGCGACGGATCTGTTAGTAATGGACGAAGGCAAGGAATAACATTATGCACGTGTAATTGGAAGAAGATCAGGGGTGTCGTGCTAAAATGAGAGGTGTGTGAACGCCGTTCCCACACCAAATAAAAAGGAAGACTGCAGCAAATAGTTTGAATAAAGTGAGCATTGCCCACAAGACCTTCCATGGATCTTACTGTTTTACTGCAGACTTATGTCTAACAGTGAGAATCTGCGTGTCACTATCACGCCAGTGTGATCGCAGCCATGTTTCAACGTAGTGCAATAAGGTGTGGGAACGCCGTTCCCACACATTCCCACCCCACTACAGCCCGGAAAAAGTCCAACAGCTAGACCAAGTACGCAGGTCACGATAACAGCTGCAAGTCATCATTTCTCGCCCGGAGCTAGTTTTAAGGTTATTTCACCTATTTTATCAAAATGGGTCCCGCATCTATAGAGGGCCCCGCGCAAATGCCGACAAAGTTAACGTTTGAAACCTTTTATATATTCCAAGAGAATTAAACCACTACTGAAACGTGAAGTGAACAATGAAACGTCCTTTAGATTACTGAAATCATCTTATGAAATTAATATTATAGACTGCTATATGCAGTATATATACTTTTTAAGCTTTAGACAGGGATACTACACGAAATAACATACTTAAATTCTTACATCTGCAAAGGACAGTAGGTATGCCGCCAACACATCCCTTAATGTTTTCGTTTGATCCCCTGGAATGAGTAAACTATTAAAAGCCAAGCGGTGGGCTTACCGGAGACTAAAAACCAACAGGGAAGAACATTTGACGAAGCATGTTGGGTCCATATATGCATAAGTGATGAAAGCAAAACATTAGGAAAAGTATAATAATGAAGAAGGTGGCGACAAGTAGAAAAAAAGTAAGACTCGTAATTGTCAATGAGAAACAAGACCCATTTCAGTTTGTGAGTGTTTGATTGTGAACTTCCAAATGCTTCATCCTTATATCTTTAAATAAGCACGAAACATGATTTTCTTTCATTTTAAATTCTTGTAAGCAAATTTGAGGGGTGGAAAGTGTGGCACTTTTATGGTGTGCCCCGGGCGGCACTTAGCCTCGCTACGCCAGCGGTTGTTGGTACTGGTTGCCTGTCATGCAGTGTTATTTCAAAAGGTCCGTACGACGTTAAAATAATGGACCCGATCAACTATTACCTCGAAAAGACCTATAACACAAGAAAAAACATGTAGGTGCATAGAACATATGATGGACGATACGAAAGCAGCTGTGTTGATCGTTAACCAATGAATGAAGCGCTGGAAGGTAGAACCTTCACAAACCACGTGGGTGGTGTGATGCTCACAAAAAGGAGACGATTAACTACACAATTCAAGGATATCGCAATGTGTTTGAGTCGTTCGTAGCTGAAATAGCTCGATTCGTCAACAGAACCAAGAACGCACAGCAACTGAAGCCCAACGTCGGCAATATACTGCGATGTACAGTACCGACGGACGGTGCTCCTGATTTAAAAGTGAATCTAAAAGAACACACTGTCATCAGTTTCTGCTAGAAGCAAAATTGTTGATTCATCAAAATCGGCAAGATGCTCTCGATGCTAACCGAAGTGTTCATCTTATCACCAAGTCTAAGGACTCTTTATGATCATTTGTTCTTTTACTGAGATTGGCTGAGTCTATAACCAATATAGAATTTACCGCAAAAACGTCGATATGGCGACCGCGGGCACCGTGTTGGTTACCCCTGGTTTATACTAATGTACTGAAAGCGTTCGAATCCTAGTTGCAATGGTAACGACTGTTTGGCATCTTTAACCACTCCGTAAGTGCTATTTCACAGGAAGGTGTATTGCTGATGTAACAAAGATAAAAATCAGAAGCCTAGTAAAATGTTTTGCACCAAGGTGTCAGTGGACATTTGGAAATCTCCCTGCACGCAGTACAGACGTGATGAAGTGGCACTGAGGACTACCTGCATCAAAAATGTCAAATTTAAGATGATCAAAATGAGGATAGGTTGTCAGTATGCAGGCTATTATACTTCAACGAAAACCTAAACTGGGCCGCCCAATTCCATCGACTGGGCCGCATGTGGCCCGCGGGTTGGACATAGCTGCTCTAGATCTCTAGATTGATACAACAATGTTGAAGGTTTCGCTCACAAGATTCCCCATTAGTTTTTCACATTTTGAAAGATTATCTTGGCGCAACCTTAACACTTTCAACGGCAAATCAGTAGCACAGAGGCTGACAACCAATATTACTGTATTCGTAGAAAACTTTAACGGCTTGCCATTCTCCGCAATATTTATGGTCCACGTAAGAGTACCCCATAATAGTGCATTTTCTCTATTCGTTCCCAAGATTTCTCAACCTTTTCTATTGCTTGTTGAGAATAAACAATTGAAGCAAGCCTCTACCGGATTTTGAGAGAATTTAACGGTTTTCACGAGCGAATTTCACAAGTCAGCAAAAAAACTTTCTCGATTTGAGCATCTCAGGTTGGATTTCATCACAGCCTACACCCCTCTCAGTCTTTGGTGTTTTGACAGCTAGGAAGACTTCGGCTGCAGTGATGGTATTCTCCACCCCCAAATGTACCTCCTATGTGTACGATGTTGTGAGAGGGACTAGGTTTGAAAGATCGTTGAAATACTCTATCTTCCAAAGGATGTTCTCCTCACTGCTTATTAAGACAACATCTTTGTCTTGTATGGAGGGATTGTCCTCCGCAAAACGCCGGATGGTTTGCCAGAACCCTTTATTGGCTTGCCAAAAATTGGAATCCAATCTATGTTCGAAATGATGTCAAGATTGCATTTTGGACATTTTCACCGCGAGGGCTGCTCATTTTCGGGCCTCGGCGTACCCCGAATGCAAAGAAAATGCGGCTTTATTCTGAAGCCATGTCTTATAGGCTACTTTCCTTGCTTGAATAGCGTTTTTCGCCTTCTTGCTCTGCCAAGGGGTTACTTTTTTGCCAATATTCGCCAGACCGAGTCGTTTCCGTCCTCATACCCGAGCAGCAAGATGAAGCTTCAGCTGTTTGAACAGCTGCCACTCCAACTCCGCCAAGCTTGGGCTATGAAACAACCAGTTTCAAAGTTTTTTTTATTGTGCAATGAAGCCATAGACACTGTTTAGCAACATCCATATTATTTGCGATGATTAGACACGTAGGCCAGTGCTCCGCAACCTTTTTTCACTCACAGCACACGTAACAACTTTCCAAAATTTTGCGGCACAGTTCGACCCCTAATGTAAAAAATACACTTCATATTTATTTTGATGAGATATATGCGCTTGTTTTTATAAGCACAATCTCTGTAAGTTAGGCTCAATATTTGAAAGAGCAACTCAAAGTTCTATATGAACTTCTATTAAGAACGATCGTTTGTCGTTTCTGATCAATAAGAATGATGAGAAACTTTGTTCACACAAGTATGTAGTGCAAAACTGAAGAAGAATTTTGATGATCACCTTCGAAATTCCTGTATATTCCTATTCAATAGAAATGCAAAACTCATCCCACAAGACAACACTGAATTTTGATCTCAGAGTTCTGTCACTTCGTATTTCGAGAACGTTTTCTCTAACAGGCAAGGATAGTTCTTGTGCTGAATGACAGTTGAACATTAGCCGAAAAAGGATTTCGGATCCATTCATATCGTTCCGTATTAATGGTGAAAAGTAATGGTCATATTTCTGATGTAAAAAAGTTAAGCGTTCTTGGGCCATATTCAAAACAAATTCTTTGTCAATACTTCTATTTTGATTGCTTCTTGGAATCATTTCAAATGATTCGCGTGTTAATTCAGTTACTATTTCGTTTTTTTCAGAGTACTATTTTTCGACCGTTGTCAGACCATGTCAGTACATTTTTATTTTTGCTTTGACTTTTATTGTTGAGTTCATTCAAGTGTTCAAATATGTCCGGTCACAAATGCAAGTTTAGCAATCCAACGATCATCTTCAAGGTGTTTATGGCAGATGATGGTTGGTCTGACTTAATACGAATTAACTTATTTCATGCCGGACCTTGAACAGACCAGTAAAAACCAACGCACGGGCTGGCAAAATAGCAGTGATTGGTCCCGTTTCTTCGCATAGCAACAAAAACTCGTGAATTCAAGGGTGGATACATTCGTTCATCTTTTTTGACAATTCCTTTGGTAAAATTATGATCACTGAGGCTTCCCTATGTGAGTAGTGTTGCGATCGGAAATCCCGAGCGGCATATGCGCAAAGCTTCGCACTGTGGCAGCAAGCAACAATAAAGTTCACATGCCATGATCACTCTCCGCTTATGCTAGTCGTTACGTTCAATCGTTCACATCGTCAGTATCACCAAAGATTACACGCCACGATCACTCTATTATTGCTTGTTCGCGCCACATATATCTATGGTGCTGTTCTTCACGCACATCCCGTTCGTGGTGAATCACACAATCAACGCAACACCACCGGAGAGGTTGCAACAGTAGCAATGCGTCATTTGAATGGCTAGATTTTGACGTTTCACTAACGCAGCAAAACCTCTGGCTTCGCCCACCATTCATGCTTAACGCGCAGGCCTACCATGTGGTTGTGAAAGCTTCAATTGTAATGTCACAAAAACCGCATAAATGCACAGCGAAAGTGTAGCTAGGGTTTGAATTAACGAAATGTAATGTTCATAACATAGTTTCTGATAAAATTATCCCGAGGCACACAGGTGTGCCGCGGCACGTCGGTTGCGGAGCACTGATATAGGCTACTGTAGCGGTTCAATCACAATTGTTTGGAGCCTTGATTGCCAGCCTATCCTACAGCAATTTTGAAATCATTCAACTTCAACGAATAGAACCAGCAGCAAAATCTAAGGTGTAAGAGCTGATGATGCCCACCTAGCAGGCGAAACATATCCTAAGATCCTAGTGTATGATTCTTTACCGGGAAAGGTTTCCTTTCGATAGACAGTGTATGCGCTTTGTCGAGAAAACAGATTGCAAGCTATCTGTAATTAATGGCAGTATCAATGCCCTCAGAACTTACAAAATGAAAAGCATCTTTCTGCTTATAAGTAGCAGTGGTACTTAAAAGTAGCAGGAAGATGCTTTTTATACAGATGCTTTTTATATAGCGGCAAAACGCCTCCTGCCGTAACTTAAGTCAACCTTCGAAGATTTGAGACCATGCTATTGATATGTAA
>JGI24159J19872_10013731_pt1 | contig 10519 bp, 11 predicted proteins | sample Ectturendosymbi4_FD_19872 | JGI IMG/M metagenome (IMG submission 19872)
CTGTGCGCCCAGCCAGCAACAGACTCCCCCCTGGAGCCGACAGCACTCGATCAACTCTTGCCATGTATTCCAAAACCTGTAAAAAGCATCAGAGATTATCTGAAAATGTAGGCAGTTTTATCTATTAATGAGAAATAAGCGCATAGTTTTTCATTAGCATCGACAACATGCCTATAGTCTTTTGTTTACGCTATGAAGCTTTTGTCTTTAGCGAACCATCACCCAATACCCAGGCCCTACAAGGGCGTTAAATGGGGCGAAATGGAACATGGTTGTTGATTAAATGTTCTGAAGCAAGTGGGTGCGCAAAGTTGACGTAATCGAAAAACACTCGTACGTTTAAATAGGAACGTTGAAAAGACTGCGAGCACTAAAGCCTGTGATCTATGTAGACACTTAAAATATATACTTAAAGCATGCTTTCGAAGGCAAAGCCGCGTGCGTACCTCTTGAAACACAAGAACGTCTATTTCCCGGACTTCTCTGCTGTAAGCAGCTACCGCCTTCGTAATGACGTCCTTGAGGTCTTTCGCGGACAGCTGGCCGAGAATTTTGCCGTGAACAGGAAGGCGACCATCGGCTGAACAGAACCATGACAAGTTGTTGCAGAGCTGCTGGTGACAGGGAGAAGTTTGACCTCAGCACGTTCGCAGACATTAGCGAAACCACAGATGGGTTGAAACGTAACAATTTTTTTGACCGATAACCAGAGACATTCCAGTGGACGGAGCGCGGTCTGAGACTAACGCCAACCAAAGTTGCAAACGTTTGTGGACACAACGTACACGCGAAAAAACTAAAGCGAAGGATTTTTTGAAAAAGTACGATGATTATGCATAAGTACAACTCTGCATTTTGCATGAATTGCAAAACTTCCACGAAATAACAACCTTTCAAGATCAGTTAGTTTCGTATATCTTCATCAAAGCTGACATCGACATATCCACAACCAATCAGTTCAGTTTTATTATACTCGCTTTTTACACTTCTTGGAATGTCGCGAGTGGTCAGCATCAGTGATCTTGGTTTGCTTGCGCCGTGGGCCAGGCGGCTACTTTCGCAGTGAATGCTGCATTGGTGGCGAGTCAATGGCTGCACCGCGCGTGAAAAGTTCCGTTGCACCCAACCACCAACGCCGAGCACGAAGTTGGACGGGCCGCAAGTTAAAAGTTTTTCAAGTCTTCAGCATGACCCGACCAGGAATCGAACCCAGCCTATCAGCACTGGAGGCGCGTGTTCAACCAACTGACACCCGAGCCGATACCTACAATCAATGGAAAACAAAAACGCGACCGACCCAAAGCTTCTTGTCTAGCACCCCATGTGACGTAATAGCCATCTTGCATTCGTTCGGACGGATTGGTTGACCAATCGTGAGCGAGCACAGACGACAACATGGCGTCGAAGCGGTCTTTGTCTTTCCCACCAACAATGCGATCCCTGCGTGACGACAAAGGCTGGTGAGCATCATGGAGGATGACAGATCACGGACATACAGCCAGAAATAAAACCACGACAATGAAAAAGCAACAGAAACGGTAAAATAATTATCTACAGTTTCTTTAGAGCTGGTACTACGCGCTGATACTTTCTAGCAGCAATTTTCACACAATGCTCAACAACAGCGCATGCGCAGTAGGTACGAAGCTGGAGACAGGCTTACAGCAGAAATGCTGTACCTGAAGAATCTGCACGCCTCGTATGTCCACACGCTGAGAAGCGCATCCGGAGATCTTCCGTCTCCTGCCACGCTCGAGTGATCATAGCGAATCATTGACATGCACCAGTTGGTAAGGTCACGTGGTGTGAAAAGGTAATGGCCGTGATCGTCGCTCAAAAACACTTTCCGTACCTGGTCGTAAATCTAAAAGACAAACAACTCATTTCTGAAGGGAGTGACTAACAATAAGACAGCGTGAACTGCAATCCAAAACATTATTTTTTCCTCGCCACACATTCACACTCAGATCCCAAGCAAGTAAAAGACGCGCTTACGTTGACCATTGACGAGGCGAGCTGCTGGACCCGAGCGGGCGAACCCCACACTGCGTGGCGCTGAAGAGGAACGTGATGATGTAATACCGGGGTGAGGTAAGCGGTGTAGATGGCGCACAGCTCTTCTGAGTCTGCGTACTCGATGCTCAGGATTCGAACCCGCGACGTAAATCTGCGAACAAGATAAAATGTGGCGCCGATGATACGCTTCGGTGGCGTGATGCGTTTTTCAAAAATCAAATCACGACGCCACGCGTTTGGGTCATACAGTGATGCAACAGGCCAGTTATTCAATATTAACGAAGTAACAAAATATCATGGATGGCTTGGGCCAAAAGAGAGCGAGCTCTTACAATCTACGGAAACAGGTCGACCCTACCTGGATGAGAGCTTGTGTCTTCCGAGTGTGGTCGAGGCGTTCATAGATGCCACGATCTGGATTCCTTCCAAACCAACCCACTCGTTCTCTTCGTCGTAAAATCCTTGGTAAGTGAGAAGCTGTGAACAGTTGAATAAAACTTGTGAGTCATGCGGAAGTGGGAGGAGGGGTCTTGCTTTCGATGAAGAGCTATAAGCGATACGTGAGGTCCTGCGCGATGGGGGTAAGTTCCTGTGCGATGGGGAGAAACCTAATTATCTTTTTCTGTTTCGGGTGTTTGTTTATCATTTCGAGTAAGGACACAAACCGCTGGAAAAACTGAGGTGAAGGAAGCAACAATTCGCAAAATTCTGAACCGTCTCGGCAAGGGGTGCATTTCAGGCTTCGGCCTTCCACCAATTGCCGTCTGTACAGAATACACTGTACTGTAAGTTGATTGCTCAGCACACAGCCTACCTGTTGCAAGAAAGCAATGGTCTGACTGGTTCCCCACTTGTCCGGCTTCGGCAAGTTGATGTCTTTCAAGTAGAGGACGAGGTGTTCGCAGTCGCGAGGTCTCAACACCCGACCACTTCCACCAGAGCTGGATCAGATGTATTTTTTAACTTTTTTCGAACACAGGTTTTGCAGCGGCGCGTTTATGAGTTACATGTGAAGCAACCATGTCGATCAATGCTTGCTGCTCAATTGTCGCTGTTTTTATGGCAGCTTTTGCCACTCGTTCCTACAACTTTATTCTTAAAAACTTCGAGGGCGAAAGATTGATACCAAAACAAAAGGCTTGACTTACGATCTTTTTAATGGCAGAGATCAGTAGGAAGAGCTCACTCATAAACGTACGTAAAAAATCTTCTTTCAGTAAGACCAGTGATTTCAAATTGGAATACTGACAAAAGTTTATGCGGTGTGGGTGTAAATTTATTCGGAGCAACGCTTGGACAAGCATTGAAAACTATTCTAAACTTTCTATAATGACTAGAGATCGCACGAAGCACGGCCCTGACAGTGGAAAGCACAGAATGTAGCTCAACAACTGTTTGCGTCGTATCAACCAGTGCGTCGTAATTCCAGCCCCTTCTCGGCAACGCGATGGCAAAATAAGTTTCTGCGCCGTGAGTTCGAATCACAACAAGAACCGTTTTTCCCACATTACGAAACGCATCAATCGAATCACGCACGACTTCGACTTTCCGCACGTTTACAGTTACGATGCTGTGATTCTCCGAACGCAACAGTTGCAACCTCAAACAGTCACCTACGCTAAACTGACAGACATTCTCGCGCAAATCAGTTGAGCGCCGCGTTTACCTGACGCCGCCGCTGAACGCCACACACGCCTGCTGGAGCTTCTGCGTCAGATGCATTGGCGATGTTTGTGCGCTGCAATGTATGGTCGCCACCTTTGCAAAAACAAGGCCGGCTGGAGTCATTTCACTTAAGAAAAATATCATTCTGAGGTTTCCAGTGCCCTCGGGTCAAACAGAGGTGAGCACAGTATTTTAACAATGGAAACCTCCATGAAGCATTATAAGAGAGAATGCAGGCATGGGCCAGCAAACACCGACCGAGAGAATTAAACGTTAAACGACAACCATTCAGAGCTTTACTGATATTCAGTGACATCATTTGTTACTGCAGTACTTATGGAGGCAACCATTGTCACCAATGCCTGTTTTGCTATGGGGATGTTGCTGGCTTCTGCCACCATAAGCTGTCCAGTTAGCAAAAACAAAGAAATCAGGTTTTCGCGGGCGTGCACTTTCCGGCGAAAATGTTTTCTTTTTAAACCATATAATTTACTTGCCATCTGAGAAACTGGACAGCAATCAAGCAAAAACTGCGCAAACGTTACCTGCGTGGAACGCTGTTTCTCGAAGCAGTGATACAGCAACATACTCTTGCCGCTCCCGTCCGGACCGACCACCACGAACGGATGCCGGTTTCCTGCGCGTAACCAACTCATCACGAGGTCTGTGTACCTCAGCATGTCTGCTGTTTCGATCTGCGAGGCAAAGGGAAGAGACATCGTTCAGTACAATTCGTTCAAAACAGCATTGAACGGTTTTGTTCGATCGTTGTTTTTGAGTTTCACGCGTTTAAAAAGCAGCTTGTTCTTGACATCGCTTCCGCTTATCTGTCACGTCAGATTTGCAAATGCACGGGGAAAAGAGGCAACAGCGTTGAAACCTAAACACTCAGAATGGCAACAGCGTTGAAACCTAAACACTCAGAATTAGCGAAAATGGACCAAACAAACTCTGTCATGTCAGTGACGCGCTCTACCATGCTGAGCTACAAAAGGGCAATGATAGAAGGGTCAAAGCTCATACGCCACTGAACACGGCCGCTTCAGCTGAATGACGAAGATGCAGTAGTCCGTATCAGGAGAGCTGAGATCCTTATGCTATCGTTGTTGTATCGCAATTAAGGTCTTATACTGGCACTAATTTTTGGAAAGGACGGGGACTTTACTTTGCTGAGGCCTTCAAAAAGCGCCTCTATTTTAACCAACAGTTTACAAGATCTTCATCACGAGCAAAAGGAAAAATCGCTCTGAAGACAAAACAGGACAGAATTGGAACTCAAAATTTCTGCTATACCATGCCTAGATTTCAAGTGTCGTCACTACGTCTACGTTCGCGACAGACTCAAGACATGCGCACCAGCGAGTGTTTAACTAAACTCTGCACACATGCACTTACCATCGGGAAACTTTCCATGGTGGCAACGTTTTCTGGGGGAATCACTGTCTTGCTGACGTCCAAGCGGTATGAATCCAATCGACCTGTGAAAGAAACAAGGCTATACGCTTGACGTCATCTACGCCAGAATGCGATGAATCTTTAACATAAATCAAAGCAATCCACCGCTCAAGTGGGAGGAACAAAATGACAGAAACAACGCTGAACACTGGTGGGAAAGAACAGTGTGACTTCTATCAGGTACCTGTCGTTGTGTTAAAGAAAACATTGGAGGGGTTACGCGAGTCTGGGGGAGACTCGTGCGCCCACTGCAAAACTTCCTTGGTCAGATCATTGGCACTGGCAGCAGAGAGGTTTCCTCCAAAGCCTAAAAAGATACAGAAGGCCGTTGACAGGGAACAACTCATTGCAATTGGCACAGAGAGCTTTCCAAAGCCCAGATTAAACTTTGTGGACGCGAATTAGAAACACACTACTATGGTAAAAACCTGCGGTAGGTATTGCCGGAGCATTGTGCGGCGTTTTCATTTTTGCGGATTTTTATTTTTTCCTGCTTTGCCGCATTGCAACATACCAAACTAAGAAAAAGCTGTTAAGAGCTACGTGCTCTGTCATCGATCACTGTTGTCGAATATATTCAAAGGGTATTACCAACCGTTCAGTCTTTCTACCTAACGACGATCGCCCATAACCTTTGCAGCCGTCCAACCAAGATGTATTGTTAAGCGAGCATGGTAATCTTGACGTGTCATGTACGCAACTGCGTTTTTCACCAACCTCTTATCAATCCGACGACGAATGACAGTTTGTCAGTGCAACCCTTCAGATGGGAGAGGCCGTTAAGCACCAGGCCGACTAAACTACATTCGACGATAAGGCCACTGGATCTTCGAACCCAATGCAGCGCTCTACAATAAACAGGATATAGTCAAAGATGTAGACGAGTCACGGGGATGCAAACACCAACAATGGAGGTCAAAAATATTTTGAACTTGCACAACGGACTTCAGTTAAAAAGTGTGTCGAAAACACAAACAAACGCAAAGTTCAGAACGCCACCATCAGACGTTGACCATTCCATTTTAACTATCTTGTTAAACTGCGCAGATTACACTTTGAGCTAGTGGAAATAATTTAACAGTCGATGGTGTTTTCTCTAGAAACATAAAATGTATGCGACCCGTGATCAAAACTCACCTGAAATTTTGAAGAAAAACAAAAATTTCCTCTTCTTACCTGTGGAAGTAATCGTCCATCCATCCCTGCAGCTTCATCTGCAGTTCTTCGGGTTGCTTTCTTATCCAAGTCTGGACAAGAGCTTTGACGTCAGTGTCCTCTTCGCTCAAGAAGATCATTCCCATTCTGCGATGTACAAACATGTCGAACGGTTTCAATGCAGTAATCCTTTAAACGTTGCTTTGACGATTCCAACCTTATATTCTGAACAGCAACTTTGATGCAGGAAATCTACCATAACCATTGGAAATCCTTCACATCCAACTTGAACGTTTTCACGATTTTAGCAGCAGTGCAAAGCGGTTGAGTAAAATACACAGGTATTTTTTCGGCAGTTAATAGTTTGTCAGAAGTCCATCGCTAGTCCAAGAACATCGCTTGAACAAAGACGATCACCAGGCTGTATTCAAGATCTCCCTGTGATTTCACCAAAACTAAAGCAGATAAGGTTGCTTTTAAAACAACCTGACACTCGGATTTCTCTCTTATCCGAAATATGCAAACGGAGCAGCCGAAGCTGACCATTCAAGTCAATGACGACATTAAAAATTGACACCAAAAGCGAAAGCACTTGTGGTGGTTCCCAACATACGCTGCTCAGTTTAAACAGAAGCTCGACAAGAATTTCGAAACGAGTCATTCACAAGAGGTTTGTGGAAGATACACGAAAAGAGCTGATAAATAAAGTAGCGCCGCAAGTGGCAAATACTTTACGTCGTGACGTTAAATAATAGTAGACACTTGTCAAAGTCTTGCTTGCAGATAACAGATGTACCTGGATATGGTCGCAGGTGACGCGCAACTGAGGTCGTGAGTTTCAAACAAGAAGTTGACGTTCGGCCCGAACTGGATCCGCTCGCCCGAGGGCATGGTCAGGAGCCGGTTGTCGTCAAGGACAGAGTTGAGGGACTCGATCCATTCCGGGTCGATGTCCCCGTCGCACACAATCCAAGAATGCACTTCCTGCAAAAATTCAGGGTGGTACGCAGAGTAAGACACAAGTCATGTACAAATGTAGGGGGCATTTCGCAACTTGAAACCTATTGAACAACTTCATCTGTACTGGATCAACACGTCAGCGAAATGTTGAAAAATAACGTTAAAGATTTGGACGTTGCGCTAAAAATCAACCGCGCAAGTACTTGGCGTGATGAACCTTCATAAACCAACGATTTCGTATCACGATCAAATCGCTATAAAGCAACGAAGAGATCAGCACGGACGAAAAACTAAATGTTGATTTTGCATCAGCCATGCAACGTGTACGGACAGAAGTAGCGCAAATGATGAATGCTGATGATGTGCAAGTTCATAAAAACGGAGGTAAGGAGGAGCTGAACTGCGGAACTCGAGCTTGTGGCTGAGAAAACAAAAATCAGCACAAAAACAATGATTCCTATCTTTCAACCAGTATTGATGTGCGTTAAAATACATCAGAGCCACGCAATTCAGAAACGTGAAGGTCGCCGCTACCTCACGAAGTATAGTGGAACGTGTGTTTCAGTCTGTGGCAGGTCTGGCTGGAATTAAGAATTTGACAGGATTTCTGATAAAGAAGGGGTTTTAAACTGCATTATCGGAAAGATCGTCACAATGGACGCTAGGTAAGTAGTCTAAGAATATAACTAACAACGATCGTTGTTGTTTATCCATAAAACCTACACCATTTGAGTACGCGGTGTCATTCGCTAAAGAACTCTAGTACAGGACATCTTATCCTGACACTGGCAAACAGCCGGCTGTGGCACACCCGTGCAAAGTGGCCTGGAATGCACAGTCTTTAGGATAAGTTTGCACTGTGAACGACGGACTGTGATTGCTCGAGACGTATCCTACGCTGCAGGTCAGACAGACGGCACTTGATATATATTTCCAAAGGGTTGCATAAGCTGCCAATACGTACCAGTGGCTCGCGCACCACGTCTCTGGCGCTGTTGGTCAAAACGCCGTCCGACCATTCCCGCGTGTCGAGGTCTATCTTGCCCAGCAGCTGGGTCCTCGGCATCGCCTTCGGGTTCATTGTATGCAGCTTGACAGTTCGGCCGATTTTGGCCAGCGCCCCTCTCAGCACTTGCCACAATGTGCTTTTGCCTGGGTTGGACATAAGGGCGCAATACGAAACGGAACGTAAAACCGGTAAGCAACTGACAAATGCAGCTAAATTGGCTTTTTTAGTCGAAGATGAGGACCTGGAACAGCTACACGTGAAGCGGCGAAGTTTTATGTATCGCTTGACGTCACATGCAGTGCAGTTGCTTGGTAGCACGAAAGCTTGCTTAACGTAGTATGGCGGCTTGGTGAAGTGAACCAAATTTTAAAAAATATTGATATGCATCGTTTCTTGTAGGCCTCTCTTGTCTTTTTCATCTCAATTCAGACTAACAGCGCTGGATTCCCTCGCAAATCACGAAAATAGTAAAATTCTTAATAGAAACACACTGGAAAATTCCACGCCACACAGTAACACGTTGATTTTCACTGAGGATAGTTCCACAACAACCATTTTTAAAAGGGGCATTAAACGTTAAGCCGGACGAACTAAGAATCGCTTTTCGAAATCGACACCACAAAATCTACGTCAAACCTGAACCAGAAGGTCCGACAATGACGATGCCCATTCTTTGTTGGATTTGCTCGTGCAGTTCTAGAATCTTCTTTACTTGTCGTTCTTGCTGATCGAGATGCAACTCGCCGCACATAGTTTTAATTGCCTCCGTTAGTTTCTCCTGTTCTAAGTCTTCACATGAAAAGACAGTTGTAAACATAAACGAGTCCGAACTGCCTTAACTAAAACTCCACAGTAAGGTTGACAATCACTTAAACCAGTGATCTCCAAACATTTTGCCAGAGGGCTACAGCTACTTCACAACAGTTCGAGGCCCGGACATGTTACGCAATGTGATTATTTTGGATGTTACATTCTACCAAATCAACAAACGTTTTGTAAATATATTATATTTTCATTATTGACAAGATGTCTTGCGGGCCGTATGGAACGGCTTCGCGGGCCGTAGTTTGGAGATCCAGGACTTAAACTATTGTTGCGCCTACAACACATCCACTGCGGTAATAGGGGATCTTATGCATTTCACACTTCGAACAACAGTCGGTTACGTTTGCGGGATTTCACATTAAGTTTCAAATCATTTTTTATAAATTTTCCTTTCTCCACCACCAGGATAATGAACAATTCAGCAAATACCTTTAAAAGGAACGTTGGGAAAGACGTCTCGCACCAAAGCGTCAAAGCGCTGACTGTCGGCGAAGGTGAGCTTGGACAAGGTGTTCAGTCTTAAAGCTTGGACGACAAGCTTGTACTCGTCTTCGTCGCTGACCTGCACATGAGTGGACTTAGACAAAAGACAAGAGATACAGCGGCACAGCGATGAAACAAACACACACAAATGTTGAAACTCCGCGACCGATTCTTGGCGACACATGAAATCAAACGCAGTGCAACCGGATGGAACTCAAGTTGACCAAAGTTTAATTTTTATCGCGACAAATTAATCAGCGCAAGCCAGGGCCGCAACCAGCTGATATTGTCGGGGAGGGAGGAAAAATGATTGTAACTTGTTGCACCTAACAACGAAACATATTCATGAAAATTTCGGAGGGGGGCAATTACCCGGTTGACCCCCTGGTTGCGGGCCTAGTGCAAGCAAACCTGCATGTACGGTTATCGCCGCGGAGCTAGCAAAAAAGGCAAGCAACCTAGATCATCCAATTCTTGGCAATTTACTAAAGTGTAGCGTTGCAAATTCCATTTTCGTCCAATGCCATGTGTTTCGGCGCAGCGACCAAGGTTTGAAAAACAATTTGCACAAACTTGCCTTTCCGTCTGTGTCGTCCGCATCATTCTTGCGACGGAGCGCGTGCAGAGCTTGCCCGCTCCCTCTCAGGACGGTTTTGAGCGCCCTCAAGCCCCAGTCGTAGTGCTGCTGCGGCGTGAGGAGCTCGCGGGAGAGGTTGAACACGGCCACTAGCTTGCGCCCGAGAGCTTTGCCTTGCCGGAAACCCTCAGAGAAAAGAATGACCTGTAGACAACAGGCAAGGTTGACGTCTGCCAGCAGCGGACAAGGACAAGCTATTTTTTCGGAAATTTTTCCCAACATCGCGACTGAAAAAAATAAAAATGAAGAGCTGCGACGTAAACTGGAAACTGATAAAACTGTCAACTTCGACGTTTGCCAAGCGAAATTAAAAA
>JGI24159J19872_10013732_pt1 | contig 10519 bp, 8 predicted proteins | sample Ectturendosymbi4_FD_19872 | JGI IMG/M metagenome (IMG submission 19872)
AAACGTTAGGAATTGGAGTGATGTGGGCAATTTTTCCAGGAGTCCGGGAATTCACCAATAGTCATGCATTTATTGAATTTGGACAACCATTCTGACACAATGCAACTAGCGATTTTCAAAAATTTGGATGGAATGTCATTGGGAGAACTATTAGATTTTATTTTAAGGTTTTTGATGAAAAATTGAATTTCATATGCATCAGTAGGAGCTAGAAATAATGAAGTTTTTATATGTATATGTTTAACAAAATGTCTGTAAGTGGTGGGATGGTTTTATTTTTGTAGAAAAGGATTTTCCAACCTCTGAGAAAAAATTGTTCAAATCTTCACATTGTTTTTGGCATTCTGAGTCTTCAAAAAGCTTGTTATTTTGTTGAGATTTGTTTTTAATNGCATTNATTTCATTGACAAGCTTCCATGTTTTTTATATCATGATGGCATTTTTGGAAAGCTTGTTTATNATAACTTTGTTTGGAGATTACTTTTNAGTGGGTAAGCTTATTTCTGTAAGTTTTGTATTGTCTAATAATATTTGGGTTATTTTTAGTCAACTGCTTTCTGTAGAGGGTATTCTTTTTTGCAATGGAAGTTAAAATGCCTTTGGTGAGCCATGGTTTGTTAAAGGAGCATTGTTCTTTTGTGGATACGTATCGATATGGTGCATGCTTATCAAGAGTTTCATTAAAGACCTTAACAAATTTATCGTTGAGCGTTTTTGATAGTTCTAGTTTTTGATATTTTCCTTATTTACAGTAACGATATCACAAAAGCTTCCTCTTTTCTTACTACTGTTTTCATACTGTTTTGCGCTATTGGCATGGTTTGCCCGGGCAGCGCTGCTAGCTGGAATGACCAAGACCGCAACAGGCAAAACATGCAACGAGTGCAAAACGCTTAGTCAACTGGGACTGGTCTGTGTGTAAATGTTCGGACACAAATGTTGTTTTCCAAAAAGCCATTTTCTTGACTCTGGTCGTAAAAAGTAATAAAAGGTCCTCAGGCATTGACGGCAATACCAGCGACATCATTTCCAGAATTTGTTTATATTGCCGTTATCTTGGGTTACGTTTCTGCAAGTAACTGTTCTCTGAATTGTCTGAATCGTGATTGTTGTTTTTTCGCTGATTTTCTCACGGTAAGAGTGCTGCTTGTAAAAAGCTACCAGATTGAATTACTCAAAAATATTTGGTATATCCTCTTAGTTTTGTGTACTTGATTTAATTCATTTTCCATTCAATTTGAGGCACACCAAGACAATTAAAATATCAATGTGTGAAAATGAACAGAAGCTGGAGCCATGAAAAAAAGAGAGCCGGAGCCACATTCATAAAAAACAAGAGCTCTGGAATTGGATCCATGTTCGTGAAAAGACGAGCTCCGGAGCCGGAGCTGTGTCATTTTTTACGACGGCTTCGCAACCCTGAAATAATCTACACAAGGGTCACCAACCCTTTTGAAACCGCGAGCTACTGCTTGTGCACCGATTAATTCGAAGGGCTACTAGTTTGATATACACTTCTGAAATAAAATTTTGCTCAATTTACCTTCAATTATTTTAGTGTTGATATTCGTTAGTGCGAAGAAATTGATCATGTTAATGTTATTTTTAGAACAGGCCCGCGGGCGACCTCCATGGTCCTTGAGGCCGACCTGGTGCCCGCGGGCACCACGTTGGTGACCTCTGATCTGAACTGTAGAGTAAAAATTCAACAGACAAATTGCTTTAGCAACAACCTCCAACGATTATCATAGTACATTAAACTTTGCAAGAAACTAACAAATCACAAAAGTAGGCTACTGAAGTTACCTCAATGATCGATAGTGATTGAGCGTTTTCGCCCCCTTTTTGTTGTTTCACCCCCTATCGCCCTCTTCGTTTTTATTGCCCCCTTGCTCATCAAAATCGCCCCCAAGGGGGCGATTCCGCCCACTTTGAGAAACACTGGTCTAACCTGAGACCTGTCGGAAGCAAATGTACTGTATTCAAGAAAGCATTTGTGACATTGTTTGGACTTTTCTGCGCCCTCCGCAGTCATTTGGCGCCCCCCGCAGTGATTCGGGGCCCGGGGAATTGTGCACCCTTTGTCCACACTCGTTGCACCCCTGTGCACCATCACCAGGGTTGCCAATCAAACGGGAAACACATTAGTGTACGAACGCCACGAATGTGTCTCAGAGGCATAGGTAACCTATGTTCAAGTGATGGTTACGATCAAAATTAGCTTACATCAATTTTTTAACATCATTTCGTGCTGCTTGCAATCAAGGGCGACTAATAATCGCGTAAATACGGTAAACACATTCTCGGCTATCAGATAAAGCAAACGAGAACGTTGCGAATCATCGAAAACATAAACATAACGAACGATAACGTCATAAATTATATCATAGGGGCCCTCCAGTGAAAATTGCCCCGGGCCCTCCTACCCTTTAATCCGGCTCTGGCAGTAGCATTTACTGTTTGTTACTAAATGACACGCTGGTGTGTGGCATTTGGCCTCGCAAACCATTCAGTGCTTATCATGATTTGTTGTGTACTTTTAATGAACCATCAGCAATAAATGTTACAATAAATAGTTCAGAAAAAGTGAAACATATTGTGGATCATGGTTCAGGTTTGAATAGTCGCCTACTGTGTACAAGGAAAAGGCGTACCGATAATTCAGGTTCATAAAAAAATAAGCAAAAAATCAAAAGCTGATTACTACCATGAACAACCTAGCCGAAGGCCAGCAAATAACAACTAAACCATAGAAAAATGTTTTGAATGGAGAAATCCTGCAGAGCTTCACATTCAGCGATGGCCAGTTGCTCTGAACAAGTGATTTCCGGTCAAAATGCAGAACTGATGCTCCACTACATGGTGGTGCGCCAGACAAGGTCAGATTGCAAAAAACCTGATCCTGAGGAAGTGAAGAACCGGATATCGGTAGAGAAATAATGACGATAATATATAAGGACCAGTCGTACATCAAGGTGATAAATCACCTGCTGAATCTGTGCTACGATATAAAAGTAAAAATGCTTTGCATCCATTCACAACGAAGTCAAACGTTATAAGTGNCATTAAATGAAAATGCGCGCAGNGAACTCATCCATGCATAGCCTCCCCCATCAGCCCGATGAGGAGAAAGAAAAAGAAACCGGTCTCATTTTTGTTCATGAAACTTATCACTCAGGAACTCTCTTTCAATGAGCTTGAGCTCCAATTCAGAAAGGTTTTGGGTTCAACTAGCTCATCTGAACTGCTATTGTCGTTTACCATGCTATGAACAACAAACATGTACTCAGCTTAAACCAGCACATGGTGTTCTTCATTTGAATTTAACACAAACACGTTTATTGTATAATTCACGACGAGGCGCAAAAACAAAACAAAATTGGCAAATGGAATCTTGGTTTCTCAACAAATCTAAACATTGCACTTATGTATTTAATTGTTCGGAAAGAGAAATTCAATGTCCTCAATGACATGGGGGGGAGAGAAGGCCCGATCATGGTTGAAGAGTAAGTGCGTGATGTCCAACCATTCGGGGAGAATAGGGGGGAGTACCCTCGCTGCAAAACTTGCGTAAGTTCGAAAAATATGTTTTTGGCCAGAGTACCTGACAAAGGTTATCAGTCCCCCTTCCCCTTCTTCAGGGGGATCATATCCCAAACGCATCAAAGCTTCTCTGGCCAGTTGTATCGCCTGGTCGAGTGGGAGGACGTCGAAGCTTAAAGGCACGACAAGAGGATGGGCGTCGTCCCAGTCAAGGAGCGCTTCTTCATCATCACTCTCCTCGATGTCTTCCTCCTGGAACTCTCGTTCGTTATGGCAATCAATAGACAACGATGTCATTTTTAGTATTCTATGCCTCTGTAAAAAACATAAAAAATACATAAAAATGAAAGAATATCAAAGAAAGAAAAAAAATCATTTTTTTTAATACTAGCACATTCCGCATACTATTGTGGTCATAGCATGTGTTTGAAATTATAGAAATTATAGTTTACGAAATTATAATTCACCTTTTCACCAGTACACCCGTAAACTGTTGCTTGTAATTCTCAGGACTGAAAATGCGCAAATTCCGTTAAATCGATTCCCTATTTGAAACAATATGCTGATTGATTCAACTGCGTCTCGCTTGGGTCAAATGACCAATAAACAATTCCATAAGTACGTGATTGCACAAAGACTTTCACTAAATTTCAAATTTTACGTATCCATTAACGGTCTTGCTGAAAAACATCGAGCAGGCGTTAATTAAACCACCGACTTTTTGATGGCTGAAATCTACGTGACATCGCCTTGATTGTTCAAACAAGGTGATGATTCGAACCACCGCGAAATATCATTACAGCCTGTTTACAAATTAACTGGTGTTGACATGTGAAGCATTATGTTACAAGGGAAAACATGGGTTACAGCCTCAAGCAAAGTAAGCAAAATTTGTGCCATATTTTCTACGTCAGGTTCTTGTGCATCCGGCGAAAGAAGAGAAAATGGGAAAGTTCAAATGGGAGTTAGTAAAATGAAAACTTTCCCATTATTCTTAGCATTAGGAAAACTATTTGTTTCAGAAAATTTTTATGACACGAAGTGTATTAGAATTTCACCAATCCCTTATTTTTCATGACGTCGAAAAAGATTACCGAACAAACGGTATTGCTCAGCAATTGTTTGCTCAGGTGATTCCTGGCAAGTCACGAGGTAGCTGAATATATGTGAAGAATAGACCAACAAGAAACACCAAATCATGTGACTACTGGTTAACTGGTTGGGTTACTAGCAATGGCCAGGTTTCAGTACTGAAAGAAGTAATACCTGATTACAAAAATGGTATTCAGTTGTAAAGTGCCAACTCGCAGTAGAAAGAATGTGTACTGTACGTCTGATTGTGAACGGACTGCCCCATATTTACATCTTCTGTTTCACTATTGAGGCATGCATTGTCATAAATTATCTACTGGTGACCCCTCCAAAAATGGTTCACCACCCCCAGGTTGAAAATCACTGCACTAAATCAACAATACAATTGAATCAGGCAGATGATCTGAAAATACTGCGCAATTTCTTAAAAGGTTTTGATCTGATGATACTGCGCAATTTCTTTAAAGGTTTTCAAACAACAAAGGAAATTTACTTAGTCTGTCTCTTTTCCCTCAGGTTGTTTTCGCATCTAACAGCTAAATCCTGCGTCCAAAATCTGAAAATAATTTGTAGCGTACTGTAAAAAAATCCAAAACTTAAAGTGTTTGTCAGATTTAGACAGTGATCCCAACTGCCAACAAACCTTCGTTGTTTCGTTACTTAACGCAAAAATTTTCGGTTGGCTTAGATTTTTAGTGCTCATGTGTAACATAGAATCTAAAAAGTTATAAAAAAAGCTTTTTTACAAATAATTTGATTCTAGGTTATATCGGACTTGTCATAAAAGTATATGAAAAAAACTCGCGATTTCTCTTGACAAACTTTGATAAATGTTGTGAAGTTCAACGCGTTTTTGAACATTGCGCAAACGCCATCCACCACGTGCAGGAATTGTTTCTCTTTGGGCCTAAACACTGCACTGCAATTCAGCCACGTTGCTGTTCCTGTATAATCTTAATTAATGCAACAGAGGTAATGGTCAAACAATAATTATTCAGTATCTTTTTTGTGTAGCAGCGTTGATCAAAGCTAAACGACATTGATATTCAAACAGACCTTCTCTAAAGACTTGTGACATGGTTGATTTGCTGTACGCATAACCTAGATCATTCAATACTACATAAAATTCTTAGAACTGCAAGAAAATCAATTTTAGATCTCTTGTGCTTTGTAGACATAACCTCAGCTATTCTTGTAGGCCTATCATAAACTCTTATGTGTAACTATTCAAAGGGAACAACCTTACAACATCATAGCAGTGAAAATAAGAATGTGCCCGACCACAGAACTGTTACTGAATATATCATTTTGACAAATCACGTAGCCTGGATGTACTCTCACCTACCTTTCCTGAGTCCAAATGTACAATGTACAAAAGGCGGATGTCACCGCAAGCGAAAAGCGTGCAAACAACGTACTGCAAACTATAGCAGTCATGAATTTATAAAAATGCAATCAAAGCATTATCGTTTCGTTACAAGCAGAGATAACTGATGAGTGCCCAAATATCTAAAAAAAAAACATTTCAGTCAGAAGAAAAACAATGCGCCCAAACATAAGGTCTGTAGTAACAAACAATGCGTGAAGATCGGCGTAATATGTGCAGAACATTTTGAAAAGCCAGAACAATCAAGAAAATTAGCTCTTTCGTAAAACATCTAAAAGTAACGACAACAATCAACAGGTTTTGTCATTTTGTGATCAACAAAAATAATAATATGTGTCTAAACGTCTTTTTCAACTTCGACAAAGTTAACTTCAGGTGTTGACTGCTAGGCAAGCTACAGTTTGTTTTTCTTGTGGTGTAGGGGGACCAGCGATTAGTGAACATGATCTTGTTGACATTCCCTCCAACAACCGTCACCTACATCAAGCCTCAACGCACTTGCAAATCATCCACGCTGCATGAGTTATTATGTATAGTCCACTGCTTGAAAGGTGTATTTGAAAAAGCAACAGCACCGCCACAGACGGAAACAATATCCAGATATTGGAAAGCACTCTGCACAACCGTTTTAGGCCTATTTTCTCATTTGAAAATTCTTGGCATATTCAACTAAACTGCACACATTGGTTCTAACCGATATGTCAAAATCGATTGACAGAAATCTCTTCTCCCAGCCTTGCAACTATTTACACTGACTTGATCGACAAGTATTTTATTTTAAACCTAATTTCGCAAACAAGCACTGAAATCGCAGGAACCTACTGCATGTGCAAGTTTACTGTTATTCGAAGTAAGTGCGTCGTACCTATATCTCGCCAGGCTTAGATATTGAATTTAATTATCAATGATCATTGCTTCTTCCCACCTCTTGCAGGCTTGTTTACTTTCGCACTTGATGCATCACAAATGATCGTGAAATTTTACCGTCAAACTTTGTGGCCTCAGCCTTTACCAGCCACGTGATGAGATTTGAACTGATCCTGGAACTTGATTACAGTCATGACAAGCCGGACAAAAAAACAAGTTTTACTGTCTGTCAAAAGTGCATTACACTCAAAACACAAATACAAGTTAGGAAAAAGGCCTCTATGAACAACTTAGCTTAATTTTGCCACGCGAGTTACCTTCGGTCATATTTCTAAAAATCTGTTCATTCTTTCGCAGTTCAGATACCACAAAACATGTCTGAGGTGCCGGACTGCCAGTCCAAGACTTTTTTGAAATTGCTTCGCATAAAGCCACACCCGCACGTCACAATTTGTAGGTGCAGTCATAGACCAAATGTGTTCAGATTCAAAGCAAGGTGTTCTCATAAAATGTGAAAGTCATGAACTTAACAATGTGCCTGAACAACACAGCAAAGATTTATTGGCGTGTAAAATTGTAAAATGTGACCAAAGCTTTTTCACAAAATGTTGAAGTCAACAATACTTGTTTGCGTGACACACAAATCGTGAACATGCACCCATAACTTTTTCCGTAAACCTTACAGGCAGAGAACTTCCAAAATGTGCGTGAACGTCAAAGCAAACAGCTTTGTCTTTGGACCCATAAAACGTGAACATTCGTCCAGAACCTTCTCTGCAAACCTTGGAGTCGGAGAACTTCCAAAATGCATCTGAATTTAATGACAAACAGCTTCGTTTTTGGACTCAAAAAACGTGAACATGCGCCCAGAAATTTTTCATAAAGCTTGCACGTAAAAAACTTCCAAAATACGTCTGAACTTCACAGCAAACAACCTCGTTTTTGTACGCATAAGTCGTGGAATTCCACCCAGAACTTTTCCTGCAAACCTTGCATGCGGAGAACGTCCAAAATGCGTCTGAACTTTACGGCAAATAGCTTCGTTTTTGCACGCATTAATGGTGAAATTCCACCCAGAACTTTTTCTGTAAACCTTCAAAGCGAAGAACTTCCAAAATGCGTGTGAACATCACGGCAAGCAGTTACCTATTTCGACGCATAAATCGTGAAAATGCGCCTAAAACTTGTTTATAAAGCTTGCATGAAGAAAACTTCCAAAATGCCTTGGAACTTAACAGCAAACAGCTTCGTTTTTGGACACAAAAATTGCGAAAATGCGCCCAGATCTTTTTCTGAAAAACTTACCGGCCAAGAACGTCCAAAATGCGTCTGAACTTCACGGCAAACAGTTACGTATTTGGACGCATACAAGTGAAAATACGACTAAAACTTTGTTCACAAACCTGGCAAGGCGAAAAGTTCCCAAAATGCGTCTGAACTTAACAGCAAACAACTCCGCGTTTGGACGCATAAATCGTGTAATTGCGTCCAGAATTCTTTCGGCAAAACGTGCAGGCCAAAAACTTCCTAAATGCGTCTGAACTTCACGGAAAACAGCTTCGTTTTTGGACACATAATCGTGAAAATGCGCCAAGAAATTTTTTTGTAAACCTTGCAAGCGGAGAACGTCCAAAATGCATATGAATTTAAAAACAAACAGCTTCATGTTTGGATGCAAAAATCGTGAAAATGTGCCCATAACTTTTTTATAAAGCTTGCACGAATAAAACGTCCAAAAACCGTCTGAACTTCATAGGAAACAGTTTCATTTTTGGACGCAAAAGTGCTGAAAGTGCGCCGAGAAGTTTTTATAAACCTCGCAAGATGAAAACATCCGAAATGCGTCTGACCTTCGCAGGAAACAGTTTCAGTTTTGGACACACAAATCGAGAAATTGCGTTCAGAACTTTTTCTGTAAACCTTGCAGCCAGAGAGCTTCCAAAATGCGTCTGAATGTCACAGCAAACAGATTCGTATTTCGACTCATGAATCGTGAAAATGCAACTAAAACTTTGTTCATAAACCTGGCAAAGCGAAAACTTCCATAATGTGTCTGATCTTCATGGCAAACAGCTTCGTGTTTGGACCCATAAATCGTGTAATTGCGCCCAGAATTCTTTCGGTAAAACTTGCAGGCCAAGAACTTCCTAAATGCGTCTGAACTTCACGGAAAACAGCTTCATTTTTGGACACATACATGGCGAAAATGGGCCAAGAAATTTTGTTGTAAACCTTGCAAGCGGAGAACGTCCAAAATGCGTTTGAACTTCGCAGCAAACAGTTTTGGTTTTGGATGCAAAAATCGAAAAATGCGCCCAGAACTTTTGTCGTAAACATCATAAGGCGAATATTTCCAAAATGCATCTGAACGCAATAGCAAACAGCTTCATGTTTGGACCCCAAAATCGTGAAAATGCGCCCATGAGGAAAAATTTCCGAAATCTGTCTGAACTTCACGGCAAACAGCTTCGTTTTTGCACGCGTAAATCGTACAAATGCAGCCGGAAATTTTTTTGTAAATCTAGCAAGCGGCGAACGTCCAAAATGCGTCTGATTCAAGGCAAAATTCTTTGTTTTTGGACGCATAAATCGTGAAAATGCGCCCGGAACTTTTTTATAAACTTCCAGGTGGACAATTTCCAAACTGCGTCTGAAATTTTTAACCGCTCACTGCTGTATATCCTTGCTGTGACCTGAGAACGGCTTAAATCGTGTATATATGTTCCTCACATCTTTGAAAAAATAAAGAAATTTTGTTTTGCGAAATTTTCTCCAGTGAAAGAAATTGCGTCCAAATTTGCAAGTGCCGATTTTCAAAATTTTTGTCGGCTGGCCACCAAAAAAAGTGCAGAAAGTGCCGATTTTTTCAGCTTAGAGGGAACACTGTTAGCCGATTTAGCATTATGTCTTATGTCCACAATCCCTGTCTTTTTTATGAAGTGGCAATTCATTTAGAAGTATGTGTCTTGTTATTGCAGGGGTTGCCAACCAATCAGAGACCAAGAGTCACATTTCTTACTGTGTTACAGGAAAGAGCCGCATCATGCACATGATGGGCACACATGAACGTAACCCCATCCCTTCCTCACAAACATACTTTTGCTTTGCTTGGCTAGATTTACTGTAAATGTCACACACCTGCGGACACTGAACCAACAGCAAAAGAGGTTATTCCAGACCATGCGGACACTGTGCGTTGTGTGGCAAATTTGGCAAACACGATGCAAACATAGTACCTAAAGTCACTGCCCTGCACTCAAAGGTCAAATTGTTTCCTTTAAGGCAGATGCTAACTTGCGCCAATTACGGTATTTACGTTGCAATTTGTAAATTATGCGGAGAACAGTATGTTGGCCAAACCTCAAATACATTTTCGAAACGTTGGAATTCCCACCGCTCTTCGTGGAACGCTGTCAATTTGTCTTATGACCAAGAGCAGGTTCCTTTACTACAACATGTGGTGCATTAATATAAGATTGAAAAAAGCCTAAAATCAGTGAATGTTTTATAGTCACGTTCGTAGAACAACCCAGCTACGATTATCTTGATATTTGTGAAGATAAGTGGCTCAACAAAATCAGCGCTAGCATTAACAAGCACAGAATTATTTTGCCTCGCATTAAATGATAG
>JGI24159J19872_10013733_pt1 | contig 10518 bp, 6 predicted proteins | sample Ectturendosymbi4_FD_19872 | JGI IMG/M metagenome (IMG submission 19872)
TTGCGACACAATTTCCGTAGCAGTTAATGGCTAGCAAAATTAATTACGGTTATTCGTAAGTTGTAAAACGTGCTTATCATGTTTTTTCAGTCAGTTTGAGTGTGTTACTGTGCTTACGGATATAGCTGCTTTGTGTTCATCCTGACTAATGACAGAGTATACCAGTACAATGGACTAGGAAAGGGAAAACTTAGACCAGCAAGTAAGTCCAACCACCCACATGTTGGCTGTACCAAGAATTTCATAATGTCTTTTTCGCCACCTTTAATCTGAGGCATGCTACGAAGTCTTTCTGTCGTGGAGATAACACCGAAAGTTGGATTGCATAGAAAGTGACACGGTGAAGTGCCTGTTTGCCTGTTAACTGACATAAGCGAGTGCGATTCCACATCCAGGCCATATCATCGACTTCCAAAGCGATGGTCAAGCCTGTGCCATATTTTATTAACACGGATAGTCAAACTTGTATCAAGAGCAGTAAGCGTTTTTCGGAAGTTTGCTTTATTACTACTGGTGTTACACACGACGTAAGTTGCTGAGCAAGGTTTCAACCAAGTACTGCACAGTCAAGGGCGTAACGAGGGGGTCACACAATTTCCCGGGTCCCAAATCACTATGGGGCGCCAAATCACTGCGAGGGCGCCGAAAAATCCCAACAATGTCACCAGAACTTCTTTCAATACAGCACATTTGCTTCCGAAAGACCTCAGGTTCTGACATGGGGCGCCAAACTTTCTTCTTGCCCCGGGCACCAACTAACCTCGTTACGCCCCTGTGCACAGTGCACATGCGTAATAAATATCGCTATCGTCTTGGCATCAACAAGACCGGTAGAAACGCTATATACCACTAAAGCTGACAAACTTGCAACATGCCTGCCTAAAAAAACTTAAATAAAAAGCCAAGGGCAGGTCGCAGTCGTTGGAACAAACTGTTTTGGAAATGAATAACATTTTTTTCTACAAATGCAATTGCATTCGCTTTGTATGTTCGTTTATTTGTGTCAAGTAGATTGCCCTTTTATTTCATTAGTATTGAAATGTTTTCAAATTAAAATAATCTTTTAGCCAACACTGAAATCATAGGTGGGAGAGCGATTTTTAAGCAAAGTTCCTGTAGGGGGCGATTGAACAAAAAGGTTGAAGACCACTGACTTAAATGCACAAATTGAAACATGTACATAATACATTCAAGATTTTACAGTTTTTTTACCCTAATCATTGCAATACTTGACTACTAATTTAACATTGAAAATTTTACATTCATACCTATGCCAACGCGCCTGTAAAACAATGAACAGATTATCAACCACAGCATCTTCAAAACCAAAAAAAGCACTCCAAAATCATCCACAATAAGCAGCCCTTGACATATCAGCGATAGATTGGAGTGCTGACCTATGCCAAGTCAGTGCTTGATCTGTAAAACATTAGATTTTAAACGATTTGGTAAAGCCTAGCCCAACTCAACTGTTCTGGCTACTGCACTGACTCTGCACATTACGCCTATGAAACTACTGTGTTCTTGAATGGAAAATACAGTAATACAACATACATTTCTAAAATTTGACCAGAGTCAAAGAAACCCCAGATTTTCAATAAAAACCCAGAACCCCAGATGAAACAGGAAAACTCCAAATCTAGTGAAAAATCCCAGCAGTGGCAACACTGATTGTGACTGTTTGTGCCACAAAAAAGTGTGTAAGCGTCACACTTTGCGTTTTTGCACACGGACTTAGTCTCGCAAAATGCGCAAACATGCACGGCGCTGATGTTGACTGACTTGGCCACACCACACTCGGCAGCAATTCCACAGTCTGGTGTGACAAGAACAAGTCCCAACTTGAAACAAAAACGCATTATGAAATTAATCCCTGGTAGAACAGACCCTCGGGTTTCGCCGCGGCTACCTATTTCCATCAAACAAAGCAGCATGAGCGAACCATGGCAACCGTCAGTGCGCAGAAAAGGTCCGGAGCCGGAGCTGCTGAATTAACCACCAGCTCCGGCTTCGGCTCCGGCTAAATTTTAAAAACAACTCCGGATCCGGCTCTAGCTCTAGCTAAATCTTAAGGCTCCGGCTCCACCGAAAATGGCCGGCTCCGGGCTCAGGCTCCGGCTCTGGCTCCGTAGCCCTGGTTTAAAAGCAAATATATTTGGCTCCTGCTTAAATTTATTCAAGCAGATAAATCAACACGAAGAATTACAACACTCTGAGGAAAGACGCATGAAATTGTTTGAAAAGCTGCGAAGTACTTGCCCGTCAACTACATATATTTGAATGCATCGTATTTAATAAGTGGCTTAGGGCGACGGCTATAGGCTAACCAGTTTGCAGTGTTGTCGGCGAAGACCGAGAATACGATTGAAACAGCTGTTGATGACAAAATCACTGTTGTCTGAGGCAGTCCGGTCGCCACGGGGGGCTTTGGTGAGCTTAGCCCCCCAACATGAAACATTATAAATCAGTGGAATTTTTGTCAAATTGGAATGTCACACCCTCCTGCACAAACATAAAGCCCCTCCCCGAACAAATGTAAAGCCCCCTATTGACGACTTTCTGGCAACGGTTCTGGTCTAAGATATGGCAATAGTGTTGAAATTATGGCCCGCAGATGGCTCGAATTAGCCTGCATGAGTACAATCATCAGAAAAATCCGATTGAAAATGCTACTATAGTCTTGAAATTTGAGACAGTTATTTGACCTTACACAGGTATAGACACATTTAGCTGTTTTAACTTTTTCAACTGATTTAGACTAATTTCAGGGTGCTGATTTCGTATCTGATGCCAGTTTTGTCTATCGCATCACAGTTTCGTGGAACAACATTCCATTGGTTTTCCGAAATTGTATGGCTAAGAGTAAAGTGGATGCTTTAAAATAGATCCGATGCTTATTCTGATTTGATTCCTTTATCACTGTGTGGTTACAGTTTGAGTATAAATGGGCAGATAAAATGTCACACTAGAGAAATTAAAACACATTCAAGTTACAGTACATCAAGTGACATAGGAGGCGGAGGTGCAAGCCCTCCACAAAAATTTTGATTTGTCGAAAATTCGAGCAAAATTGCTGACAATTTGGGCAATATGGGACCCAACGTTGTTTGATTTCAAAAAATGGCACCCAACATTTCCAGAAAAACACATGAAGACTTTTTTGGGGTCTTACCAAAAATGGTCTTCATGATCTCTGACATTTGTGCAGAAATTTTGTAGGCAAAGTCCCACAAAACGTTACAGGCAAGTTTGGAAAATTCGGGCAAATATCCTTCGCACCCCAAAAATTTGCTTGCTCTTAACCTATGTACATCTACAGATTTTCAAACCAAAATTGGATGGCGTGCAGACACAAAAGAAACAGAAAGCCATTTTGAGTAGTTAAATCAAGATTTACCACAAGAACTTAGAAATTTGTATTTCAGTGATTTGCTCTCATGTGATTTACTGGGCAGTCTCATTTTAGGCTCCAGAAATAGTCAGCAATCATGTGCGTGGCCTTCCATAATTTAAGTCCTGGTGAAAATGCTCACCTTGCACTTCATTGATCACCCATGTTATCTGGATATTTGTCAGAATGAGATTCCAAATAATGCAGCTTGATGCTCATATTGCATCCCAATATGTGGCAACTTACCAACAACTCATTGACCAAATCTTGGCAGTTAGATGATTTAGTTTACAAAAAAATTGTGTACAACAGATGAAAAGCATTTGCAGAACCATCTTTACGATGTCATGTTCCTCTTCAAGCTTCACTGCATGTCCGATAGATACTGATCCATATTTATTGCCATATAACTATGGATCCATGCCTATTGGACATTCAGTTAAGACTTCATTTCCAACCATCTATGTAGAGTCTCCATCCTTCATCTTTTTATTGTGTCAAACCCGTGGCTTCTAAGAGGGATTTCAGATCATGGAAATATACCAGACCATCACTGGAAGTGAAAAACTGAAAAAATTCTTGCTTTCTGTTTCGATAAAATGTGGTATTGGTTCCTGCATGAAGCAGGTGCTTTTCATGCAATCTTGATGCCAGCAGCTCAGATGATTGTTTGGGTAGATTCAAATCACGAATTAAGCCTGGTCAAATAAAGAGGGAGGCGATAACCAACAACTTTACTAAAACTATCGACAGACATGTTATCATCTGTTGAAGTTGAAGAATATCTGAGTGTATCATCTTCAAAATAGGGAAGGTTGTTGAATACAGGCTTGGGTGCATCCACAACATGCGAACAGGCCTTTCAAAGCTGAATTGAAGTTTGGATATTGGAGTAGAATGTTGATTTTTCTTATTGAAGCCTTTCACATTTACCATGCAGAAGTAACAATCTGCAATATGGTCTATTAGTTCCCTCCAGATCACTGGAATGCCAAAAGGAAGGTGCTAATCTTTTCCATGGGACCATGATCTCAAAGTTTCAACACAGTTTGTACAGACTTTATCTGGAACGCATGCTTTATCTTGATCCCTAAGCTTGATTTTAAAATCATCAAAATAGGTTCTTTGTACAAAGTCGTTGATGGACTGTCTTTGTGCTGTTAGTGTAAAACTTCTACAAATGTAGCAAAATACATCAGGATTGTTGGAGTATTTTCTTCTCATTGAAGTCATTTAATCTAAGTGACGATACAGGTTATGTCATTGTTAATTAAGAGGAACAACTAGTTAACACTCAGCAGCACAGTGTCTGGCGCGTCGCGTCACGTTGATTGCAACGATTGTCTACAGCGCACGTCCACCACGTACAATTAGACATTCTGGAAAGTCGCTTGGCTATCTGCGCAAAGAACTGCGCGACGTTCAGGAACGAGGTGTAGCAATATGCATAAAAAACTGCACGTTCTGAAACGTGGCATGGCGTTAAGAGTTGTTAAAAATATTTTCATTGCTGTGACAATCATTTAACGGGAGTAACAATAGTATTTGGATAGCATTTTTGCCAATTTTGAACAAAAATTATATTGTTGCAAAAACTCTTCACGTGTTAGAGAGAAACTGAGTTCATTTTTTAATTCAACACCCTCGAAACATTCAAACTCAGTTCACAGACCTGAAACAACTCAAAAAAGTTTTTTTTGGTATACCAGTGTTATGTAATGTGCAATTAATTGACTTCTTCCAAATTACATGGACATTATAGCAAAAACGAGAAATTTAAGCATTCGTCTGGGCCAACGGTATTAACTCACACTGGGATATTTTGATAAAACGTGCTGTGAAACTTACAAAAAGATGAAATATTCCAGATTTGCAAATGTTACTCCATAGGTAGAGATTGATTATTTTTACAAACCATTCAATGAGGTGACCATAATTTTGTTGTTGCAAAACCTGGACGCTTCACAAGGTAGTCTGTAATAGTCTCAAATAACATTCATGTCAGTTTAAGTTATCTCGATGAATACAAAGTAAAAACCTGAGGCAAGCAATAACATTATTTTTTTGTAATTTTGTCTGACATCCGAAAAAATAGTGATTTTTTATAAGGTAAAGTGCCAGAAAAAATGCAATCGAGTTTCCGAAATGGAAATTTTCACGACTCTTTTCTATTTCTTGCAACAGGCTTTACTCATTTCACTCCGCAAGTGTGAGAACCCTGACCTTTCCCTTTTGACTGCAGCTTGTTTAATTAATAGGAGCAAGAAAGAAACTGTCCGAGATGAGAACAAAAAATCAGGACCAATGGTCATTCTGCCAATTAACAATGATCGTTTTCATAATTGTCAAATGGGTTGCGATGTGAAAAAAGATCATTTCACAGCGGATTCACATTCTGCAATACAGTAAGAAACTTTGTTTCACCTTTCCATGAAAGCAAAGGCACCACGATATTTCAATATGTAGTAGGTATTAAGATGTTATGAGTAAGTTATTTTATTCTATATCAAAAGAGCAATAACATTTAATTAAAAAACGATCACAAAACTAGGCGTTCCAAACCAAATTTCACGAAGAATCACGTCAAGGTTGCAGTCAAAAGGCAATTTGTAACTGTTGTTACTGTTAAGACAGCATATATGCGCATAAATTATAAAGTAAAGCAGATCAAACACTTATGAGCTGATGCGAACTTGTGCTACAGGTGTACCATTTTACAAAACAAATGGATGTACACAGCCTTGCAGATGACGAATCATAACCAAATGCCCTGTCGGTGCCCTCTGTAAAGCTGTATAAACTTATTTCAGTGCACTCTGTAAGTTCTTTGCGAGCCACAATGAAATGATGTGACAGACCACGTTTGGCCCGCGAGCCTTGTGTTTGACGCATGTGCCTAGATGAAGCTATTTTTTTGTTTAGAAAGTTCTTCTGACAAGTATTGCTGACAGTCTTATATGTGCAAATGTCAAGATATTTCAATGATAAAAAAGTTATGTCCTGTTCATGAATATTTTCTAATTAAAAAGTTTCTAGCTTGCTAAACACGAATTTTCGTGGACAGCTCTTCTTGACTACCATTCATCTAGTAAAACTTGTCTGTTCTTGTAATCCATTCTCCCAAATGTTCTTTTTACCTTACTATTATGCTGCAAACACATATGTCTGCCTATAAAGAGTAAATCAAAGAACATAATATATAGTAAAACAAACAGATATACACGTTGTTATTTGTGGGAATTGTAATTACATCTGGATCAATATGCAGATTGTACAACGACAGAATAAAGATATTCCGTGCTCTGTGGGCAAGCTTTACTGAAATGTCACATTTTGAGGCAGCAATAAAAAAGAATTCATTTGTGGCAATCACGCCATGTTATCTCTGCACGAAGTAATTAATCATTAGCTTGGTGTCTGTGCCAATCTCTGTAAAAGGTTACTGGTCATGGTATGAAAATAACAGGAAAACCCCTATATGCTGGATTTACAAGGGCTTTTTCACCAACTCATGAAAACAACCCGATGAGTGGAGTTCGATGCTCTTGCCTCGAAAAGCAGCCAATTACAGTATGTCTGAAACACCACGCAACACAAACGAATGACACATTGACGAAGTGAACCTAAGTTTGCGCTTTTGATTTATCTTCATAAAAAACAGTACGGAAAACCAGCAACCCTTACTTTTTATATCTACACTGCGTTGCTGTCTCTGTAACATAATTAGGTGTGTAGATATTTCACTAATTCAATAACTCATGTAATTGCAGAAAAACTGAAATGCTTACATTCAGAATAAAAAGTTTGTAGATTGCCTTTCGTTAGATTGAGCCGCTTCGATATTGGAAAACCGTTTGGGAAAAAGGCCCATGGCTTTCCAATTGCATAACAAGGTGCAGTTTACCTGATAACCGACCGATTGAGTTGTTTTCAGTGTTTGAATTCCCTGCACCGAAACAGAAAATTTCCATCGTGATATTCCTCAACTTGCTGTTAAATCATTTCTCATTATAACAAAAGATGGCATCGGCTTGTTTTTTACGTGAATGCGTATTACTCGTTTGGCACCACTGCAATTTGCTGATGATTGCACGTTGATTAAGTTAAGCAGTAAAAAGTTGCACAAATAAAAGAAATTTTGTTGTTTTTACGTAGTAACACTTTTGCGGTGTTGCAAAATGCAAAGGAAACTAAATGGTGGCAGCGATTATTTCACTTTACATCGATTGTTTTTGCTGTAATTCGTCATTTGCTGTCTGTCTCTCGCTTTTTCGGTAAATGGGGTCTTTAGCAGAGCTTTGATGAAAGTTGGTGATATTATCTTTGGCAATTCACAGGCTATGTGAGTGGAAACACGAGCCATGCGATGACAGGAGTATGGGTAAATGAAAGAGCGATAGAAACGTAAACTGGAAACATGAATATTCATGAAAGAAAATAATGCGCACAATGCAAGTAGTTGTCACTGTATTTTCCTCATCCTAGAAGGCGCAACGATTTTTCTGATCACGTGCCATACTGAAATGCTAGTGAGTTCAAAGTCGACTGTTTTCCACTTACTGGATGTATCATTTCTTCGAAAATTTCTGTTAGAGGTATTAACTGTGGAGACCCGAATTATTTTCCAACATCATTCATCTCTAGATATAGGCATTGATCTACACAAAGATAAGAAACAGAGCAAAGAATTACACACAAACATATAAGCATTTCGGAAACAACGCTAAGAAGCAAAGAACGACTAGATCTTGGTGATCTAGCAGTAGGTTGGAAGGAAAAGACATTTACAACTATGAGACACGCAATTCTGATCAGACTGTTCTTGTAAAAGACGAAAGATTAAAACCTGATTTTCATTCATACATTAAAAACGATTAAACTGTTCGTCACACAAAATTGTTTTCATATTATTGTACTGGATGCAGATGAACTATTTTGTTGCATCATGTTGTTTTTTGTGTATCTACATTTGCTGTCCATTTGTACTCCCTAGTTAGAGGCAGAGTACAAATGGACAGCAAATGTAGATACACAAAAAACAATATGATGCAATGCAATAGTTCAGAAAAAATCTAATTACAACATTGCGGCTCGCAGACATGTTTTATGTAGCTCTTCTGGCTGAATAGCAACATCTCAAATTGATAGCCAGTTGTTGCCTCATATTTAAACGCTAGTTTCATTAATCAATGCGTTTACACAAGTTCCTAAGGTTAGTTACCATAACGTGATGGAGTCCGCGCGATTTGATAACAACTGACTGTATCCGGAACAAAATTAAAATTTGTCAAAAGGCATATTGTCATAAATATTATGTCATTTACCCAATGGACAATTGCAGACCACCAAATGAAAGAATATAAAAATTCATTGTAAGCCTACTGGAAGAGTTCCACACCTGATTCGGCCATTTGTAGGAGTAATCAGCATGCTTTGCATTCCTTGTAATTCCATTCAACGTTAATGTAGTCGGTGGTGGCTATCCAGCTGGACAGTGTCCAGTTCGCCAAGCGTTTTTACTAACTTGTCTGCTGCAAAAATGATACTGGCCGAAATGCAAGAAGATCTAGCTCTAAAAATGTTCAGTCAATGCCGCTCTACAGTTGAGGCGTGGCGACAGGTTCCACAAAGTAAATACCCAAATTTTAAAGACCAGTGAACGATTCATTTCTGTATTTTGCACGACATATTGTGAATTGTTATGTAACTTTTTATTTTTACTGCCCATTTTTATTCTTTTTTATGAAGCTTGTAAAACTAAAACATAATGCAATTCTAACACATGAACACTTGGCAGAATTAATTCGCACAGCTTTAACAACATATTTTCAAGATTTTCGGAGACTATAGCAAATCAAGCAAAAACCCAATGTTGATAAATAATAATGTGTTTGTGTTTCAATCACTGTAAGCCATTTTACATAAAACTTTGCATTCTCTACCATATTTGTACTATATACTGATATTGTGACTCACTGGTGTTTTTGGTTTTCTGCAAATGACTCTTCCATTGAACAGATTCGCCCACCCCTGCCTGACCTAGCACTTCAACAGCAGGAGATTGCAGAAGCGACTACGCGTTTACGTCACGTAGCAAGGATTAACCGTTGCGTGATCTCTCGTAACCGACAACGACAGTCATCACGGAATATTTCCTAAGCGTGACTGATGTGTCTTGTGATTAATCTTGTGACGACGCTTGTGACCGACGCTTGCTCTGATGTACCACAATACACTACACCGCCTATATATGCTGCGCATTTCAGCACTGATTTTCAATCCACCGCCTCACCTGATACATCGATCTTGTTCCCATCGGAATGTCACTAGCCCCACCTTGATTTTTGAGAAAACAGCTCTATGCTACCAAACTGACTTATAACCTAATATGTCATACCGCAATGCTGCCAAATCTTCCGTGACTTTTGAAAGTTGTCTTCCCACTGAGCTCGTGTTTGAATACCTGGTGCTTTTTAAACTTTGCAATGAGTTAATTATTTTAATGGCAAACTTGCAACTGAAACTATAATTAAAGCAACCATTAAAAGATTTGCTTTTACTTCTGATAAATTGACTGAGATTAAGACCGATTTTAGGAGAGTCCGACCCAGAAGAGTAGTCTTTTGCTAAAATTAACCTTAAGTAACGGGCTAGTCAACGGATGTGTCCTGGTCATTATCGCAGACCAGTGCTCCAAAAAAAGTGATCATGATCAAATGCTGGCCAAGGCCGCAACGCATTCCAGAAAAACTTTTATTCTGTTCTGCATTAAATTGAAAACATTTTTACTTTGTACAAGCAAGGAAGTGGCTTAAGATTAGCTTCTGACATAGTTGCAAATAACGTGTAACCATACTTAAAAGTCCAGAGATAGCATACTTAAAAGTCCAGAGAGCAATGCTCGTTATCGCTCCCTGCTGTCGACCCCTCATACAGTATGAGTGAGATTGTTTCCGTACCCAAACATTCGAGGACTGCCGCAGTATTTATTTAGAGTCACATTCTGCGATTACAGCTTACAAGCGATATTTACAGGGTTGTCCATGGGACATATTTATCTGTCCCATTCCCATCCCATAGCAATTTATGCCTGTCCCGTCCCATCCCATGGGACGTTTCCCATGGGA
>JGI24159J19872_10013734_pt1 | contig 10517 bp, 8 predicted proteins | sample Ectturendosymbi4_FD_19872 | JGI IMG/M metagenome (IMG submission 19872)
ACAATGTTGGTGAAAAACTAAGAAATAAAAATCAATATTCTGATCGCTAAGGGGGGTGCTTGAGCCCCTTCAGCACCCCCCCTGGCTGCGCCTTTGTCTTCAGGGTTATGCTTATGATTTCGTTTGGGGCAATTCCGTAACGCATGAAGGTTGTCTCTATCCAGATGTCAGACTCCAACAAAAACCAAGCCATGAACATGACAACCGATATCCACCAGCACCAACCTTTCGGCTGTTATACACACTTGAGGACGGGATTTTTTCAATGTATTTTTATATTTCTGTATATAGTAGGCTTATAAATTTTTCTCTGCTGAAAATTTTTTGCAGTAGTATAAATGTCTTACTAGCCTACAGGCCATAATTGGAGGTAGATCGGGAGGGGAATAAATTGATTCCTTCCCTGATAAATGCTTATTATGCTCTAAAAAAGAGAATTACCTCTATTTTCTGCTAAAAGCCTATCAATCAAGCTTATCTGTATGCAGAAGCTTATGCGTCTTGCTAACAATTACTTCTAAATCACATTCGATCAACTCATTCTCACTTTCAATGATAATAATGCTTTTATTTCCTGAGAACAGCTTCATTGTATCAGCATTTTTCTCAAAACTTCATCTACAACGTTTAAGCTTTGGGGATTCCCCTTTGCGAAGTCGTTTAAAGAGTCATTTTGCCAAGCCGCTGTTGCTGAACCTATCAAAAACGGCTGTCCTTACTTCGACATTTTTGCAGAAAATATTCCTGTATCAATACTTCAATAGTTTAATCTGGTTATTTACTCATTAAACACGAATAGATGCCACGGTTATTATGATACAATGTGCAGCAACTGAGATATGGACGAAAACGTGATTTTCAGCAAGAACGATCTCAATATGCGTATTCTGCAAAAAATAAAGGCGTAATCTTCACTGAAATGGCTTAATCTAATTCTTTACTCCTCAAAACATGGGGATAGACACCAAAATTATTTTGATATCATTCATTGTGACTGAGACATTGACGAAAGGATTTTCTGTAATGGCGGCCTTAAGTTGCATGCTGGGGGGATTGCCCAAGGATGACAGAGTGGCATCACTCAAATTCTTAAAGAGTACACCTCGGAGGTATAGAAATAGCAAAAAAACGCTGTACGGACGGTATTGCACGCTTATCGGTCCCAGCCACCGGACTATAACAGAGATATTATAAACTTCGCAAATCATTATTTTCTATCACTTTTTTTGTCAAATTTGAAGTAGACGAAGAAATAATTTCAGAAAAAATAACTTTGAGTTACTTGCAATAGTTTGAATTTTCTACTTTTTCATTGGTTAGTTATTAAAAAATTTGTTAATCACGACTTTAATGAGATTATGAATAACGTATGTAAAATTGCTGCAACTCTGTTAGTGAAACAATTCGTTCTTGTTAGTAAATCCAAACAGAGTTTTTAATGTTGAACACGTCATCTTCGATGACGTTTAGAGAAATATTCAGATATTTTCCTTACCGCACACTTCTTTCGCTTTTATCAAATTCCATTTCGTTTGAGCCGTCGACCCGGTACCGATGCTTCGGTCTCTGAAACAAAAAGTTCACGAGCCATTCAGTGCGATAATTTCGTGCTTCTGCGTTTCCGAACTACAGTGCCTGAGGCAAACTTGCCTTTTAAATAGTATTCTTGAAAGGGACTCACGGAGTTTATTTGTTATGAAGCAAAAAAAGCATTATGACTACTCGCCAAGACAGTAAGACATATTCCGTTCAAAACGTTCTAACAATTCGTTCTTTCCGACTCTTTTTTCCTTTTTTTCGTTAAAGACTGAAAGTACCTGAGTGTTCAAAATATTGAGATGGCATTTTGCGAAGTTTTTACAGTAAACAAGCTCGCAGCAGGAGTTGGTGAAAGAAGGCGGCAGCTTCGCTGAGAAACAGTTATTACGTTCGTTGCAGGACACGCCTGTATGTTCAGGTAATTCAAATACTGACGCAACTACAAAACGTTGGACAGCTGAGCAAACAGCCGTGAAAAGAGTGAAATGAAAAGAAGAATAGGATCATTCGGGTCGAGACGTTTGTATAGTACAGTAAATATCACTTTCATGCAGTACCCATGGCGCAGTGGAGACTATTACTTCGCTTGTTAAGCTAAATACTTGAGAAAAGTTCTGCTACATTCTAATAAACTTTCCCTGTATTTCCAAACATCGAAGGAATTATGCAGCCGCTTCTAGGGTTCAACGCTACTGCATTGCAATCCTACGGAACCTCACCAGCACCAAAAATGTTGAAGGATCTGAAAACTAAAGTTTTCCTACTTCTTGCTCAAATAAGAAACATGCAGTACTGACAACTGTGACTATCTAAGAAGCAATATGTTTTCAAGCATTGCCAACCCTTTAACGACCGCGCGCGCCAACATATTGGCGCGCCCTTTTTTGGCCATAAATCGCCAGCCGCTAGAGCTAGAAAATCCTTCATTCCCAACGATGAGAACAAAATTTGAATAGTGGCTGGAACCAATTCACACTGCCTCTGCATCTTTTCAAACAAACGTATATATCAAAGCGCATTGAACGCTCATCAGTTTTACGAGTAAACTGTCTGCAGTTGTTTGATCAGCAATTTCTACCAGTTGTTCAACTTCGCCTTATTAACTCCAGACATGCATACATAATCTTCTGAAACGCAGATCTGCATCCCACAGATACATAAAACGACCGAACATAATGCGAAATATGATCGAAATTTAAAAGTTCTTTTACTTTGTGCCTGGTTAGCAATGTCATGCATCTGCGGAAATGTCAAACAATAATGAGAGTATGGTACATGGGTACCATTTAGGCATTTACTATGTAGGTTAAGATCTGTCTGTTCTTAATCACATGCCTTGCTGGTTAGTAACCTTTGTCAATAGTGTATACAAAATTTCTGTCATGATCATGAAAGTAGTTCTACAAAATACGAGGAAGTTTTTCCTTTGATTAATTGCACGACCTTTTACCTATAAAACGCAACAGAATAGAGCAGATGTTTGTCTTACCGCTTTATTCAGAAGATAAGCTCGCAAAACTTTTAACCCTTCGTAGAGCAAAGACATGAAGAAAATTCCAACGCATGACGCGGCCAATCGTCCTTCTGTTGACACTAACCAGTTGAAGAACAATACGTGAATGTCCATGTCGAAGTTGAAATACATCTTCATCGTGTGCTGGAAGCAAAAGAAGAAAATATTTATATTACCTGTCCGTGGTAGATGAATCTTCTGTATTTCTAGCATGAGTTCGCTTGTGGTGTATAGAATAGACTCAACAAAACGCCAACCATGTAATTGGCGACCAAACAAAAGTAAAAATTTTAGTAACTAAACTCCACAATCAACAGAACGGTGACGCTTTAAAAATAATCCACCAGAAAAAGACACATCTCACCCCTAAATGTCCTCCAGTGTGTGGGGAATGATCGGTTATCGAGTGGTTCATCCCATCATGATTGTGGCCCATGCCATGAGTCATCATCCCATCATGATTGTGGCCCGTACCGTGAGTCATCATCCCGCCGTGAACATGAGGCGGATGGGTTGAATTCGTAATCATTCCAGTCATGTTGCCCATGCCATGCATCTGGTGCGTGCTGGCGTTGGTCATGGAATGCATGTTCGACATGTTGTGCATGTGGACCATATCCATTGCGTCTAGCTATAATTTTCGAAACGAAAGTCAGTTTTCTCTAGTACCTATAAGATAAAAAATGTAATCAGAAATTAGCTGTTAGTTCTTATTCCATTCTGATGTCATTCTGTCTTTCAGAAATTCTGTCACTGAGACGAGTTCTTGCTTTTTGCGAAATTTGCGGTAGACCTATAGTCAGAAAAATATTTTGACAAGAAGAAAAATTTTATCTGCTATTGTTACTCTGTGTGCAATTTGAGTGTTTTGCCGTAGCCTCACAAACTTTAATAATTTCCAACGGTTTCCCACAATTTGGCGTGTACATTGATTCCGCCCGGATGTCTTTTCAAAACCTGGAGTTTTGGCAACACTGAAGTTGATCGTACATTAGTTGGTGGATGAATTTATATTTCAGTTAGTTTCAACCGGTTTTAGGTAACTTCGAGTCAGGACTCTAATCCGATTGAAGCCCATTTTGCATAGACTCGGAAGCGGATGTAGATTTGTATTTTCTTATTAACATTTTAGCCCAGTCAACCGCTAACCCGAATAACCGACGGCTCACCATATGTCGCATGTCGGTGAATTGAATTGGCTTCTGTAGTTTGATAATATAAAGTAATGGACCCCAAAAAGACTTGATCACCCAAGATAAGCAATTGTCTAGAACTGCTCTTATATTGTTGTCGTTCCGACAATTCAGTTATTCCCCCGGGCAAATCGTCCTGAAAATTCCGTGGTATTTTAGCTGCTGAGCTTCGTTTAACATTGCTCCTCGCCTGACCAGATGTTGGCTAAAGCACATTTTCTGTAAAAAAAGTCAGTGAGATATTTTGCCTCAGTTGCCATCAAAAATTGTAGTGAATGATGGAAGAAGTCGCTTCGTTTATTTGCGCAATTTTTAAGGAGTTACAGGACGCTTGAGATTTCCTGTTTTACTTTGGCTCACTTACCCTCTTTACAATGCTCTGTTATCGGATTCGCGTTGAATTGGGAATCCCATAAATCACTCAGACGCGACCGTGAGTGTCTCACCGAACTACTTGAGCGCGCATTTTTTAACCATACCCGATTCAGCGAATCCAACTAGCAGAGGTAGGTTGGGGATCCGATAATAAGGGATTCGAGCGGAAATGAGGTTGGGTGGATTGTATTATGTCTTGTGCAACCTTTTCTGTACTTGTTTGATGCTAAAACCACTACCGTGGAACAGATTAGCCTATTCAAGCTAATCTGTAGCAAAAACGACGGATTAATTTATTTAATAGTTTTACTTGTAGCCTAACTACACCTAGTTAGGGAAACAATCACCAAAATTGAATCGGTTGAGCAAATCGGAAGATTATTCGGTAGGTTACAAGACATCAGATACTGGGCTGAAGGACTATTACCCCAATACTGATTAATAGGTTTTCATTACACTTTGGTATAGCAGAGTGATTCGACCTCTGTCCAAAATACGTAGCCCGATATTGGAAGTGGATGACTTCAGTAGAGGCTACACTTTGAACTTTGTATCCCAGTTATGTGGCTATGCTTTCCTCAGTTCATAATGGATCACATGGAGTAGCATAAAATGTGTCATAAAAGTTTGTGGAATAGGTTACAGTTGCAATTTTGTGAACTGCAGTGGCTTACCTACTGTTCGTAGATTACTACTTACAAAGTGCTGTGAATCCTCAAGTTTGACACACTGTTGTATTGTACTGCAGAGAGCAGATTGGCTAATAATGATCGTGACTGAAATCAACAAAGTGGCTTTGCAATGTAAAAACTATCTCCCATTTCCTGCCCTGTAGAAGCTGTTCAAATTCTATTCAAGTCATTTGAAGACTGCAATTACGATGTGACGCGGTTTTCATGACCTCATCGCCCAGCAGTTTTCCACGATTTTCTCTGCTGGCTGCTATTTTTCGGACTACACTAAATAAATCACATCTCGGCGATTCCAACAACACCCACAAAAAGCACCTTTGTGTAGTGGAATCAGCTTTCACCTTTCCATTTTCACCTATTCCCCAGCTTTCTTTGAATCCTTGCAGTGTAAAAACGCCCCAACATCGAGTTCATACGTGCGTTCACAAAGGTAAGCCAAAGGCGACGAATCGATCACGTGTCAATCCGATAACAGTGCAGTGTAAAGTGGGTAATTGCTTCGTCCAACTCTATCAAACCATGTTAAAGCGTCGAAAGTATGCAAGATATTGCTTTGACGCAAAGCTCCCTGCTGAAACCTTCTACTTGTGACAGTATTTGTCATGCAAGGATTTGTGGTATTATTTTTCTAGGTAAAAGAAAAATAAGAGTTTTCGTTGTCACAATCACAAAATAGAAATTATCCTACATACACCGATTGCATTCCAAGCACTGAACATATAGTCAGCTGCTGTACCCTGTTCAACTGTGTTGACCATGCCTTCGCGCTTATACACGGAATACCGTAACTCCTTAGTTGCGCATAGTGGCCCTTCAATGGTCCTCAAGTTTAGGAATGCAGAAGTAGAATTCTTGTAAAAAGAAGAAATGATGAAGCTATAGTCGTTCAGGAATACCTCGGGCGTTTAGCACCACAGCCATGCGAAATCGACGCTGAACTTTGTAGAGAAAGAAGCTCTAATGTAAAGAGCTCCTTTTTTAAAATACGAACCGTGAAAAGATGAGGTCAAGGTAATTCAATGGCACACAAAGCATTTATAGCTGTGCATATACAGCTTGAAACAACGAAGCAAAGTGAAAAAGCAAACCTTATTTTTACTTTTTGCAGTTTGAGTTATCACTTTGAAACTCTCCATATTACAATGCTAGCCACTCTTTCCTTGTTTTTCATCATGATGCCTTTGTAGATCTGTAGATTAGCCATCCTCATCATTTACGACGCAGCTCGTTTTTGTTTCATTTAAATGCGTAAACGAGCAAGAAGCCATATTGCAAAACAGTTTTGATTATCAACCAGTTTGGAACGTTCTTTAAATTTGTTTGTAATAATATTTACACATTAACACGTTCCGACGACTTTTCCAGACGTTTTCTGATAAACAAAGGATGTGATACCACACACCTAGAGCTGGCAACAAATATTTCAATTACCACATGAACAGTTGTGAAAATGTCTCTCTTAGCTATACGCCAGTCCCATAGTTACCCAACAGTGCGATTTCGTAACTGCAGCAAAATAAAACTATCTCGCATCGCCATCGTCATCGTCATCTTTGTATTAAATTCGGTAAATTGATAGAGCTAAGTTATTTCACTTTCGCGTCTCCTAACCCTTTTTACGACAATCTTGAAATCCCTAAAGTCGTGAGAATCAGTAACCATGGCTTGTACGCTCAGTTGAAACAAGTAAACGTAAACGTCCTAAGCAATTTTGTTGTGCCCATATGCATTTATTCATTAGGATTGGAAAAAAGGTAGAATGAACATGTGCATTCAATACATACGCCCATTTTCGCATTGGTGAATCATCATTTAATGCTGAATGATATGTGCTTCAAACGTGCACAGACGCCGTTGGTGCAACACATGTTGAACGGGTCATTTGTTGATATTATCCACATGTGCAGAACAAGGTTGTGCAATTGAATCAGCATATAATGAATCAGGTAGTTTGTCGCTAAACGGAATGTGATTTGATTTCTTTTCGACATTCATTGTCAAGCTGTGACTCCTGTGATGCGCCACAGCAACTGTTACCTACTATTTTGGTAACAACCATGTCGTGGCTGGTTTTCTTTCAACGCCAGAATATAGAAATTGAACACGAGTTTTCAATATGATTAAAATTTTAATTTTAATTTTAGCTGCATGTAAAAATGGCATTGAAACAAAGACTCTATTCATAAACGATGCCCAAACCTCACCAGTGGTGAGCTTTTCCACTAATATCAGAGCAATGCCGATCAAACGTTAACCACAGCTTATCAAGAAGCTCAAATCAACACGAAATAATTCGACAAGCCACATCAAGTTTGTGCAATCTGAAGTGCTATTTCGTCACAGCATCTAGACGTCCGTTTTGTTATTTGAGCTTGTTTACTCATTTGTTTTCTTCCTACAAACTATTGAAAATCACTTAAATAAATACCTACGCCTCTGCAGTTCAACAAAAAGTCAATTGTTTTTACTTCCAGTTTACTGCTACACAGACATGCAACTTTGTGTTGCCTAATACCTTTTCAAAACGCTGTTATCACATGCAGTAAATTGAAAAAGGTTCCGCACTATAAAAAAACTGATGTTAACGTCTGCATACAGCGAGCCTATCCGCTGTCTACGTGACTGAGAATAAAGAGACGGGCTCTTTTTTCCTGGCCAGAGAGATCTCGTCTGTGGCATCAAACAAATTACCGTCTTTTCCGTGCACTGGCCTCGAGACAAAATACGCTCCAGTGACTACGTCTTTGTTGAAACATTCTGTTTCGCCACGAGTGGCGATGACGCCGCAGAACGTGCGAGATTCGCTTTGTCGAGGCAGGAGCCGAATCCGCACTCAAGTCAACTTATATTGAAAAGCGTCTGTGCATGCGACAGCGCCACCACATGAATAGTTCAACTCAATCATTGGCACAGTGCCATTGGCAAGAAACTTAATATGATGGAACCAAGGTTGACATGCTACTCTAAGAGCAAGTATGCTTCTCTGCGAGCAATACACGTTTGCACTTGTCTTACAGACGTTGCAACGTAATTTTCTCCAAGTTAGTGGCACCATTGATGCTTGGTTCCGTCAAACCATGGTGCAGAAAGTTGCACTGATGTTTTTGCGTACTTTTCACTTTTATTAAAATCAAAAATTATTTTCTGCAATCGCTGAAAAAATTTTGAAATTAAATATTTATGTTGTATTTTTTTGAATTTTGCTCAAACGTTCTTAGGTAAAAAAAATTTTTAATAATTTTTTAGAAAGCAGAATGTTATCCAGTAGAAAATTTTTGTGAAACAAGCTTCTTTAATCAAATCAATATTTTGTTTTAATTAAATATCTCAGAAGTGATTTCCCAAGATAGGAAAGAGCTGTGTTGTAGCCAGGCCCGCCGCCAAGATTTCGCAGCAGGGGGCAAGAAACAACAAGTAGGGTCACACTTTTTAAATACAATATTGGATTATGCAGCAACCGAGGCCAAACATAAAATGGGGAGGCACAGATTTTAAATGGGGGCTGGGCACCGCTGACCCCCCGTTGTCGACGGCCTTGGTTGCAGCTGTAGTTTACAAAACTTATCAAAACATCATACATAATCTACGTTATTACTCCGAAAAAAACTACCAAAGTCGTAAATTAGCGAAGCTGTTACTACCAAGGCTTTCACGATTGAAAATTTTTATTTTTTAACAGTAAAATGCCAACTTTACTTTGTAACTGTTGTTGGGAATAACTAGTTTTGTTCCAAAAATATTTTGTAAGCTATTTTGAAAATAAAGTAACAAAAGATGATTTAAGATCATCAGCCCCTGTAAATCAAATTGCTTTCGCAAGTCTTTTTAAGAAACACATCTCAAATAAAAAGTTGTTATTCTTGGTTCAAAATCTTCTTGGACCATCCACGCGAATTATCTTTTAAATACAAAAATGCATCTATCAAGCACACTCAAAAGATGTTTTGATATCTCGCCATATCTGTACATAAACTTGCCTACTTCTGATTGAAAAATATTTTTACTGTGAACATTTGGAACTGGTCAGATTATAGATAGTTTGATCGGTTTTTATTAATAATAATGTTACTTACTTAATTTTATGATCAATTTATATGATGACTGCAGTGCAGTTGTGTTTACCAAAGCTCAACTAAAATGCCGTAGGTCAAATTTGAATATCAAAACGATAGTAAATACTTAACGGCATTTCTGGTCACAGCCGTCGCATGCAGGTGCAGGGTTTGAATTAATCTTGCAGAATGAGATAGTTTTTTACACTGCTGAATATGTGGAATTACCTCATCGAGGATGATACCAAGGAACTGAGCAAAAGCAGTAGATACGTATTGGCTTTTGAATGTAGGTGGTCATCTCAAAGCTTTTTACATCGTGTTTTTTTGCAAGACTTCTTTTCAAGACTTCTTTCTGCTCGCACGTCGTGCGTTTCTATCAAGTCTGAAGTTGGTTCCGACGTTGCAACTTAATCGTACGTGTCATTGGCGTTGTTGTCAAGAAACATTTCGACCAATGACCTTTTTCTCAGTAACGTTCAACATTTGACGTTTTGTTCAAAGCTGTGTTTTACGGTTCCATGACTATTGAGACCAATTCATTTGAGACCATTCATTTGAGACCATTCATTTGAGACCATTCATTCGAGACCACGTTCATTTGGGACCACGTTCATTTCAGACCACGTTCATTTGAGACCTATTCATTTGAGACCACTTCATTTGAGACCACGTTCATTTGAGATCTGTTAATTTGAGACCACAATCATTCGAGACTTTTTCATTTGAGACCACATTCATTTGAGACCGCAATCATTTGAGACCACAATCATTTGAGACCACTTCATTTAAGACCACATTCATTTGAGACCACATTCATTTGAGACCACATTCATTTGAGTCCACTTCATTTGAGACCACATTCATTTGAGACCACATTCATTTGAGACCACTTCATTTAAGACCACATTCATTTTAGGCCACATTAATTTGAGACTACATTCATTTGATATCACATTCATTTTACGCCATGTTGAAGTGAAGTTGTTTTGATTTACTGTGTATCACTTTGAATGATCTGCCTTTCACTTCTGTGCTGGAGACATGAAGTTTTCCAAGGTGCTATTCATTTGAAATTTTGCAAGGTTGCATCCTTCCGTGTCCAGGGGTGACTCACGCTGGTTTGTAAATGCACCCGCAATCAGGGCCGGAT
>JGI24159J19872_10013735_pt1 | contig 10516 bp, 7 predicted proteins | sample Ectturendosymbi4_FD_19872 | JGI IMG/M metagenome (IMG submission 19872)
GAAGTGCTTTGTTTAATGACTCGGATGTATTTGCTGCCGTTATTGCTTCTTTGGACAGTTGCAAAATTAGCCAAGTCAGGATTTTAATAAGTAAACGTATAGCTCGCGGAGCCCCGAGGTTTCTCTCGCGGAGCCCTGGGGTTCGGTACGGAGCACTTTGAGAACCTATGGACTAGATGACCTCCACGGTCTTTCGCCAATCATGTATGACACAGCACCCCTCTTTGTTTACACTGATCAGCTGTTATACCATTGTGTTTTCATTTGTTCTAATGTTCGCTAATAGTTGGTTTACTGCATGCGATGGCTTTTATGATGCTTCTGCTTGTTGGCTGAGTCATATGAAACACAAAACCATTACCATTATTTTTTATTATTTGTTGATTCAACACATAAAAACTGCACAACGAAATTGGTTTAGATGAGAATGTCTACAGTACGCAAGGACAAGCTGGTTAAACTGCAGTTATTGACATTATAAACGAATCTGTTTGGTTCATATCGTCTATTGTTTCTTCACTGTAGGTAGTGTGAAATTTTTGCAATTATCTTTTTTGTGATTTTTGTTGGGAAGGAATTGACATGTCTGGGTTTGCAAAGGGGAATATGAAAAAAACTGTGAGAACAACTGGACTAGCCTATGCCCAATTACACAGTAGTAAAAAACGTATATTTCTGGATATGACATCATTTTGTGTAGCGTTGCAATCTGTCTATTTAGTTCAAAAACATCAGCTTCTTTTGTTCGCATCTCTGAACAGTTCGCTTGTTATTTGGTAATCGAGTAGCCGTTCAAGAATGCTTCAGTTTAAAGAAAGATTAATAGAAATTCTTCAACAAAATTCATTATAAATATGATGTAAAACAATAACAGTAACATCNCAGTCAGCAGAACTGTGAAATTCGAATGGGGCTTGCTAATCAATCACAAAGAGCACATCTCGCCCAATCGCTAAAATAGTGTTAATCAAAAAANGGGAGAGCAGATTTGCATCCACGTGATTCCACTGCACGAAAAGTCTGCAAACAGAATTGGTGTTTGCGCTCAACAAGAATATGTGCATTTTGAATTTGACCAGAAGTACCTTCACCATGCTTAAATATTTCACAAAGTCCAAAGGCAAAATGTTGACATCGTCTACTCCATCCACAAGTTTTAATGTGCATCGTTTACATGCTCAATGATTTTCAAGTGGAAGCGAACAAATCAGGCCTATGAAAATCACATCAGTCCCGTCGCGACGGGAGGGGCTTTGGTGGGCTTATTCCCCCAAATATAGCTCCAAGCCCCCCCCAAATTCAAATATGAAACACTATAAATTCGTGGATTTTTTTGCAAATTTGAATGTCAAGCCCCCCTGCACGAACGTAAAGCCCTCGCAGTGCCGGATTAAGCTAGCGCGGGGCCCGTAGCATATTAACAGCGCGGAGCCCTAATCTAAAAATACACTTCAACAAGTGAACAACCGCCAAATCACAAATTCTGTGGACATCTAGGTGACTACCATTAAGCATACTGAATTTCGTAAGAGCAAAATTCCTGGTACTAAATAGCAACTGGTGCACATGGGCTACACATCTTTTTTACCAAAAAGTACATACGCATCTTTTTACTTCCAGACTCATCAACAAATTTGGTCATTGGTATATTTAGACAGTGCAGTCACCAGGCGCGTAGCCAGGGGGGCAATGGGGGCAATTTCACCCCCAATTCCGAAAGTTGCACCGAAAATTTTCAGGTCAATCAAGCTTTTGATGTCTAAGCCAAAGAAGTATTTCAGCGCAAATCACCGAAAATGCTTGCGCAACCTGTTGCATAATTTAGTCGAACCTGCTCAAAGCACTGTGGTTCAACAATTGTCCATGATTAATCAAACGTTGTGTACCAGGGGGGTGGGCAATAATAGATTTTTCCAGGTGAAGCCAAGGATTTTCGTAGGGTGGGCAAAAATGGTGAAATTTCATTTTTTCCACTCGAAACTAAGGAAACAACCTTTTTGCTAAAAATATAATAGGACAATGTCAAATTTCAAAAGCACGGAGGGGCCAAGGACCGCTTCTACCCCTCCCCTTCCGACACCCATGGTTGTGCATAGTGTAAATGTTGGAGAATTCATGTCATGGCTGATATTTTCCTGAGGTTTAAGCTCCGTGTGGAAATTAGTGATGATGAAATACGATCTTGTATCTAACTGCTCGTAATCGCTAACCAAAGTAAAACAAGGAGTCACTACCTTTCCCAGCTGTTTCTGATGCACCAGTTTGCTGATTCTCACCTAGTAGTGATGCAAACATATTTCAAACCCATCACAAAAAATTCTCCCTCTCTGCTAACTCTGGCGTGCTACAAGTGCTGTGTATCGTACTCTTGTCTCCAGCATGAACCGTAGCCTTAAATGTAAATTGTATATTTTTTGTACTGTTTCAAAACTAATAGCGGTTATGTACGTCTTACATACCCCTTGTAACTCAAACGTCGGTTGAGAAGAAATCCAGTTTCAAAGTCTTTTGTATGGCGCAAATAAGCCATACACCAGGGATCTCAAACTCAAATTGCTCCGATGGCGAAACGAGAACTTTAAGAAAATCAGGGCCGCATTATGCCAACCCTAGCCCCTAGGGCCGCATTATGCCAACCCTAGCCCCTAGGGCCGCATTATGCAACAAAGGCGGTACCTGAGCCTTACTAGAAACAGCTTTCACGTCTTTTTTACGGCGAATGGTGTTGCAAGTTATAGGGGAGTTATCTCTAGCCCTTTCTACGTTCGTTTCAAATGAACTTGTTGACTCGTTAGCCTAGCAATTTTAAACACCGATGCATAAACCAAATAACCTAAATGTTAATTATCTCAAAATTCCCAAAAAGCATTGCGGGCCACACAAAATGCTCTTGTGGAGTGGGTGTTTGAGACCTCTGCCATAGACACTGTTTAGCAACAACAACATTCTTTCTAGATATTTATTTGCTACTATCAAAACTGCATTGTAACGGTTTAATCACAATCATGTTGAGCGTTACCGTTTTCATCAATGATTTCATATTAACTTTCCGGCGAAAAAAAGCTTGGACCAAGTAATCACAATCCGACCTGTGCAGTGTTACAACTTTCATTTGATGCTAGTTGCCATCCTATCCTGCTGTGAACATGAAATCGTTCCTCTGCAACGGGTAGTCTTAGCAGCAAAATCTAACGTAAGTAGGAAGATGGTTTTCATTTTGGAAGAGCTGAGGACATTGACACTGCCTTTACTTACAGATAGCTTTTAATCGATGTTTGTTTCATCGATAAAGGTATGTAACTGAAACATAGGCGTAGTAGCAGGCAAATTTTGGAGGGTGCGAAGAATTTTAGCCCAAATTTCTGCAAACTTGCCCGAAAAAGAATCCAAAGAAAATGCCCTCCCATACAAAAACGACTGCATTTCAATGGGCGCAATGTTATCAAATCGAGGCAGTTTAAGCACCGTTTTCGCCCAAATTTCACCAAAACGTCCCCAAATTTTCCTTCAATTGCCCGAAAATAACTAAATTAATGCATGAATTCCAAAAAAATAATGATAATTTTTTGGGTGCCATTTTTCTAAAATCAAAGCACGTACAGCAATTTTGCGAAGATTTACACATATTTTGCAAAATTTCCTCAGATTTTGCCCGGATTTTCACCAAATCAAAACTTTTGGGGGTGCGGTTGCAACCCCCGCCTCCTACATCAGTGAACTAAAATGAAAAAATTGACTGAACATATCATTCAAAAACAAGCGCCAGAAAAATGCACATTTCATGGCTGATGCTTCCAAAACAAGGGGCGTTAAATAATCAAATGTTGAGACTTGGCTTTTGTTTGCCCCCCTATCAAAATTTCTGGCTACGTGCCTGGTAGTCACACAGCATACGTTTCGAAATCGATTGTTCAGAGCAGCAAACCTATTGCTTAAATTGCATTTTCTAGATTTTTCCTTAGCGAATTTGTTAACGACACTGGACACTGGTGGTTGTGTCTATATCACGTAGATGTTCCTGCTCTATACTCTTTAGAATCATGTTGTTCAGTTTGTTTTGTCTAATGGTGCTCGTTTGCTCATTCTACCATCTTAAGTTTAGAAAATAACCGTTCTCCACAACAGTTGGTCCCCATGAGAATTAAAAAAATGCGCAAATCATTTCTCACCTTTATAAAAAGATGGCTGCAAGTGCACTACCCAGATGGCTAGTGAATAGATGGCAAATCCACGGCTGCCAATGAGATTTTTTGAAAATCTCGTATAGACTCATCCAAAAACCTATATTTGAACAGAAAATCCTATGGAAGACACAAAATTAAGTGTCTTTCTACTACCTAACACACGTGGACATCTGTAATCACAAAACGTGCTAGTGAATATAGGCCTATACTGTAACCTTGCTTATGAACTTTTTTGTTTGTCGGAATTATTATATCACAGTAACATGCAGTTGTTTGCATATCTGACGGTGATCTGCTAGCATTTACAATAATCAAATTTTCCATGCCAGTGTTCTTCTGCAGCTAACCTTTGAGATCTGGATCTCGCAACCACTCTACCTTAAAATTGCTGTGTGTACCACTTAATTTTGTTCTTTGGGTTTCCTTCATTAGTATATCTGCCACTTGAACTCATTGCACCTAGCTAATATTTTCAGCTTACATGGTGTCAGTAACTTGTTCATCAGTTATGCTGAAGAGTAAGGTACCTTGATAAAGCAAGATAAAGAAAATGAGGCTAGAAATAAGAACTATAGTAAATCGTACCCTATCTTCAATCCCCTCTACGCAGTTAAATCCTAAAAAAACAGATCTTCAGAAGAAAAACCCAGAAACTCAGTATGGCATTGAAAACCCAGATTTGGGGGCAAAACCCAAATTTGGCACCATTGGTCAAATTATTTTAAAAGCACCAAAAACGTAACGCAACTTACAGAATAGGTCAATGTGATCTAATAATATTTTTTGAAAACCCAATTCATAACAATACAGTCAAGCAATATCTGGAAATTGCTGCAATTTTGCCACATTGCTTGAGTGGTCCCGTAAGATTGCAAATAACTGTAAAATACTTTGATTTTCAAATCAGAGTAGTCTAATGTAAAAACATTCAATTGAGAACTTTCGCTTAATTCCTTATGCCAAATTTAGCAAAATAGTGTCTTCTTGGACTGAAAAAATTCTGCATATATAACCAGGGGCTGAATATAGGGGAGGCGAAAGAGGCGATCATCTCGGGCCTCTTTTTTGAGTTTCGCATTGGTTTGGTAAAAAGCTTATTAATCATTCTAGAGGCACATGTAATCAGCTCTGAAGCAATTAGGACAAAATTTATGTGTAAATGTGCCAAAAGGGGACCATCAACAGGTCTAATGTGTAGACAAAGAACAATCTGAAATCAAATGACTTCAAACAATTAGGTTACAATATGAAATGGACCTTCACTCAGAAGCGAATTCCCAGACAAAATTAAAAGTTTAACTTGCTTTCAGCGAATAAAATTTCTCTATAGTATATGTAAAATATAGGGCCCTTTTCTGAGAGTTTGCCTCGGGCACCTAAATTTACAATCTACCCTTGCATATAATAAAGAAAAACTTAACATCAAAGGACTACGGGGCCCGTAGCAATTGCTACATTTGCGACTATTGTTAATCTGGCACTGGCCCCCCGCACAAATGCAAAGGCTCCCTATTGACGACATTCTGGCGAAGGTTCTGAATCACATAATCGTGTAAATCTACGCACCTGCTCGTTGCAGATCGCATATATCTCAAAATACATTTGGCCAGAAAGAAATCAGATCATTCGGTCGATGCTGAAGACCATCACGGCCTGTAGGAAATCCTAGCTGCAAACATGTTTGAGTCGTTTCAAATTTTTTTCAATTACTTTTCACTTCTTGCCAGGCAATTACAGGCAGGTGGAAATAATTAGCGAATCTTTAGAGATACTGTACGTTCAGACTGCAGATGTCATAACTTGTTGCTTTTCAAAGAAGTGTCTTCACTCGCCGCCATTCATTTGTTCAGGCCCGCAACCAGCGGTTACCGGGCAATTACCTCCACGAAATTTCAAAAACAACAAGTTATAATCATTTCCCCCAAAAAACTTTCAGCTGGTTGAGAACCACCAGGGGTGGAAAACCTGCGGTCGCGGGCCAAATGCGGTCCACGTAAGCATTTAATATGGCCCCGCATCAAAATTTTCGTTATCCAAGTTAGAACACAACATCACGTCAAAACGAAACTCCATGACAGCCAGACACGTCGACAGACACGTCAAGAGAAGCCTCTCTCGCTCCTTGACGTAGTTTTCTCTCATTTTTCTTCGGATCCCTTATTTTATTTTGTAAAACAAAGGTAGAATTTTAAGATAAAATTAATCAACTCTTGCTGCCCGCCAACGATATTCCACAATTCATGCAGCTCGTGATAGTAAATAACTTCCCCATCCCTGGTTTAAAGCTTTCAGTCCACATCCTTGTAGCACAGAAGGCTTGCCCGTTGCTTTTCGTTCGAAGAATGTTTGTGTGCTGCAGAATACATGTTCGCCAGCGCTGCTTGATGCTGGCTATTCTGTTGCAAATAGTGATTTCTTAATACCAAAGTTTTAGTCCGGTACTTCTGGAAAGAATACGAAAACGAAGCGGGGATTGCTGACCGCTCTGCATTTGACTTCTCACTGCTACACTGCCGCTTTTCCCATGGGTCAGGTGCAGTATTGCTCTGAAAGGAAAACAATGGCGAAACTGAACAATCACGCTATTACGAGTTTACCGCGGGAAAAACAGTGGCATTGCCGAGGGTGACGGTAGCACAAACAGAAAATCTGCTTTCGGTTGGAAATGCAGCAGGCAGTCGCACTTTACTTCGAATTGTGTTCACAACCGTCGCTGTTTGACATTGCACAGTGACATCATAGCGCGCCTTTGTTTTGCGCGAGAGGCAGCAGGACGTCGTTTGCATGCATCAACCACGACAAAGCCGATGGAAGTCGGTCAAGCGGTCTGCGCGCAAAAGAAGGCGCAAAGGTGATAATTGGAGCAAGTGACATAATGGGCAAACTGGAAGCCGCTGCTCTCACTGCCAACCTTCTATATAAACTACGCGATGGCAATGTTTTAGAAACCGGCCCGTGAGCGATTTGTAGAGTTCTACCAGCAAATGTTATTAGTCAAACTGCGCATTGCGCTGCTTGCAAGATCTGCTTAACAGAAGACTAGTCAGAACAGGAGGTTGTAAGTGCTTCTTTTGCGAGTCTGGTGCACAAGTGTGGGAATTCGTACTAATACGCGTGGTTGCTGCCACCAGTTCGTCGATCCAAGGAAATCTGTCCTTGTGTGCAAGCTCAAGCTGTCGATATCCCAGCACACAATAGCGGATATTCGGATTAAGCGCTATCGTTGGCTGGTCCAGGAGCTCTAGCGCAGAAGAAATTCATTGGCATATCATTGAATTGGACGAAATCATTAGCCACTTACGTCCCTACAACAACACACCGTTATGTCAGGAGAAGGTAATGAGTTTCGTAGGCTTGTTTGCTTTTAGCTGCAGTATGAAACTATATACTCGATGCAGGCCTACTGCAATCCATGTGCTAAGACATCAGCTGCGCTGATGAGACTCTTCGCACTTCANTTCTGTTGCAGTAGTCTNNTCGCGAACAGCATCACTAAAGCTGAACAAAGTGTTTTAGACCGCATCTGTCGTGACACAGGCATGTCAGCTTTTCCTTCAGCCAGGATTAATGCTCGTAGATCCATAGGTAGCATAGCTCGTACCTCAAGAGTTGTTGGTTTTATCTGCTATTTCCTGGTCTTGTATAGTTATATTATTCGCTTTCGAGTAAATTTGCAAGCCTGTTTTTTTAGGACACTGGACGCAACCAACCGTTAAACTCCGGTCTAGAACAATTTGTTAATTTTANTAGTTAGCCATGTCACTTGCATTGACGCCAGTATTCTCAGTCGCAGAATAAACCCGCAAATCTCCAGCTGATTTGCACAATGTGGCTAATTAGTTTTTTTAGTAAGTGTTTTTTTTTTTATACACCCGCATTATCAAGTAGGTGCGCATGATTTTAGGTGCAAAGTGCTATTTTTCAGTACAGTAGCTTTATTCCTTCTGCAGTTTAGTGATTCAAATGAATGTTTAGCTTCCGAGGTTATGGTAACCTGTAGCACCATTACGACAAATGCTATTATCATTTATTGCGTTTCGTTTTCGAAACTATTTAAATTTATACTGTTGTTGAAAAAGATATGCGAAGTTCCAAACTTCGCGTTGCGCGGGTTCAAATTAAAGTTTGACGAGGACGTTTGACAAATATGCTCAATTAAATGGTGACAAATTCTAAAATGTTTGACAAAGCTTCTACAACCAGTGTGACAAAAGATGTTAAAACGGGTTCCAGTGTAGCTACTGCATTGATGTAGGTTGTTTTTTTTTTTCGACTTCTGTAAGATAAAGGTACCAGGTCGTTCTGTGTTGCGCAATCAGTTGCGCCGTAGCTTGTTCTGTGCTGCGCTGCTTTTGCCTCATCTCACGACTACGACACCGCGTTAAGTACCGAGATGCTTATGCTGACCTAGCATAAATTGCAAACGCTGCCGCGATTACACGAGTGGCCTTTAGGAGAGCAGCAGTAGTATGTGACACATCAGTGTTTGCACCATACCTGGGTTAATCCGAACGTGACCAGTGATTCAGCTGCTAAGGACGCAAATGGGCCGTCCTCGCATTTTTTTGACAAAACAGGATAACGTCCCAAATCTATTTTATGGAATCCATGATTTAAGGTCGTCATAGTGTTTTTGTAAAATTCTAAAGTCTTTCTTTTCAAAAGAGCGTTCCGTCACTACTTGTAGGTGGGCACAACTGCGTGCGGTGCTTTGGAGGTTTTCAGCGTTACCCGCCAGATACCTCAGTCGCGGGTTTACCGCGACCTCCGGGGAAAACCAATTGAGGTAGACATAATGTTTTTCCAAGGTGAGGGAAAATATACACTGTTCCACAAGCAGTTCAGAGTCGTGAAACACAGCTACANCAGGGTTCGTGAGGACCACCGCCCAGTGGGGGAGTAAGGTTGTACGAAGCCCCTGGCNGAAACTTCGAAAAGGGGTCCTATGTATACCGTCGTTAACAGGGCATAAACGCTAAATGAACGAAGCACTAAAGTGTATTGTGTATTCACATNTTACACGTTTTCACCGACTTAGGGATTGGGGGCCCCTAGTTGTTGCCCCGTCAGCNCCCCCTTAATCCGCTACTTCCACCGCCTTTCAAGCTGAGCCTCGTTGATGATTAATGACAATGTGTTTTTTTAGTTAACCTTTGGGCCAATTAAACGTCTTGGTGGCACTGCTTTCAGCAAACATATTTTGACGTTCAGTATTCAAGACTATTTAGTGTTCAAATCGGTGCGTTTTTGGGTTGACGTTGCTATAACATAGTAACAGTAAAAGTTGCCATCCCGGGAAAATGATGATTATTACTGTTTCGTGATAATCGCAAGTGCCTGGGCTCGGTGACAAAGCATAGCAAAAGGTTTCTGGTGGCATGATTTGTTGTTTTTGCTTATCAGGTCATGTTTTCAACTACTATCGAGTTTCTTGCATTGTTTGAGGCAGGTTGCGAATTTGGTAAGCGGATTGTTTTGTGGTTGGTCTTTATTTCGTAACAATAACAACTAATTACATGTTAAATTACCCGAGCATATCATCTGTTTCGAATTAAACCGCTACGAAGTCACTGTGGTCATCTGTTAAAAATTTCAGTGAGCTGTAGCAGGCTACAAATACAAGCGTTGCTGCTGCGGTATATCCCGTTTTCTTTGTCGCTGGTTTTCGAATGTCTTTGTTTGCATTGCAACGCATTTTCTGGCCGTTTTCACTGAGCCTTTTGCTTTAGCAGTCAACTTACTCGTGATCTAGTGTTTTTTATCATAGTCTAGTGGTTTACCATGAAAGAACAGAGTNGCAACACTGGTTTTGTCGCACGTGGCTGTTGAACGCAGGCATCTTGGCATGTAATAGAGCGAGACNCTGACTGCTGATAGCGGAAAGACATGTAGTTTTATNCTGTGTGAAAAAAAANCCATGAATGAGTCTTTAGCAATGCTTCCACAAGTTTGGAATATCCATTGCTAGTGTGAGAACGTGAGTGTGAACAATGTGCTTGAACTGAATGAATAGAATATAGCTCAATCAAACTACTCTTATGCAGGTTTCTTTTCACCAGTGCCGTCACTATAGAGCAGGGCTACTCAATTGTTTTAAGAAAGGGTCCAGTTGCAAATGTCAATTTTTCGAGGTCCGGTCACTCCCATAAAATCAAGCAAATGTGACATGTCTTGGATTTTTCTAACAAAAAACGTAATATGGGAATTTAATACGATTATACTGCATATAGATATACAAAACCGGTAAATGGATGCAGATTTTAACAAACGCTGTCAGCGTTATTTATTGTTCTGCTGGTGGAAGCAATGGCATTTTGTGCTTCTTGGGAGTT
>JGI24159J19872_10013737_pt1 | contig 10514 bp, 6 predicted proteins | sample Ectturendosymbi4_FD_19872 | JGI IMG/M metagenome (IMG submission 19872)
AAAAAGAGTAAATCTAGGCACCAAATTTGAAATAGATCTAAGGCGGTTAACATGTCGCATAGCACGCTGATAAAGGCTTATAATATGGGGATGCCAGTTCACTTCAAGTAACGGTAGTAGGCGTTTTGCCGCACGTGACCAGGGATCGTTTTTTCCACCCATATCTTTTTTTTAGTTGACCTGTGTGTCTAGGTTATTATGAAAAATCGCGAGATATCTGTGTTCTTTGAAGTGATAAAGTCATCAGCAACTTCAGTGTGTTCAATAATACACAGATAACTTTACATTACAGTGCAGGGCCGGCCTTAGCAAGTGCGGGGCCCGGTTGGAAGCACTTTTGCGGGGCCACACTCAGTGGCGAGTGCAGAAATTTTCGAGGGTCATCAAGTCACAATGGTAGAAATCATGAGTGATGTGAAAGAGCGAGGCTATGCCAATCTAGGGGTGCCTGGAGGCATGCACCCCAGTTTCACCTCTCCAGCAAAGACTTTCCATGTCCGTTCCGTGGACATCTCCGTAACACCCAATAATTCCATGAGTTACTACACTCAATACCTCTTCCCTGGCCAGGTACCTACCGCTGGTACGGTAGGCCAAGTGACCATGCTTTTTGAATGAAATCAACAACATGCTTGATATGATCAGCCAACAAAGATAAGATATCACAACTTACCTAAAAAACATCAGCAAATAAAAAAGCCTGACAAACCGCCCCTGGATTTTGAAGTTTTCTTATTATCTTTTCCTAGAAAAATATTTGTCTCTTGGTTTCCAGTTCGTCTTACCACTGGAAAAATGCGTTTGGCCACCACCTCTAAAAATCCGCTGTTCCGCCCCCGTGGAAAAATCTTTCCGGGGCCCAGGATCCACTGTGCGTAGATCAGGGCTTCTCAATCTTTTTTGCACATGTCCCACTATCCATCAAACGCACCATTTCGCGACAACTCATCTATGCTGCTGCAATACAACTATAGCCTACATCTAAGACAAGACAGTGTTTTTCAGTTTTCAAATGACCAAATCATATTGGAGCAGGAACAAAAGTTTTTGGATTTTGGAGCCAGATCTGAAGCCAAAAGCTTTAGATGTCTGGAGCTGGAGCCAGAGTTCGAGCCTGAAATTTGACAGTTCCGCAGCCCTGCTTTAGACTATTGTAGTCTACGATACGGAAAATGCATTTGCTATGATAAACTTTTTTTTTGTTCTTTAACATCGGCAAAGTTCCTCAGAATTTTGTCCACATCAGGGCCTCTATGAATTTCGGATTGAGTGGACATAATAGCCGAACTATTTAGGTGTTCTTGTTGGATTGATGATCTCAGAAAAGTTTGAATGTAGCGTAGAAAAACTCTGCGTTGACAGATCTCTACGACGGATGACGAATAACGCTATTTGAAAACCGACCAAATAACACACATTTTAAATTACGAACAAAACTTAACTTATAGAAGACAAGTGGCAGTAACTATTGAAACAGCAGCAACTATCGAGCCGCATCTTGTAGCAACTATTAAAACTTGTTCTGCCAAGTACGAAACGTTTACAATATGAAACAGAAAACAGCTTCAAAAATCAAGCCTTCTGTGCCTTAACTAGCTGCTAGACCACACATTATCGAAAAACAATGACCACTGTTACGATTCCAGAACGCATTCTGATCAAAGAGTGATTAAAAAGTGCGCAGTTCACTTTGATTTTTGTTGGCAACGGATCCCACGCTTAAAAGTTACTGTGGGCCTCGCGCTGCACTACACAAGCAGCTTCAATAGGAAATGTAAGTTAGCGTAGGTTAGTAGGCGCAGCGCGGGCCCCCCTTAGGCGCGGGTCCCGATTGGAAGCAATCGGCTAAAGGCAGGCCCTGTTACAGTGTTTACATGTGCACATCAGGTGAGAAAGTACACATATCGGTTGAAGCAGAACGTGTTCAATCGGTTTCATATTCTCATATGAGATCATTGTCAGGGTTATATACAGTGGTGTGTTTAAGGGAAGGCAAGCGAGGCACTTGCCTCGGGCCCCCCTTTGCAACTGTGTACAGTACCTTGCTTTCAAAGGGGCCCAACAGAAACTGTAATGTATTAGTGGGTTACTTTGCTTTCAAAGGACCCCAACAGGCAACAGCAGTTGTAATGTGTAACTTGCTTTCAAAGGGGCCCAAAGTAACTGTAATGCATAAGCACTTTTCTTTCAAAGGGCCCCCTAACTATACTGATTTCTAGTGCTTCATATTTCATTTTGGGATTATCGAAACTTTCTCTGGGTGGCGAAGTGGTGACGGGACTGAATTTTAGGCTCCCTGTGACAGCGTGCCCCCCCCCCAATTGGGGGGTATGGAGTGCGGCTGATACGGCTCTGAGTTCAACATATATTGCACATCAAATTTTTTTCTGTGAGCAGCAAATGTCGACGCGTCAACATTTCTGGAACCAAGTATGTCCATGCCAATTACACTTTTGTCCCCAAAGTGCTTGCACATTCGAGAAATAACGATCAACCACTCTGCAATATGATGAACCGGAAAGGTTGTTAAATTCTTACCTTGTTGAAAATTCTGGAGTGGTTTTAAAATCTTGGCGCATTTCCTACCAAGCAAAAGCAAATCAAAACTTCATAGATAACCCAACTTCTCAATTTAAAAGCAAATATGTTTTTTTCATTTGGACATAATTTTATTCGATCAATTTTTAGTCGTTGTTGCGATATCGTGATTATGTCAGTTGCAGATACATTTGAAGTAAACGTTGGTGTTTTCAATAAAATTCTGATCAAATCATCATCACGGCCTGCACTGTGTCGCCAAACGTATTTTCTACAGAAATGGACAAAATGCGCAGCAGTAAAGTCACGACATGTCCTCACAAATACAGAAATTAAATTCGTCAACAAACATCTTCACAGCAGAACAGACTGGGAGCTTTGTTTTTATTCAGCCGCTACACAGAATTATCGCAGATGAATTACTGTTAGCAAACTTTTCAAAAGCTCTATCAGGCTATTTGCAGTACCACCAGTTTAAATGCTATGAAATTTAACGCCCACATCGAAACCACATGGAGATGTACTGTAATCATGTATTTCAAAAAAACTAGATGCATAAATACACTAACTGGACAAATTACATAATTGCACAAACACATTATGTTGTGGTAAAGGTTATACAAATGGAAGGCACAAATCTACAAACAAGTTAATTGCAAGTTGGTGCCAAGTCATTACCAGTGATTACTAATCAGCGATATACAAAGTAGACAGGTATGGTCTTTGAGGTGAAATACATTGCAGTTGCAGTCGACATGGCAACGCAGTAACGAGACAGCTTAGCGGAAAATCTTTGCAGTAGAATAAAGCATGCCAGGATGTGATAACAGTTTATTTATGTCTTTTGCGGATGACCAAATGCGAGTAGTAACTTGATATGACAATGAAGGTTTGAAACTTTCACAGGTATTGTAACAACAGTCGGTGAAATAACGGAGATCAAAGCAAATACATATGGGTATTGCAATCACGGCCGCAAAGCAATTAAGCAGTTCCATCTCCGTAGGAATTTGAAGCGTATCACAGTTCGTTATTTCTGATTGTATTTATCGTAAGCTTCCGTGAATTGCTGAATGAGAGCACTTTTTGTCTGTTCGTCAGCAAAGCAACAGTGAAGAGCATTCAAGTTCTGTGTACAAAGACACATCACGTTGATTTATGCATGAGCACAAAAAAGTTTTTTGTCCATCGAATATATCCTATGGCTAGTTTTCATTTTGAATCACTTTTACTTTGAATATCACCAGCAAAAACGCTTGTGTTGATTTGTCAACGATTTGGATCTCACTGATTACAAATTTGCTTTCATCAATGCACCTAAATCCTTTGCGACTAATGGTTCAACACAAATTTCCTTGGTGTTATATGTTACTAGAATAAAGCCGTTTCCACCGTGTTAATTCCTGGTTTCAAAATAACAGGTGAACGGTTTGACAACCACATTTTAAATAATCAGGCAAGACCAATTTTGGTAAATAGTGTACGGAGTTGCTGTGGGTTACTATTGTGAACAATATAGCCACAATAATCGAAAAAATTATTTGATTCAACGTTTCAGCTAAGTCATAAGCCATCATCAGGAACGTTAGATGTTGTTTTACTAATCTGTCCATTTATCAGTCTATCTTCCCCCGTATGTATATCACGCTATATATTAACCTATCTATCAGCCCATTGATCTATCAATCTGTCTGTCAACCTGTTTATCAATCTTTCAAACTAACAATATCGGTCTATATGTGCAAATCAATCCACAAATTTATTAATCAATGTACACCGTCTTCAATTTTTCAGTCTGTGTATCTAATAATCTCTTTTTCTACGTACTTTTCATTTTACATTCTGTATCTGAAAACGTTTTTTTTGCCCCGATCATATGGAATTTTTTTTCAATCTTACCATTGTTTGCAATTGCTTGGAAGAAAATCCAAATAGTCTTTCAGCAATTTCATAATCGTGGTCCAGAGTTGTAACTTGGAGACCGGGGCAATCTGAACTAAGTGAGAAATTCACTCCATCTTTCATCAACCTGAAAAATATTACAGCATTGCCATCAGTTAATTTTGTGAAGACGTCTTTTTATTCAAAGTTGACGATGATCGCATTGTTTAATGGTCTTTCTGCGAAAATAACAACGTGAAATCTAGTAAACCTACCAAAGAAACACAGATTTAAGTGAAAGCACTTGGAGGCTATTTGAAATCTAGCGTTAATGCCAATGAAAATCTGGGCTATAGAAACGATTCTGTCTCCATCAAAGCTGAAACGAACTGTTCAGTAGGCGAACTCTATATTCGGCAAACATCATAGAGTGTGATTAGTTGCTGTATAAGGAACCCTTTCGACACATACTAATAATGAATATGGTTATTTGGGAAAGACCAAAATGATTTTGTGTATGGCCGAGTTTCTATTTCTCAGAGAGAATTTAAACTGCTACTCGATTTCAAGTCATTGCTGCAAAAGAATCCACAGCGTCTCTTAAGCTCTATTAGGTTAAAAGCTATCATTTTTTTAGGAAAAAGAAATGTTTTTTAAACTGTTCAAAACTTAAGCTTGACAACTTGTGGAACATCTTGCACTTGCATTTGTTTTCACTGTTGCACACTCGATAAAGTCGATTTATTGGAAAAATTTGTTTTCACTGTTGCACAACCTTTGTCAGCTTTTGTTACTGTTGCAACCTCTCCGGTGGCGTTGCGTTGAATATGTGATTCACCACGAACGGGATGTGCGTGAAGAAAAACACTATATATATGTGGCGCGAACAAGCGATAGTAGAGTGATCTCGTCGGGTGATCTCTATTGTTGCTTGCTGCCACAGTGCGAAGCTTTGCGCACATGCCGCTCGGGATTTCCGATCGCAACATTACTACGGTAAGGGATTTAACATTCTGAGAGGTGTGCCGAGCGAATAGCAAAAAAGTCAAAATGTATTCATGTCAAAACGTTGAAATGTTGCAATACAAAGAACGAAATACAAAATCTGAACCTATGACATGATATTCACGCAAGATAGGCCAGCAAATATTTCCTTAAGGGTCTCACAAAAATGTTAGAGATGCCAACGTTTGTGCAAAATTGGGAAGACTTCTCCACAACTGCTGTTAAATTTTTTTCTGCGTGCTTTTTCTTCGCCACGGCATTTTGAATTCCTAGAAATATTCTGTCAACGTAAACATTTATGCAGACATATTTGCACTTTAACATCCTCAAAAACGTTTTTCAGGCTTGCAATAGCTCAGTTTTCGTTCGTAATGTTTGGATATTTTCATCGTAGGTGGAATTTAGTCAGTGGTGTGTTTAATGGGAGGCGAGCGAGGCACTTGCCTCGGGACCTCTCTTTGGGGCCCCCCCTTGAGGTGTTACGCGCGTAAAGTTTCCTTGTTTTTGATGAAAAACTTATTATTCACTCATATAATATACTAGAAAGCAGATCATAACTAAGTACTTTGCTTTCAAAGGGGCCCCCTACAGAAACTGTAATGTGCAGGTATTTTGCTTTCAAAGGGGTCCCAACAGAAACTGTAATGTGCAGGTATTTTGCTTTCAAAAGGGCCCCTAACAACCACTGAAATGTGTAAGTACTCTGCTTTTAAACTTCACTGAAGGGTCCCCTAAAAGAAACTATAATGTCTAAGTACTCTGCATTCAAAGGTCCCGCTACAGAAACTGTAATGTGCAGGTACTTTGCTTTCAAAGGGGCCCCCAACAGCCACTGAAACGTGTAAGTACTCCACTTTTAAACTTCATTGAAGGGGCCTTAAAGAAACTGTAATGTGCATGTACTGTGCTTGCGAAGGGGCCCCCAACAGCAACTGTAATGTATGAGCATCTTGCTTTCAAAGGGGCCCCCAACAGCAATTATAATGTAAAATTCCATGCTTTCAAAGAGGCCCCAACAGCAGTTGTAATGTGTAAGTACCTTACTTTCATAGGGACCACCAACAGCAATTGTAATGTTTAAGTACCTTGCTTTCAAAGCGTCCCCCAATAGCAACTTTCATGTGTAAGTACCTTGCTTTCAGAGTACCCACCAACAGCAAGTGTAATGTGCAAGCAATATGTTTTCAAAGGGGACCCAAACAGCAATTGCAAAGTACTATGCTGTCAAAGAGGCCCCTAACAGCAACTGCAATGTGTAAGTACCGTCCTTCCAAAGCAACCCACCACCACCTCCAATGAGCAAATACAGAAAAGCTTCAAACCAACTTCTACACCTAAAAAAATTGTGGGTTAAAATTTCTTCCACAAGTTCTGAAAAGACCCTACGAAATAAGAGCAAACAGGCTTACTTATACCAAATGATAACTTTTAATACCAAATGATAATTTTTTACAACAAATTATGATTTTTAGAGATTGAAGTATTTGTTATATTGATGATTTTATGAAAATGCAACAAATGAACAAAAAGTAGTTTTTTTGATGTCTCTGAGTTGAAAAGGTTAGACAAATTTCTCATGTCATGTGATGTTGTACCTTCCATCAGAAAATAAGACGAATAATTTCCATCAGAAAATAAGACAACGTGCAATTGTTGTACCTGTAGCAGAGACCACACTGCAGCTTTAATTTATAGGACATTTTCCTCTTAGTTTACAAAGCAAAGTTGGATTATTGCTGTTGCGCTGCAAAGATTGTGAATAAGCAAGGCTACATTCATGCCTCTTATCACGTAGCAGAAATGGCCATATTTGAGTATTACGAATACTCATTTTTTTCTACAGATATTTCAGGTATTTCTGGTGGTTTGATTCAGCCTACGCTTGAAGTCACAGTTTATTTGAAGCTTGATTAGTAAATGCTTGGTTTAAGGTAGACTTGGTAGGTGGTGTTTAAGCTCTTTTGCCAGCTCTTAGCCAGTATAACTTGAACCGTTTTTTCTTAGCACAAATTTAATCAATTGTGTAGGCTACTTGCTGCAGTAGAAATATTTTCGATAAGGTGCGTGATGAATTATTTCCTACTTTTGCACATTTTTCAAACAACTACTGTCAATGCAAGATGAGGGCAACCTTGACTCATCCAACCTCAAAGTTTGCCGAAACAAGTCTCTAATTGGATGCTTTTGTATGCTATGTTCTTGTAGTTAAAAGGATGAAATTTAAAACAAATTTAGTGTTTTGAATCTTCTTGGTTGTTTTTTATAGTTTCATGGATTCCCACAAAGACATGAATGTGGACAAATTCAGGATACCATCCATCAAGCATTTTTTCAAAGGGGGAAGGTGTGAAACCTGCAATGGGGTAAACTGTAGTTTATTGATGGTGAATGCAGAGAAATGGGGCGCGAAAATAAAGAAGTGGGGGCGATGCCAACTTGCTATTGCATAACGTTTACATGTTGCCAGCCTTGTCTTCCCAACTTTCAGTGTTTTCAAAGCTGTGTATCATGAACACCCTTTTGAATTTTCTCCTGCTATTTCAGTTATTCAGTAGTCTCAGGAACATATCCTTGGGTGGCCGTATCTTAGGCAAATCAAAAGTTATTATGACGGTTGGCTGAGTAGGATGACGTCATCAGAGGCCATCCCGTTTTGGTCTTGCCTCGGGCCCCCCCAACCCCAAACCCACCACTGAATTTAGTTAGCATCTGGTTTTGACTGATGCTGCTGCTGGTGTTCCTAGGTTTGCTGCTGTTGTTACGTTGATTGCTAGTTCTGCTGTAGGTGCATCTGCTATTTCTGAATGTGGACATCCTGTTGCTTCTGCTGCTGTTTATTCCGTTGTTACTTCAATCTGCTTGACCTACGTCTACTGCTAGTGTTTCTGCTTTGTTGCTCTTAATGTTGTTTGTGTTGTTACTTGTACTGGTGTTGTTGTTTCTTTTGTTGTTACTCTTTGTTGCTGCTGCTTATAGTGCTTCTGTTGCAGATGATTCTGGTTTTTTATTTTTGCGCTTCGTTTATGCAACTTGGCAATAATATTCTGATATCACGCAATCCATACAAAAATATAAAATGAAATATACTCGGAGATGCAGCGTTTCTTTGGGAAAAGCAAGCTTATTGGTGAGGTCTGTGTAAACATTTTTTCAAGGTTGCTTGTATTTATTAAGCAGTCGTTCGCGCTGGCATGCAAAAATAACAATAAAACTTGCGCGAAAAAAACAGCTTCCTGATTGGTTTTGATCTGAAAGAAACTTCTTTCCTAGTCAATGATATTCAACAATCCTATTTATGCATTTCGTTTACCTTACAATATTGTAATTTGACAAGGTTATTGTAATGGAGGAAGTTCTTCACCTTATGGCGGGATGTTTTTTCCAATCCGGATCAGCGGAGGCTGTGAGGAAGCTGGACATCAAGCAGAATTCAAAGTGGACGCCTCTTCGTTTAGCATCAGAATAGATGTTTTCGTCGTCTACCACATGATATCCATGTCCGATTCTTTCGGCACGAAGTACTTCCAGGCCCTGGAAATAAACATTATTACAGTATGCGATGTATTCCAAGGTTCGAAGGCAATTATGGAAGATGAAATTGAGCAAAGAGATCTTGATTCAATTAATCTAATTGATTGGAAATCTTTACAAATCTTTTTTTGTAAGTACGGCAATTCAAAGCAAATCTCAGGATGACAAACTTTTAAATTGATTAACAAGAGCAATTTGCAAAGTGAAAAGGCCGCTAATACATAATTTGAAGAATGACACCTTAGTCAGAAATTTAAATAACAAAATCCAATGATCAAAGAAAGCAGTAACCAAAAAAAGGTGATTAATTTTTCAATCTTATCTGTTAATGAGCAAAGTCGAATCGTAGTTAAAATAACAGGTGAATTTTTAAAAACACTTCAATAACACCCTTATGAATCCAAGCGTAAATTAAAGCCAATTTGCACGTGAATCTATAATTTTCATTCAAAATACATTGTAAAGTCCCCGGAATGAATTCAGACTTAGCTTCATAAATCCATTTCACTAGTCTACAATTTTGGGACGATGACAGGTGCCTTGAAGTGACCCTCCACGTTACAGCATTTTTTAAATGCTTCCTGAACCTGCCGACACGAGAACAAGTACTGTTAATGCTACACGTTCTGGATGTGCTCGGCACGGGCTGGGTAGGAATACACTCTTTTCAATAAGGCGAGGCGGCAGCATCCTTGCTGCCCAAGAGGCCCAAGACGACCCAAAATAACTCAAGACGACCCAGCACACTCCAGCTGAACACCGAGTGGCTCATTGCAAGCACGATCGATGGGGCGCCGTTCGTAAAAATATTATATCGGACAGATTTAGCACAAAAACTGCTATCTCTGCGCATATATAGCTATCTCTGCGCAGAGAAAGAGTGCGTTGAAAGCGGAGAGCTCACTTGGAGACGAGGACTGTATTGTAAAGAGAAAACGCTGTCATAAAAAAGCGCATCGAATGAACTGCTCGGTTAGGCCCTATTGCCGAAAACAAACGTTGGCAACACACCTTATCACTTTATCAGCATTATTACAATAAACCCTATTGCTTCGAGTATCAAAGAAACGAAAAAAGCATACATTCTTTTATGTAATAAGCTGCAGTACTTACTGATACTTAAAATAAACAGCATCCCTGCACTGAAATGCGAGGTTCAGGTGCGAGATTTAAAGCAACTCAAGCTGCAAACATAAGGTGCAATTCGTACAGAACATATACATTTCACTAATAGCATTCCTGCACTGAAATACAAAGCTTGTGAGCTGTGGTTACTCGTCGGTTTGAAGTTTAACTATCTTACCAAAAAAATTACACGACGGATTGGAGATTTAACACAATGTAGGCTATAACTTAACTACGATTCCGGCTCTACATTCTGAAGTTTCCAAACTGTGGTATCTCGTTGTTCTGAAGTTAGGCTATCACATATGACTGTACGAGTTGGAGATTTGAAACAGCGTAGGCTGTAGTAGCCTACCTGCATATATTTAACCCAGGGTGTGCAGGCGTGTGCCCAGAATCATCAAGCCGGCAAATATAAAAATTTGTTTGTACTG
>JGI24159J19872_10013738_pt1 | contig 10512 bp, 7 predicted proteins | sample Ectturendosymbi4_FD_19872 | JGI IMG/M metagenome (IMG submission 19872)
ACTGTGGCAGCAAGCAACAATAGAGTTCACATGCCATGATCACTCTATTATTGCTTGTTCGCGCCACATATATGTGTGGTGTTGTTCTTCACGCGCATCCCATTCGTGGTTAATCACACAATCAACGCAACACCACCGGAGGGGTTGCAACAACTGCATGCCACACTATGGCAATCCATAGTTTTTGGAACAGCTTTGTTGAAGTTTCGCCTGTTTTTCTTTCCATAACAATAATCACATTTTGCTGTTTTATGCCATGCAGGAACTGGTCAATGGCAGTTACCCATGTCAGTGCCAAGTTACTCGTGTGATCGTCCCACGATGGTGAGCCCAAACCACCTGCCAGGTACCAAATGGACTTCTCAAACACCAGAGCCTGCTGGTACTTAATCATCGTCTTTTGGCTAATTGTCTTGAGTAATTTGGTTGTTCTTTGGGTAAACAACATAGTTTCCATTGTGATTTTATTATGTGTGTTAGTGTAACTATGTATTGTGCTGCTGTTCTTAACTGCATTGTTCTTGGAATTCGTTAGTAAAAAGTAAAACTGTTAAATTGTGATTAGAGCTGCACTGCCATTCTGTCCTAGACAGAAATGAAAATTGACATCTGCTTCTGCATGCATTTGGAAATGAACAAAATGCGGCAGATATTGAAACGCTGCCCAACTGTAGTGCTGCTTTGCATAGTTTCTCCTGTTGACCCACCACAAAACAACTACTTTTGTCGGATATCTGACTTATTCTGCATAGTTGTGTCATGTCCAGGATACCCCGAACAAATAAACAGTCTGGGGGTCAGGTGAAACGTTAGGGCGTTAATTGTAACAAAGAGAGTAGCAACAGTGTTTTTTTAATAAATATTTTCACCCTGCTGCCAGTGATGGGGTCTCAGGTGTGTCTCCAGAACCACTGTTGTGAGTCTTCATCTCAATAGATATTGGACTTCAGATCTTTGTCACAAGACTTTACATGTTCTGTTGACATGGCTTGGTTAGCTCCAGCAGATACAACTGTTCACTGTTGGCAGGGTGCATCCTGGACTGATTTATTTTTGGTCAGAATGTCTGGAAACATAGGCTAATGAACACTGCTACGACGAGTTTTAATACAACTGAGACAAATGACCGAAAATTTTCAGTGACCAAAATGTCTCAGCAAAAAAATGATGCTATCTCAGGGGAAAAAAACAGATCCTGGAGGAACCCTAGGGTTCCGCAAAGCATGTAGTGGGGTTCCGTGAGGGTTCCTCGTTTATTTGGGGAAATGATTTCTTGCTTCAGTAGGTGTTGATGCATCATTATGTAATTTTTAGATCACCGTGCCGCATTCAGACTCCAAGTAGGCCAGTTGATTGTAGAGCTCGACCGATGTATCGGCACACCGATGTATATCGGCCGATATGACGATGTTGCCGATGTATCGTATCGGCAAAATTCCGCCGATATATATCGGCAATATTTGTTCATAAAAGTGTTGCGCTTGCTCTGTCCTGTTCCTAGCGCACAGAACCTTCATGCGTAAAATCACACCGCTGTGCAACAGTCCCGACAAAACGCTCTATGACGTAGCAAAACCTAGGAAGGTGACCAAAACGACTGGTATTTGACAAAATTGACGTTTGAAAGTTATTTTTGAGGGGTAAATTCAAAAGTTTTCAAGTCTGGAGTCTCGGTCTTGAACATTCAGTTTTCAATCTCAAGTTTTTTTATAGTACTAAATTTCAGTCATGGAGATTGCAGTCTTGACTACATCACTGTCAGGAATGTACCACATTCAAGCTAAAAATAGTTGAATGCGTTAAATGCTGAAGTATTTCATGCAGAAACGCATTGGCCGTGGAGAAGATTTTTGGGCTTGCATTTTCAGATGCAAGTTTCAGTTATTTTCAGTAGTTTCAAAATAACAAACACAACGTTTCTGAATTTCTAGATGCGTGAAATGTTGCAATAAACACGCTTAGAGGTTATTAGGGTGTAAGTTGCCGATGTTTCTCTTGATATAACAAGGCAATTTTGTCATGTTACTTTCCTTTTCATAGATAAAGAGAGTAATGCTCCATGCTCAGGCAACCGGAGTTATGTCATTTGCATGAATGCCTCATGCTGTTTTCTATGCGTGAACTATGTGTTTTGCCTAATAACAGTTATCAATATTTGTTTCTGTGAAAGGTTGTAGTAGTGCCTTTCTTTGCACAAAGGGCCATAATACAGTTCATACAGTACTAACCAAAGGTCTGTGCTAACCTGCCAACAATTATCTTGTAAGCTAAAATAACTGCAGCTAGTGTTGGGCGGATAGTGATTACTTGTGAAAATTTTTATTGTCGGTTAACCGCGGCCTGTTTATTTCCCTGAGACATTTCGGTCATTTTTCCCATAATAGTATTAAAACTCGCCAACAGTATTCACCAAGTCTATATTTTCGGGCATTATGACCGAGTTTGACTTAAGGTCTTTTTGGTCATTATCAAAAAATTCGGTCTAAGACCGAAAAAAAACCTAGACCGCAACTGATTTCTTATTTTCACATAATTTTGACTGCCTTCAACCAAAGATAGCGATATTTTTTGTGACCTTTTATTTTAACTATAAAATCCTTTCAACCCTGTTCTCGAATGGATTCAAATGGCTGAGATTAATAGTGTCTGCGTACGCCTTAATATTATAGTTAAAAGTTTCTAGCTGGCGTATCCAATTCTCAATATTTGTTTAAATTCGTCTAGAATAAGTTCGTTTTGACGGTTGGTAGAGTATTCTACATATCGTATCTTATGCTCCAATAACAATGAAATAAACTATATTCGTAGGCTCGGGGCAGTTGCATGTCGCAGAGAGTAGCCCTTCAACTGCGGCGAATATCAACGCAAAAGTGACACAACAGAGCGGTGGAAGCAAACGTCATGTGAAAAAAACAAGGAAGATAAAGTTCAAGTATCAAAATAGCTTAGCGGTATGGTGTGAACTTGTTATTTGATCAAATTTCTTACGTTGTGCACTAACAGGTGTCAGTGATTTCGTAGATGAGGTCACTGCGAACAGCCAAAAACTTGTTGTCTATAGTAAGCTGGTGCTGATTGAGAAATACAGATCAATCATATAATTGAATGTTAAAAGAACACAGTACGTTCGCGTAAAAAAATTTGCAAGTTATTTGCAATACAGTTTAACATCTCGGCAATGTTCGCGGTGTGTTTTGCATTGTAGAAGTTTCGTAAGTATGACACTCGATTTTAGGAACAGCCGTGCGGATTTCTTCATCGCTCCTTTCGCTATACCTAATTCATTCAAAGCGCTTTACTGAAACTGCACTTTCGCAGGTTTAATGTAAAGCTCGTTTTTATTGTTTATGTTGCGCTGAGCAGAATCCTAGGTTTTTATCAGTCAAATAGAGTCTGTCAGCGAAGATGCTTTTAACCGAAAACAATTTATTTTTAACGATACGCTAAAGTGCTGTGCAATGTTTGGGAAAACACGGTTTCAGCGCAAACCCGGCGATTAAACGTAACATCACGTTTCTTGAACAGCCCACACCTTTTTATTCGAAAGACGCTAAATCGCCGTTTGTTTTCGGAGGGCAACAAAGATTTTCGTTAACAACCAATAAACCTTTGTATATGTGCACGCGATATGTTTATTATTTTGCTTACTACAGTATTGCGTTTAGAATTTTTCTATGCTCAAGTGGAAAATGATTTTGTATTCGTCTATCTTCGTCATGAGCGCAAGGCATTGCAGGTGAACGTGAAGTATCATTGCAACTTGTGTGAATACCGCACTAACCGGAGCGATCACTACAAGCGACACTTGCTCGTGCATTCGGAGGAGAAACCGCTCAAGTGCGCCACTTGTGGTTATGGGACTGGCAGATCGGATCACTTCAAGTAAGATAGCGAGTGAACTTTAAGCAAGCGTGGAAACAATCGTCTGGGTGTTAGAGTAGTGCACGTTACGAAGCATTTATGTTCTTAAATAGTAAAGCTAAGCATATCTATCAACGCATGACGGGTGTTGCTTGTGCAATCTGAATGAAGTAATTTTGTTTCTTTCTCCGCAGGCGCCACTTGATCCGACACGGACTGAACGAAACTGAAATTATCGAACAGTGCGCGCGAAACGGAATCCGAACAGCAGTTGCACAGAGCGCGGCCGCAGCAGCAAGGTGAACAAATCTGACCATCGCTGTTAACAGCGCTCTCCGCTTGATAACTTACGTTTCGAGCCCAATTCGTGACAGAGTTGCCAAGATTGCTGTCGATTGTCTGGGGCCCGGAAACTCCTCTGATCCTGCGCAGTTGCGCTGCAACTGAATCCAGGTTTGCGAGGTCTGCGTAAACCGTACTGGTCAAATGCAGTGCTCTCCTCTTTTGGATTGTCGTTTGATGACTTGACGTGTGATGTAACAAGGAGATCATCTGCGCTCTGCCACTCCTCGATTGGTGATGAGTGCAGGTCTTCTGTTTTGTATCTTCTGCAGAAATGATGCCCAGACCCAGCGCGTCCATGCGTCGTCCAACCCTGCCAATGAGCCGCGCCGTTCCCAATCCGCTTGCTCTCGCTCTCCTAGTCCCGATGCAGCTGGCGCTGACTCTTCAAAGCGTTTCAGGTGCGACGTGTGCGGTTACTGCACCGATCGCTGCAGCCATTACACGCGGCACCTCAAGACGCACACAGACAGCAAGCCTTACGACTGTCTGGACTGTGGACGGAGGTTCAAGCTCGAAACCTATCTGAAGAAACACCGCTGCGCGTCTCGCGCCGCTCTTGCTCAACGCTCAGCGCACACAAGTTGTTCTACCTCCTACGCTTCGCCTTTTGAAACAACCCACTTGATGACTGTACAGAATGACTGCTTGAGAAACTGTGATGTGGATCTTGGGCACGCTGAATGCGCTGCCTGGTCCGTTCCCTTCGCAGATTCGAACATCGCCGTATGTTCGGGTTTGTTGGAAACACTGTAAGGAGTCGCGTTTCCTGTTTCTGTGAAACGCTCTCCCTACTGAAGTAAGCCCGTTCCATCCATAAAGTCTTTGGCATTAGCTGTCTGTCTTTGTGCAGACCTGTTTTTTATCAAATTGCCGGTCGCTACACTGGTTGTGAGATAAACATCCTGCTCTTCATTTGCACTCGCTGTCGCAATGGCACAACCGATGCGAGCTTTGTCAGATGTTTGCGGTTACTGTAAACTGCAGTAGGTTCTCGTAAAGCTTGTGACGGCGCGTTGATTGCAGCTGTTTATTCCTGGCTGTTGGAGACTATAAATTTTCCTAATATATTATACGCAATGCATAAACGTTTAACTGATTTGTTGCAGTTGCGGATAGGAAATGTCGTGCTTACCACAGTGGTATAAGTTGTCTGTTGACTTGTGTAACATGTACAACAGCAAATCGATACTGCTCAGGTCGAATCCAGCCCGTTTCGAATGACACGCCCTGAAGTTTTTGTGTTGCTCTTGGTTTTTATTTTGCGTTTTGCTGCTTTTGTTCATCTTTTCGTTTACTGAGTTGTTGAAGTGCTCGCATTTTGTTCGTTGTGCAGCTGCTGTAAAGCAATTCACTGACACGGGTTTTTGTACTATGGTGAAATGAAAGCAAAAACGACATGCCCTTTATTGGTATCAATTTTCTGGCGCTGGGCATTTACTGTATCTGGACTCTAACTATTTTGGCAACATGCCGCACACCAAATTTACATAGTTTGCGATTTGATAAATCCAGAAGTGGGCAGTCGTGACGAGTTCCTGCTAGTTAAAAAAATAAATAAAAGGTGTAACTGATGCCTGCCGTTACATATTTTTGGTTCTGTTCCACTGTTCGTACATAAACGAATTACTAGGTTTTGAGACTTGGCGCAATCTCTTTCTCCAAGTTGCGATGCAAGCTGTAGGTGGTGTGCAGCTACAACAGCCGCATATTCCCTAAAGTAGAATGCATCAGATTCGCTTGTCTGAAGCGCAGCAAGGCGTCAAGAATTTGCCGTCTGTCACCAAAGCACAAATATATTCAATTCCTTCGCTCATCATTCGATGCTTCTGCCTGCTCCCAACAACACTGAACATTGTTTCTCATCTCGAGTCTCTGAACACTGATTCGCATTTTTTAACGTCACAGCTGCATTAAAACAATAATTCCCGTTCATGCTCTTTTGAGCTCAAGCAAAGCTCTACATACAACGCTGCGTATGAACTACACACTGGAGCCGAATGACTCGGCAAAATTTCGTTCAATGTTTTGCAGATGTGTTCATAACTACGCGATATCGCAGCAAGAAGTATAGGCTCGTCACCCCCACGACTTGCAAACTAGGAACTTGCTGTGTTTTTCTCTTCCACTAAGTTTGCATGTCGGGAGATATCTACGTGTGGGGTAAAAGCAAATATATTTTCGCAGATGTTCCAGTCACTGTTAGCGCAGCGCTAAATCGAACGAAGTGCGTTGTTTCAATGTCTTTAAAGTGTCCGTTTCCGCTTAACATCAGCTCATCCATTTCCTATAGAGTCCACTTGCTATCAGCTTTACGGCTGACGTGCCAAAGATGCAGAGAAAGGCTTTGCATTGTAATGATGACATGTAGCAACGACCTAACAATCCATTGAATTTGAAAGAAAAATGCTTAATGCAGGCGTCACTGTAGGGAACTCTTAGATCAGCTTCCCTTGACTTGGTCTTTGCTCATCACTTTAGTTCGATCGTTGGTTTTACTGAATGGAGATTAATGTCGTCTGAGACTGCTGAAGGCCTGAAGCTCATTTTGTGTTGCAGAATATCGAAGATCTATTTCATTACATGTCGGTACGATTCGTTTGCATGTGTTTCTTATTTCTTGTTTTTTGTACTTGCCTGCCGAAATCCTCTGCTGTACCTCTTCAAACTTTACACAAGTAATGCACCAGTCTGACTTTGATTTTTTCTGTTTGTAATTTAGACATAGCCCAGAGAGAAGAGTTGGAATACTTTCGAAAAACAGTCGCGGAAAGCACCGCATTAGCTGTTGTGTTGGGCGTCATCCTAAAAGACGATTTGTTAAGCCTCACCATGATTTTGATAGAGGACATGGGCGTCCGCAGAAGGGGGCAAAATGGGAATTTGCCCCCTGGAAATTGGGACTAGAACCAAAAATTTCTAGAAAACTGAGTCAGCGCTTATATCCGATTGATTCAATTCTTGGAATGACACTTTTTTAGCCAGTACGACACTCACTGCACAAGAGCCGGGTTCACTGTTCTAGTGTCATGCAATGATGCGCGTGAGCGCTAATTTGCCTGCAGAGGCAGGCTGGGAAACTTACGAGCGGATTGTTCTACTGTTGGATTATCAAAGGTTCACATCAAGTTACAGCAGTAGGCGCTTTGCCGCACGTGACTGTTAAACGCAGACATCTTGGCACGTTGGCAGGTAATGCAGCGAGGCAATGACTGCCGATAGCGGTAAGCCACGTCGATACTGTGTGAAAATAAGCATGAATGAATCGGTAGCAATGCTTCCACAAGTTTGAAAAATCCATCAGTGTGAGACAGAACGCTTGTAAGGTTTTTATATGATGAGCTTTCACCGTGAAAAAATCAGCAAAGGCAAGGAAGGTTTTAATGAAAGGATGATTTGATCGCTGGGGTGGATATTAGAATTTTAAGGCCCGGCGTCGAAGCAAACTCCCAGGAAGGTGTCCCACTACAACGCAAAATGTATTTATTTCATGTGTATATGTGGTCTGAAAAAGGGTCCCAGGCGCGTAGCCAGAGATTTTTATCGGGATTGCAAATAGCAACAAATCCTCAACATGAATATTTAATGCTCACTGTTTTTAAGGCACCATCCATAAAACGTGCATTTTTCTGGCGCTTATGTTCTGAATAATTATGTTCAGATTTAAGCCGGCAAATAGAATTTTCATTGAATTGAGAANTTTGAAACTTTGTTTTTAGTGAAGTTACAAGGTCGTACTGTACTTTGGATAAAAATTACTATTTGCTCGTAAAATTTCTTGCAGAAATGCTTGTAAAAATCTCGATGCTATAAATGCAAGATCTGCAGTATGCTTTTTGCAGCCAATATTGCACTTTAGCAAGAAGTCTGTGGCCGCCATTATGATTGCGCTTTTTAGATTTACACGCTTCTAATGTACACCAACACACGTTCAATCAAAGCCGAGAAGCAACTTTGCTCCGAGACTATGACTTGAATCCGCTCGGTAGTAGGCCTTCTGCAAAATTTGCGCGCATGCAAGACTTGGATCTTGAACAAATCTTGAGCGTTTGGTTGACGTATGTATCTGATAACGTGAAGGCTAGAGTTCTTCAACGCATTTAAAAAGTGTTTGGATTTTATGTCGGTATTTTGTACGCTATGAAATGCGACTGCGATAGCATTTTTGTACGATACTTGCACTAAGATTGCGTTCCAAAAACGATTGGGTATTTAAGTTCAGTATTTTGAGTTAACAATATAATTCACAAATACGATCAAGACAATATTGTAAATTGAGGAAAGTTCCACATGACCCACTCAGTCTACTCTACACAGTGTGAAAACGGTTTTGCTTTTGCGAAAACGAAGCCACAATTGATTATCACCACGGCTGTGCACTGACGTGTCGCCGCAGCTTAACACAATGGTTGGTTAGTTGATCTAAGCCAGTGGTTCCCAAAGCAGGCTATGGGTCGAAACCCAAACAGTGGTGAAGGGTCGAAAAGCAGGCCGCGCCGAGGCGATTCGAAACTGGGTTGTATATTTTCAACGTTACCACTGCTTGTCATATCTGTTTGTAGCGTAAGTACTTAAGAATAAATTTCTGAAATTGAAAATGAACTTCGCTGCTTACTGCCAAACTTCATCCATACAATTATTTTTTCTTACGTTGTTTGAGGCTTGGGTCGCGAGGTGTTCAACCGAACTCAGTTTTGGGTCGCGCTCAAAAAGTTTGGGAACGGCTGGTCTAGCCATTGTAGCGAAAGCGGTTAAAATTTTTAAAACATCCATCACTGTTTAATAACAAAATCTAATCTAATGGGAGAAAACTCAATTTAGTTACATGTGATATACAGATTGCAAGCTTTCTTTAAAGTAATGGGCAGTGTCAATGCCCTTAGCACTTACAAAAAAACATCTTTCTGCTTACGTTAGATTTTGCTGCAAATTCTTCCTTTGCAGCGGAATGACTCCAAATTTACTGTGGAATAGGGTGGCAATTAACACCAGATGAAAATTTTAACGCTTTCAGACTATGTATAGGTGGGCTCTGATTATTTGACAAAACTGTTTTTGACCAGCCGGCAAGGTAATGTGAAAGAATTGATGAAAACGTTTAGACTCCACGTAATTGTGGTTGAGCAGTCACAGTACACATTTAATCATTACAAATAAATATCTAGAATGAATGGTATTGTTGCTAAACAGTGTCTATGGCCTAATTGCGTAATAAAAAAGATTTTGAAATTGGATTGCTTTTTAGCCAAAATTTGAGCTTCAAGGCATGCAAAACGTATATCACCACCTTAAAATTATACAAAAACAAGAATCTGCGATGTTCTATTAAAGCAACAGCTGATGCTGTAGTCTAGGGTTAAATATACAGTATTTGTAGCATGCCACAGTTATCAGAGACGAAGTTTTGTGATGGTCTTGAAATGAAGTTTATATGGGCGTCAGAAAGATTTTTTCCAGGGGGGGCCAGTAGGGGATTTTCCCAAAAAGTTTTCCAGGGGGGCCAGAAGTGGTGAAATTTNTTTTTTACCCCTCGAAATCGGAAAAACAACCTTTTTTGCCAATAATTTCAACATCCAGGGGGAAAAGGCCCCCTGACCCCCCTTCTGACGCCCATGGAAGTTTACATTACCATTAGTTGGAATCCTGCAGTGGCGTGCAGAGGGGGGACGGGGCGACGGCTACGGGGATCCATCCAAAGAGTGAAATTACAAAAATTAAAATGCGGTACGCAGATGATTTTTCCTGTTGTAAGGCTACTAACACATGCTGCATGGATTTAATATTTGGAAACTGGTCATTTTTGTCAACATTAGTTTTTACGTAGCCTACTCAATTGCAAGTGGCCTAATCACACATTCTTCAATACCAGAGACCTATATCTAGATTTGCGGTTCTATACTCTAGATATGCCCTATCGAACTGATAGTGACGTGACTTTTTTCAGATCGTGCGAACAAGGGAGAGTCAAAAAATGGATTGAAAGATTATTATGGACATTTAAGTGATTTTCAGGAACGAATGTCAAAAATGTCCCATTTCAACTTGCTTGATTTAGTTCACTTATTAATGCATCGCTTGTTTCCCATTTCGTTTTTTGATGTGGCATCCTTGTGCTTGCAATGTGTGCTTCGTTTCGAGCTTCGTCATAAATTGGCAATTCAGGCTGATCGATCAGAATAGCTCACGCAAGCCCGTATCTTTTCGGGGCCCATAGGCGGATCCAGGGGGGGCTAAGGGGGCTGAACCCCCCTAAATTTTTCAGATACATTTTTTGATCAATGGTTCCCGACACAGAAACGTCCATTGGGG
>JGI24159J19872_10013740_pt1 | contig 10511 bp, 4 predicted proteins | sample Ectturendosymbi4_FD_19872 | JGI IMG/M metagenome (IMG submission 19872)
TCCGCCCCCCCCCCTCGTTTCAGTCACTTTCCAAATCGATGTACCGCCGCTTTGTCTCGCAGACGATTGCCGCCCCCCAGACAGCCCCCATAGCCCCGAACCAACTCCGGAGTTACTTCAGCGGGAAACCCGAAGAAAGCGATAAGAGCCGTGAGGTTGTTGTTGCCGACGTCGGCGACGATGCGAAGATCGTCAAGCAAGAACGCGAATCCGACGCGCGCGAAGCGAGCGTTGACGTCGCCGGCGCGCGACTGCCAACCGACACCGAGATCTTGTGCGCCAGAGCAGCGGCCAGCATTGCTATGGTTGGTGGAGGTCGCTTTTTCTTCGAGCGTGTGTTGAAGTGTTGTGTGTGTGTTGATGTGTTGTCCTTGACGTAGTTGGAAAACAAGCTTTTTGCATCGATTGTTTACGATTTTTTAAATCGCTTGAAGAAATGTTGTATCTTGTTGCTCGAAATCTGTGCTAATAAAGATCTTTATCTGCTCTTAAGTTGCTGTTTTACTGTTTCGCGCTGCCTTTTTTCTCTTTTTTTTGCGTTTTTCCTTTTCCTCTGCTCCTTTCCTCCGAAACGCGACACTTTCGCGCCACGGGCGATGACTGAAAACGGAATCGATCGCGTTCTCGCCGGGCGATGACGACAACGCATTTTCAAGCGACGTCGCAGTTTCGGCGACTTTGTCAGACGTCAGCACGCGAGCGCGAAGACGTCACCACCGTATGACGTAATGCTTACGTTGCACTCGCAGGTACCCGGCATCAAGCGCGCGCACCCGACCAGCAACAGCAGCGCCCCGGCCAACGGCCAACCCGGGCCAAAGCAAGTCCGGACCGAGTTTCCGACCTCGACGATAGTGGCCCGAACGCGGGTCAATTGTGTGGTTCGCACCGCCCCAAAGCCCGAGCACCCCCACATGCAGCTGAGGGGTCAGGCGACCCCCGCACCCAACCCGACCGCGTCTCAGTTCCACTTGCATCGGCGCCCAGTTCCGCATTCCGCGCCACACACACCCACTCACCTCCCGCGTATCCCTTTCTCGCCTCACCAGGTGCCCGTATCCATCCATCCGCAGCACGCCGGCGCACCAAACCCGTCCCACCATCACCACAAACCCCCATCCATCGACCTCATGGCCCCCAACGCCTCCCTCCTGGTCTTGTTCCGCAACACAGCGAAGCAAACTTTCGAAGATTTTTCGGTGAGTTAGGTGGCGCTGTTCTTTCTGCGCTCATCGCAAAAGCTGCTGCAAGATCGGATTCAACTTCGTGCTGTCCGCTTCGAGGCTTATCTTCGTTGTCGTGGCCTTTGTTTATTTGTTGGAAAACTTAAAATCCTCCAAACCACCTGGCAGTTTGTCCGCAAGTAGGCGTTGTTGCAAGAGGATAAGATTGTTTTTAGTTCTGCCTTTGCGCATCACCGGATTTGTGACGAAAGAAAACCTTCCAGGTTACGGTCGGCTTCCTGTTTGTATGTCGCTTTCTCAAAGCCACCCACCAACCCAGAGTTCTTGCAGAACCTACTTAAAAATAGCATTTGCGTCACAACAACACTTGCACTTGTGACGTAGAAGAGCCGCACTTATGACGTAGCAGATCCGAACTCCATCTCCAAATCAGTGTAGCAGGTGTCTGTGTGTTGACGCTTCTCACTTTGCTTATTTGCTGCCAACAGGATGAGAAGGAAGACCCGATCAGTAAGAGCATACGCCTGACCGCGACGCTCATTCTAACTAACGTAGCACGTTACTCCGATCTGGGCCGAAGGTGAGTTTTTTACTCTCGTAATAGTTCGCGTTTTTTCGGAAGCGAAGTGTTAACGCAGAGCTGCGGCTTTGACAGTGATCAGACAAAGCGCTTGGCTTTGCCTTTAGACTAAGCGAGCGTTGGACGTCAAGTTTATTTAAATCGAAACAATGTCGCCTCGTAACGCTTTCTCACGTCGTCAGTTACAGTAGTTTCTCTCTACCCCGTTTAATTGTTACGAAGCCGTTGCGTTATTCAGTCCGGTGACTCAGGAGCATGAGGTCACGGTGAAGGCTTATCGTGTTCTGCGCCCGCGTCTTAGTTGTTTTTGTGCTGCAGCAGAATTAAATGCATGTCTTCTATGATTGAGGCGCCTCACGATGCTTTGGCATCGACTTCAATTTTTTTCTATTCACGCTCCCTCCGTTGATGCCGAATCCCTTACTTTCTCGCTTGGCTTCAAATGTAGGAGATGCTTGCAGCGATAAAATTAGGGACTGAAAACAGTTTGTAGCCTGCCGCTAAATGGTACATTAGCATGAGCGCGCGTCACTAAATCTGGCAGGCTGGGTTGGATTCCCGGTCGGGTCATACCGAAGACTTTGAAGAACGGTGTTTGCGATCTGCCCGGCCCCACGCTTGATGTAAATGCATGAGTCTGCAAAGAAGAAGTTCGCACACGACGCTGGCATTGACTTGAGGGAGGCGCTGACCACTCGTTATAATTGAAAAAAGGAGGACTAAAGCGAGTATAAACGAAAGTGAACCTGAAAAAAACTTATTGGGTTCGATTTTTAAAGCCTGTGTAACGTTCACAAAAGTTAACTCGTATTCAACAGAAATAGAAGGTTTCTTGAACGTCTGACTGACTAGATCCCAAGGTCGACAAAACCGACTGATGATGATTAGCTTCTTGCAATGTGTTAATATATTGGCATCCTGCATGCTTTCGATAAACAAAGCTGCTGGGTTTTTGTTCAGCAATGGTTCAAACATTCCAAATATAGGGATCGTACCAAACAGACAGGATATTCAAAAATTTGCTGTCAAGTGTTATAAGTTAATCAGCTAATTTTATTTGAGTAAGACTTGTTTGGTGTGACGATATGTTTCTGAAACGACCACATAATTTCCTCTGCCTGTTGATAGAACTAGCCTGGGTGTCCAACGCGGACACAACAGCCCGAAAACGTTTTCACTGTTTTCAAACTTGACCCGTTGCACTCGTCAACAAAATTACACAGAACTACTGTTTCGCGACTCCAAGCGAGTTCGAACCACAACGCTGTCGCCAATTGAAAAAGCGTTGTTTGTGTGCTTCTCCACGCATGACCAGTTGCGTTGTTACGTTTCGACAGCATGCTGCAACGTCACCAGTCGTGGTTCGCCCAACTGTCCATGAGCGGTATGGACTGCTCCCCCCACCTGGCCAAGTTATTGGCGGAATTGGACAGATGACGTCGTCAAAGCGATCGCCGCCATTCCGTGCATCCCGTAAGTCACACAAAAACGCCAGCGGCGTCAACGTGAGATCGCTGTCCAGTACACGTCCTTGCTGTCGTCCTGTGTCGAAGTCGAAGAAGTCGGCGGACCTCCTTCCACCTGTGCGCGGTCCTCGACTCCAAGAAGCGTGCGTCATTTCCGCTCCTGGGACACATTCGCGTCAACAACTCTCAAAATAAAAAGTGTCCATTGCCACTCGCTACATCCGGGACACTTGTCACGTTACCTTACACTTCTGCGCTTACTACTTTCAAACATAGTACCACAGATCATGGCGGCGTCGGTCGCTCAAGCAGGACTTGTCCTGATGGCCGTGCGCCATGCTGCATTTCCCCTAGACTGGGCCCCTGCGGCCCGGACCCACTTAACTCGCCGTACTGGTACGAGCGCTGCACATTGTTTTATTTTCTACGAACGCTTGGAGTCAACTTTATGACGAAACAATAAAGCGTATTTATAGAACAACAAACGACGTGAAATGCATTGTCGGACAGAAAAATGTGGGACACCCCAAGGCCCGTAGCCAGGCTTTTAGGTTTGTGAGCGGGAAAAATAAATTCCAGTGGTGCAAAATGATTGTTTTTGTGGTGGTAAAAACAAATTTTTCTGGGCACAACAAAATGTGAGCACTGCCTCCGTGTGGCTGCAAATCTGGGACACTCAAAGTGTTTTTTACGGTGCTGGAAGTAGTGGTTTTGCTCCAAGACATGGAAACCTATTTACGAAGGTCGCAAAAACTTTTTTCATTGTGCAAACTCGAAATTACGAGAAAAACATTTTTCTTTTGAAAAGTAATAGGAGAACATCAAATTTCAAAATCCAGGGGAGAGCCAAGGCCCCCTCAGAGAATCATGACGCTCGAGTAAAACTCCGATGCATGATGAACAATCGTAGGTGAGATTTTGAATCGACCTCGAATATGGGCTCAGGCGATAAATACGTTTAAAACAGGGGCGGACCCAGGGGGTTCCCCCTAAAAGTTACGAAAATAACTTTATTCACTATGATTCTGTACAATTTGGAAAACAGCAATCACGATATAAGGTTATGCATTCGTCCATTGTTTTGCCACAGCAGTTTTGTCAAGTATACTTCATCCCTTCGATAGCAGTCGTTATGAGACTTGACGAACATCTGAAATCTCCCCCCTAACATTACTGGCTGGATCCTCCCCTGCTTTACAACCACCAGAGATAAAGTTCATAGATTAAATGGAGCATCAACACTGCAGAAAAGAGCTTGGTAGTTTGGTGTAGACGCGTGGCAGAGGTAGTCCTGACCGGGTTTCGTGCGAAGCCTCCTCCAAACCCAGACGGACCACACGTGCACTGTTGACCGGTTGGTGACAATTTGCAAGGGTAAGTCCCAATCGTCCATTCTATGAAAGTTTTTAAGACCTGACGTAGAGGTGCATCAAAAGTAAAAAGGTTTTCGTGCGAGGGTCGGGAAGCGGAAGTATAAACGTTTTCATTGTCGTGGGTGATTGCGCTGCAAGAAAAAAGTATTTTGATGTCGAAGAAAAGTTTGGGGCCGTGGCACTCTAGCACCTACTATGGCGAGGCCTTTGTCAGAATCCATGTCACATCGAAGGGAGAAATGACTATTGTCGCTATTCATAAACGCCAAACTCGAAGATGAAAATTTAAAAATACTAAGCGTGTGGTTGTGGTAAAGTATATTTTTTTTCACTTTTTTGCACATTTTTGTAAGCCCAACTAATATAACATCTCAAGAACATGTGCAACGTTGTCTCGTTCAGCCAAGCAAAGGACAATCAAATAATGGCGAGGTTAACAGGAACGAGAGGCTACAGCGCATATAGTTGAAGAGACTGATTTAGTGTAAGTTCAATTTTGTCTTGACGCTAATCGTGTTTTTCACGATATTTCTTTACCAGCACTTTCTATGCTGCCCCTTTGTCGTCGTGCCACCAGACAACAGATAACGGCACTTGTTGATTAGATACAGCAACATCGTCGGTTTATACCACTGGCAGCTCACATACTATTCACGTAAATCAAACCAAGTGCATTGGTATTTTATGATCAAAGCGGATGACTGGGGCATTCGAGCTGTCGGGAAATTTCTTAATCAAGTGTCATAAAGTCTTGTAGGTAATCACACCCGGCCTTGTTTCTTGTTTTTTTTACCATAGAACTCGCAGAAAAACTGAATGCAATTGCTGCGACGTGCAGTAAAAAGCTTATGTTTTATCTTATGTCTTAATTAATTCGACGTATAAAACGCAACTTCTTTCAGAAAAATCTGTCTCCCGATTTATTTAAGGGTGCATGTATGCAGACGTTAGGATAGCACTCGCGTTTTGCGCATAACTGCGAAGGTTTAACTGCCCTAATCTTATCCTGTCTTTGTCTTGACTGCTAACATTCGACCGTTCAGATTTACCAACAGTGTACTAAACACATCTATGTCACAAGTAAATACAAAACAGACACTCCAATAAGAAAGCTATAGTTAAAGCCAAAAACCATTGCCAAAAATTCAGTACGGCAAATGCAGAAATATGGATTTTTATCAAAAATTTCAAATGTAAAAGGGTATTTTTGTCAAGTTCAATGGATTCCATGCTGTCTCACGCAACCGGGGATGTTTTCACTGGCTCTCTAGCCCGGTCCGTTCTGGAGCAGTGGTGCCACTCTTCGTGTTTTTTCATTTCATCTAGTGTTTTTCATGACTATCTAGTGTTTTTATGAGTGAGCTGAATGTAATTAATTACACAATTTTGTGTAATTACAACTGTAATTGAGACCTTTTGGTTTAGTACAATTGTAATTTGCTAAAAATTCGACCTAATCAAATCTTAAATTACACAAGACAATATTATGTTTTGAGCTAAACCGCTGCGCAGTCACTTGGTCATCTGTTAAAAGTTGTAGCGACCTGTGCAAACAAACACAAACATTACTGCTATGTCCCGTTTTCTTGGTCTCTGGTTACAAATGAGTTGCACAATATTTATGGTTGGCATTGCAACGCGTTATCTAGGCACTTTCACTGTGTGTAAGTTTGCTTTTGTGAATCTAGTGTTTTCTTATCGTGAAATCTAGTACTTCTCCGTAACAACAGAGTGGCAACACTGTTTAGGAGTTATGGTCGTTCAAAGATTTGCCGGCCACTACAGTGGCCGGCGCGGGCGTTAAAGTGTTTTAAGGCCTGTTGCATATAACCTACAGCTGAGCCCCTACCACGCGCCTCCTAAGCAGTTACGTTTGAAATGCCCTTTTACAGTCGTGTCCTCCGCCATTGCCAAACGAAAACGCTTTTTCTTGAGAGAAACTTCATTTTCTAAACTATTTGTTTAAAATGTTCTGCCAATGCTGCCCAAGAGCTTATTGGCGTCTCACATGACATCACCAAGTACAGCTGAGAGGGCTTTATCGCTAACACGATGCCTGACAGGGACTTGTGCGCATCCAATTGGAACTCGATAAGGGTTTGTGCAATTTCCTCGCTTGGCTCAGTAGCGGGGCTATCGACATGACTCCACAATCCGTTCGCTAACAACAAATGGAATTTCTACTTAACCCAGTTAGAGCCATCCGGTTTTTCAATAGACTACGTCTGTTTACCCGTTGAAACAGCTACAGTAGCGCAGCCAGCCCAAAAAATATTGGGGGGACAAAAAATTTAGGGGGCATCAACAGTAATTTGTTTGTGACACCACCTCTCAAAGCACAAAATGACTAGATATTCTAAAAATTTGGGGGGAGCATGGTCCCCCGGGTTCCCCCTGGCTACGCCTATGATCAGACATATTGAAAGTTACATACATCTGCCGATATCTTCTCTGACAGCAAATCATCTAATCGCCTTTGTTTCGTCGCACAATAGAAGCGTGCTGGGCCCATAACCTGTTGGACACATCCAACTCAACCTTCAGCACGTACCATAGACACAGTAGTTTTAGGACGATACAGTTTTTAGGCCGACGCAAACGTACAAAAGCAAACGAGAGCACCTTCTCGTCAGTCAACCAAGCAACAGCCTGGGTAGAGTGAAAAGGGGAGCACGTGTATACAATGCCGTAGCGTCCCAAGTCTGGTCCGCCCAAATCGCCTACAGGCCGATTAATGGTGATTTATAAAATAAGACTTCGACGCTACAGCACATTCCGAGGGCGAATGACCTTCACAACCAAAATATCCTAATTTTTTACTTTTAAAATATCGCTATTTTTTAGTTACACTTGCAGCCCCAATGTTAGCAGAACCCTTAGCCAAAAAGTTTCATCCAAAAAAAGTCTCCTCCTCATGTGTTCCTCAAACATCTATCTTTTGTTGTGCCGACTTTGGTTCTGCACTTGTTTTAGATGTTCAACAGAAATTAAAGCCTTTCCTTCATTCTACTAAAGAACAAATGGCATTGCTATCCTTGGAATTTATAGCACTTTCGTGTAGTTCAGAAGTTCTGTTCGTTAAATTTCCGTGATTTGTAGCGTTTTTTGTAGGTTTATTTTTCGGAAGTATACATTTTCATGCGGGACCGTGTTGCCGTCCTCGAAAATATCGTCTAGCTGTCGATCTGATTACCTGTACGCAAACTTCTTTTTATAGTAATAGTAACCACTTATTTCATGAAACAAACAAGCACAATCCATTCAGTGGACACAGAGCTCATTTATACCGTTTTGAAATTGTCCTTTTCCAAGCAATACAAAGTAGTTCTAATCCTCTAAGTTTTAATACTCTATGCAATGGGTTCCCCAAACATTTTTGTTCTGCGGTCCCATTAAAAAAAAGGTTTTTCTATGCGGCCCCCTTGATGGATAGCCTAGATATTAACGATGCGTGTAAATGTCTCATTACAAATCTCAAGAGGCATTTTTGTCAATGGCGAAATCATGCAAATGCACACAATCCATGAAAGTAACTATGCAGTAATGAAACTACGAGGTAATGGAAACAGTAAGGTGCAAAATAATTAACAAAACACGATTCACTTTATAGAAGTTATCAAGCGCAACTAATGGGATGGATGCACATGATAATTTTTACACAGATCAATCATTCGTAGCTTGATACAAGACAATGCAGGACGAAGGCCATTAACATTTTTCTAAAAGGGTCGGTTTTTGGACTTTATGATTATCAATTTTGAGAATACCGTTTCACACAAATATCTTGTGCAAAACTCTAAGAGTTTATGAATGGCTAGATCAGAAATTACTGAACATTCATTTCTTGTTCTTATCGAAAAATGACATAGGCTAAACTCTGTTTTAAAAATTCCAGTTGCAAACGTTTGTCGTTTAATAACTCAGCGAACTCATCCTGGGCATGGCAGGTGTGCGCCCTCCTAAAGTTTCGATTGTGTATGGTTTGTGGATCCAACTTTTCCTGAATCAAAGTCCAAAGTGCTTCTGAAACTGTGTATGAAGCTTTGAACTTTTGTTTGAAACTACTCGGTGTGCTCTCAAAGCAGTTAGCCTAGCCCCCAGAGTAGACATAGAGTCTAAACAGAAGCATGCCTTCGTGTCGGAATGAACGCAGTAAGGTCAGTATCGGTTAGTACGTTAAAACAATCATGGTGTAACAACGCATAACTTGTCGTGCCTGTTTTTATTGTCATTTGATAGCTCAGGCAGGCATCATAGTAAACAACTGACAGCATAAAGTACGATATTACCCCTAAAAATAAAAATGCAGAAGAAATAGATTCACTACAGGCTTACTTTCAATTTTCTTGTAAATTTTACAAAAATTGTTACATCTAATTTGTCAAACCAATTGGTTTCGCGACCCCAAAATTACATTTCGCAACCCAATTTGGGGCCGCGACGCATAGTTTANGAAGCCCTGCTCTNTGCCATAGGTCGATGGTAAACAGCATGATGACAAGCTTTGCACAGCAGCAAAGTATTGTCGCAACACCCTCAACTAACCATATGAAGTAAGTCCAATGTAGACACGTTTTACCCAGTAAAGCTCACGAGAAACCGTTCTAGCTGTTTTCAGTGGCGATTCTAGAATGAAAAAAGTGGGGGGGCCACTGCGGGGCCAGGGAAAAAGTAGGTGGGGCTACATAAATGTCTATCTTGCATGGCGATTTTTCATTGTTTTGAAGATTAAGTTGCTATGATTTACCTTATCAAACCCAACATAGACTTGTGAATATCATTAAAGANGAACTAGCGTTAATATTCACCAGGGGCACCTANCCGCCAATGTANATGCAATCACACACGTGTACTGCTTTGTCGAAAATTATGTGCTAACCATGCAACTTCCACAACACTGCACATGTAAATCGAAATACCATTTCCCTACACAATTGTGCCGGCCTCACATGAACGAAAGCAACTTTAGAAATTTAACGCAATTCACATGAAAGCGAAATGGTTCCAACCACGAATTCCATGTTGACACAGAGACAAGTAGCCAGGCGCGGATTTACCATTAGGCTGAAAAGCTTAAGCCTAGGGCCCCCGATTTTTGGGGGCCCTAAAATTTTGAAGTAGAGACAATTTCCAGCATTCCTGTAAGTGTTATATTTGTATTTTGTTTTGGTTCAACGCACGTTTTAAAAAAGGCTTGCTCTTGTTGTGCGTGCACTTGTGGTAAAAGGCCAAAGCGTTTTTGAGGACATGAACTTTGAGACCAGACAACGCTGTGCAACCTGTCCACCATCAAAACAGAGCGAAACGAGGTTCACGTGCCAACTGCCAACGATGGGGAGCACTTGTCTGCATTGATCACTTTCAAGTTTTCTGCAACGATTACTCACACCCCTGGAACATTAACCTCGGGTGATTTCTACCCAGGCAGGAGTGGTGGCCACATAGTCCCTAGGTGAAAATCAAGTTCGGGGTGAACATCACCCCAAATTATGGTTAGTGTGAGTTCGTGTGAAAATCACCCCACGTTATGGTTAGAGTGAGTTTTTTGTTTCCCGCCTTGACATTGTACAAATTGACAAAACTCCACTCATTTATAGTTTTCAAATTTCAATTTGGGGGGCTTGGTGCATTGTTTGGGAGGGATTAGCCCACCAGATCCCCCCTGTGGCGACGGGACTGGCCGTATGTGAGACATGAAAGTCAATAGCAGTGCCGCGATCAATCTGATTGCCCAACAATTGCCGCAAAGCATTTGCCCATTTTTGGGCCCCCAGTGATTCGGCACCCCGGACATTGTGCTCCCCGCGTTATGGCCCTGGTGTGACACTTCGCAACAAAGTGCGCAGCTGTGAAATTAGCAGAGCCCTGAATGTAGAACCACTTCTCCGAATTGAGAGATCACAAATAC
>JGI24159J19872_10013742_pt1 | contig 10510 bp, 7 predicted proteins | sample Ectturendosymbi4_FD_19872 | JGI IMG/M metagenome (IMG submission 19872)
GCATAGATGCCACGATTACGTTAGCCGCAGATGTAACTAATCACCATGAATTGATGCAGAGCTAGCCAGTCAGGTCAATCAATGCGAACAATATTGGAAATCGCTTCTGCCTGCAACGTTTGGTTTCTGTCGGAAAATTTATTGCTGAGCGAAGACTGGCGTTTAGAGAAAACGTACGATCGCCCAGAAACTTCTTTCAAAAATATATTAGAGATGATGAAAACGTTCTTATATTAGAGATGATAAAAACGTTAGATCGTCAAAAGTTTTTTCAAAAAATTTTCAAAACTTTTTTGAAGCAAAATTTCGAAAAAAAGAAGATGCGACGCTTCTGGCGACCGATTGTGCAACAGTTGCACTAATCATTGTAAAATATCATTTGCATCATGAAGTTTTCTTACACTCGAGTTAACAAATGTGACGTCACAAGATTATGTGTTTTTGTGTGAATATCATAAATACTAACGATCCGTGGAAATACTAGTGGCTTTATAGATCATCCCCTACCTAAAGATTCTGTATCCACACGTGGGGCCTCCCACCACGCCTGTGTCCCAGGCCACCCACCATCTAAATCCGGCACTGGGTCAGTTCGTTATTCAATATGCCCTGTTTTCGGTCCTGATTCAGCTTACTCGTGTACTAAACTCTGAGAATTTGTTTTATTTATTGTTTACTTCTTCTGTTAGCTCTTCATACCTCAAAATTGTATGTAAGAATGCCTTGATTTCTCTCCCACCGCTAGATCCCTGTATGTTGATGAGCGGATCCCTGCGGGCCGATCGCCCCCATAAAACCTACGAAAGTAACTTTATGCACCATGATTTTGCACAATTCGGAAAACAGCATTCGCGATATAAGGCCATTTTGCCGTCCATTGTTTTGTCACAGCAATGTTGTGAAGCGTACTTCATCCCTCGTACAGTAGAGAACTAGTAATGATACTTGATTACCAAATTTTACTGAAATCGCCCCCTAAACTTACTGGCTAGATCCGCCCCTGGAGTGAATGACGTTATAATTCGGGCGCCGTGAAAGTGTTTTGCTGAGCTCAGTGTTGATTGTGCGCCAGCAACTACCCTGTTATACGCAATGACTAACCGTTTTGTGCTCATGCATTAATCGATTGTGCTTGTAATCAGTGGCGTAACTGATGGGGGGCAAGGGGGAGAGCCGCCGCCCCTGGCAAGCTAAATGCAAAAACTGGGCCACCTTTAGTTGACATTTTGATATTTAGTATTTTTTAATTTGTTTTTTGTGTTTTTGTTTTTTTATCTGGTATGGATATCTACGACATCCAGAGATTCACTATCATTTCGTAACATTTTTCTGAGTTTTGGCCAGTGGGCCCCCTTCGGCTCAGCTTTGCCCGGCCTGGCTCAAACCTCTAGTTACGCCACTGCTTGTAATATGGACCATGCGTCTGCGGCAAATAACCTGAACAATAATGTGCAAATGACCATTTTTTGTACGCAAGCTATATAAACGACGTTCTACATAAGGCTGCTACGCGAATAGACTGAACCATGCAGAAGCAATCAAGAAGCTCAGTTTACAGTACAAGTCATCAGTGATTTGTTCAGTGGGTTTTCACATGAAACACAGATTAACATCACCCTTTCTTGAAAATCTACAATTATCCATTAATATTTCGGGAAATTTCCCGTTTGCCACACTCCCTGTTTCAGCTCAGTCGTGCATAAAACTCTTGAGAAAAAAGTTTTGATCATTTTATTGCTGAGCATTCTCTCGGGTTCTTTATTTGACTCTAGCGAGGTCGTTGCGGTTGGTGTATTGCCATCGTCGGCCTCCGCTGCATTCGCCTTCTGGTGTTCTGTCAACTGCCTGACGACTTCTAGCACGAATTTGTACAAAGTGTTTTACTTCTCGTGCTGCTCTTGCCTGGTAGAGCAAGTGGGGTTTGCAAGCATGTATCTCCATCTGGTGCAAGAAGACTTTTTTCGTCCACCCGAGGTTCTTTCTGGTGAAGGGGTAGTAAGAAACCATTTGGTCAGGCAAGTCCACCCCAGACATGTGCTTGTACTCAACAATACAAGTGGGCTTGCTGACCTCCTCCATAACCCCTCCATCCCCGCTTTTTCCTTCTGAAGATTGTTGTAGTGGAGGTATCGTGCTTAGTGGTTATTGCCTTCACCACTCGCTTACCTTTCCAGGCCAGAACGAGTACCTTGCCATTGTCCATGGCAACGATTTCACCAGCCTCATTCTGCCCGGATAGTGAATCTTCCGTGGTTCGCCGCGGTGACTGCGGAGTGATCCAACGGTATGTACCTGGCGGTCGAGCAGATGCTCGGCTATGGACACACTGATGTGGAAGTTGTCCGTATCCAGCACATGCCAACGTGACATACATTGTGGAGCGAGCAATCCGGTCAGCAAGACTCTCGACATGCCGAGGAATATGAAAATGTTCTAGCAAAACTTGGAATGCAAATCGGCCACGATGTAGGACTTGATGCAATATTTGGTTGGTTTGTCTTAGTTGCACACCCTGAATTGCAACTAGCCGCTGCTCGTAATTGCCTTATATCTACATCATCAGACCTGAAGCAATAAAATTTGCGTATTGCTATTTTTTATGCACATTACATTAGCATTCTTTCACAAATATTTGACTGAAACTGCTAGCTACGAACTTGATACTAAGTCCACAGACCTCTGTTCTGGGCACAACTGAATTAACAACATCGGTGGCATTCTCACAAATAGGCTTTAGACCAGTGATTCTCAAATGGGTGCCACTTGGCTCACTAAGGGAGGAATTTTTAATTCCTGGAATTGGGGAGGAAAAGCTGTGAATGAAATAACCTTAAGTTTTTATAATTTGTATATTCAACACACAAAAACTGCACAACGACGTTAGTTGAGATGGGAATGTCTACAGTACGCAAAGTCAAGCTGCTTTAACTGCAATGACTGACGTTATAAAAGAGTCTGTTTGGTTCATAACCGTCTGCTGTTTCTTCACAGTAGGTAGTGTGAAATTTTTGCAACTATCTCTTTTGTGATTTTTGTTGGGGTTAAATTGACAGTGTTTGGGTTTCAAGGGAAGAATATGAAAAATAACTTCGAGAACCACTGCTTTAGACAATAAACAGAAGCGACGCTATCAATTTGCAAGTCGCAGTTTGTCACTTGTTATGCGTAAACGCATTGAAACGAATGACTGCGCGTATGCAGTTGAAATACAGTAAGTTTATTCCAGGAAAGCAGATGGCACCCATTTAGCAAGCGTCACATTGCAAAGCACAGATAAAAATACTAATCGCGTGACGTTTCGTATAATTGCACTGCGTTGAGATCAAACACAATTAGGCGGCGCAAGTAACAATTCAAAGATCCATGCGCCCATTGGCGGCAAAAGTCGAGAGAGGGCAGAAAATAAACACAATTCATCCTCTCAAGCGCCATAAACGTTTTTGTGGTGCGATGATACCCACAGGGAGTTTTCATACAGATGCTAATCAATTGCGCAATCATTATTCTGCGCTTCAACTCGGAACGAGTCGTTTGCTTTGCATAGATATTGAAAAGCTTGACGATATACAATCAAGCCCAAGACGCCAATGGCGCTTTTGAAAACCTTAGTTATTTGCAATAGGACTTTGGAACATACGTAAATCGTTTTTTTTTTTCAACAAAAAAATTTTGCGACGTCAGTACAGTCGAACACAATTTGTTCCACCTGGGCAAGTAACATACTGCACACCACTCATGCTGTGGGACTGTACAGCAATTACCTGTCGGGTGCGCATTACATTCTAATACAGTGGAACCGCTGGGTGGTACTGATTACTGATACACCACAAAATCGAATTTATTCAAGGACGAACATTTTACATCAGAATCACAAAAAACACTGGAAAATATAAGTCACCAGGAACAACTCAGTTACCATCAGCGATTGAATAAACACAAGACAGAAGGAAAACCGCTGGTCGTTTCTGCACCAGAGGAACCGTTCATCTGATTTAAACCAACGACCAACCGCCATCGATCACGTGCTCTCCGCCAGTCACAAATGCCGACTATGAAAACAAAGAGCTCATACAGGCCGTGCAGTGTTTGTCCAAAACGCAATACATTAAACAAGTCCTGCACCGGGATGACAAGCGAAGTGGCGACAAAAACGCTTCTGGCAAGTTTGTCAAAGCAAAGCGGCTGCTGCTCAGCTTGGAATGCGGTCCAATTGAGAAGTTTGCTTTGTGCATTGATGTTAACACAGACCAGTGAAAACCTTCAGTTGTGCGGCAAGCAAACCCACAGCCACCTTTGCTTAGGGCTCTTGCACTTAAAAACTCCCTGCTTTCGTGCCTGATGCATAGCAACGTACGTCGGCATGCCAACTGTAGGGCAAGTACACACAGTCTGGCATTAAGCGCCTCCGAGTTGTCTACAACACCTATCCTATTTTGCGTAACATACCAAGGACTTAAGTGTTTACCCACATCGCGTCACATATTTCTTTAGAAGGTTTTGATGCCGTAAGCAACAATTCGTTATTTTTTTGTTCAACGATGCGCATCTTCGTCTAAATTTTTTATCCGGTTAATTCAATTGCTTGACGCCTTTTACAAATCTCCATTCTCTGCCATTATATGACGCTTCTGTACGAGAATGACCGAATGAAATAGTTACTGGTTTGCTGTTTCAGTGTCTGTTCATCTTCAACATTGTCTGTGTGTATCACCCAACACCTATCTTGCGATGTGCTGTGTCTAAGCGTTATACCCTTTGTCTTCTTTGACTAACCCCTCGGCCTATGATATGGACCACGTTTGGTCTGAGCCAAACGAATAAATATAAATATATTTGAAAGCAGCGCAACAACCAATATTTGTTGAACCCATATTGAACGTTCCGGAAAACAACTGTTTCGTCGTCAGTAAAGATCGAATTAATCTTTGCGGACGATAAAAATTGTTGTTTTTCGAAACGCCCAATGGAGCTTCTTTTATCCTAAGGCAATACGACTTTGCAAGTCTTCCCAGTTGTACTTTGTGAGTTTCCTTTGACCGTTATTTCGCTGCATTCAGTAAACCTTCCAACTACGAAAGTCGCGTGTAAAACTTGAACACTGTTAGGTCCGATGTACTGCTGAAGTTAACTGCCAATATCAAAAACGCTTCCTGCCATCATGAAAGTACATAGAGCGCTGAAACTCCCATAAATTCTGAAGGGAAGAGGCAAAAGCGAAAAACCTGTTGTAAGGAAATCAAACACACTTGTGGCTCAGGCTATTTCGAAGAAATATAGCTCTGCGTATGTTGATTTACGACATATGAGTTCCCAAACCTCCAAGAAAAAGGTTATTTCAAATGTGGTAAAACTGTAACATACGGGGCCGTATTGCGCTGATAAGAACGGATTTGCAGGATTTCAGAAGACCAGTGCAGCAAATACATGACTTGTCAAGAGCGGCAACACTAAATCAACTAACATCCCATGTGCGCCAAAAACCGTTAGCACTAAAAAACTTGGCAGTAACATTTGAGTTAATTTCTCTACGCAAGCGGCAGACAACCGATCTGATACATACCTTCTGGTTTAAAAACATAGAAAGTTCTTAAAATCAATTAAAAAAAGACAATTTAACAACCAACCTCATCGCTAGCAAGGTACACGGCCAACTTGGCAACCTCTTCCGGACGACCAAACCTTCCAGCGGGTGTCCGCGCTTCAAACATTTTTTTCGACTGTCCGAAACAAAACATCATCAGAACAAAAGGAATACTAGCAGTGCTTTTTCCTTTAAACTTCACCTCGTCCATTGGTACAGTTTCAGTGTGTGACAGTTCATTTCCAGCATTTTTAACATGACTATGAGGATGATAACTAAACTGGTGGAGTGCCAGTACGTCAACAACACGCAACAATCCTATTGATCAGCAAGCCAAGATAATGAAGTTATCTGGCAAAACAGCAAAAGCAGACGATGCCGAAAATTTATTTGAAATTTAAATCTAAGCTTTTACTCGCTATGAGCAAGAATCCATAAAAACGGCATCAGGTAAGGATCAAAATGTCACCATAAGGTATTAAGGCACAGTGAAAAATTACGAATTATCTGCACTGGACAAAGTGAACATTGAGCCAGTCACTCTGAAGTACGGATTCTTTACATGCATGCAACGAGCATTAAAAATTAGTTACCTTCCCAGCTTTGAGAATTAAAACGGTGGCAAACATTCAACGACACACTCAAATTCATTCTTGCAAAACACGATGAATTTAGAGTCGTAATAGGGTTGCACTTTTGAAAAGGAATTGCAGTCTGCTGGACGTTCAACACAGTTGCGCAGTAATTCTGAGTTGCAGCCGGTATCTATCATGGTTTTGCCCGGTTCCGTAATGAACTGAGCTTGACTGAGAAAGCGTGTAAACCCGGATAAAATCAAACTATGCCTGGGTTTCCACAAACCTTTTGCGTCCAAGCAGGCAATTTTTTCCACTGCAGCAGTTCGTATTGTAGTGCCAAGAAAAAGTCATTTAATATATCTTCCGTAATGGCCAGTCACTTGAGAGATCATGTGAAAGGTACAGCGTATAAGATTTTAACCGTGGCCTGAATGACTGAAAGCCACCGACTACCACAATACTCCGATTCATGCCCTATAATCCCTGCTCAGGTAACCTAAAGCAAATCAGACTGTAAAATTTCAATTAAGTGTTTAAAAGACTTAAAAAGCTTTTATTAAACCCATTTGCTCAGTAGCTGATTTTTTAAGAATTCTTTCAGGTAGTACTGACCAAATCTGGATAGGTTTTCTTGCTTTTGCGTAAGGGGGGTATTTGGACTGATTTGGCAGTGGTCAATTCCTGAGTGACTAAATGGCAAACCTCACTCATGTAACAACCGGAGCCATATTTGGCGTAAACAAAGTGAAACCAAACTTTGTCATGTAACAATGGACATTTTTGGCGAAACCAAGTTTGACACTTAAATCGAAGACCAAGTTCTGTGAATACGATTCTCAAGGGAGTTCGCTCCGAAATTCGGCCGCCTCACGAGACGATGCATATCCTGAAATATACTTTTGTAAAGGTTTTGGCATTGCGTAAGGCCTTCAAAGTACTCAGTACTGCTGTGCTGGCACGAAAGGAAAGATGTTGGACTTTGAACTGTAAAGCCCGTACCCTTTACGCAGGTTGCAGAAAGCCACATACGTTCTATGCCAATGGTTTCGAAAAGTTAGGATTTAAATTAAAAAAGCATTGATGCTCTAAAGCAGCTTTGCATTTCAGTTTCACGAGACGTAATCCCCATAAACAACTTCAATATCAGTCTCTTGTCAGCGACAAAGGTAGAGATCCCTCAAGCACGTCAAGACATCACTGCTGTGCATGGCAATGCAATTAAACAAAGAGTATTTGCCCATATCGGGGCGTGCCGCTTTCTCCGCATTCCGCCTTTTCTCCAATGACAACAAAGTGGCAATGAAGATTCCGTTGTCTAGCAAAAGTGAACGTTGCTATTATTCTTTTCACAAAGGTTTACTATTTCAAATGACTTATCTAATGCAGTGTGGTCCATAACTTGTCGCCAATTGTCACGTTTTTTGTAATAAGAAACTCGCCATTTTGGCTGGTGATACCTTATGTGCAACAAATAAACGCGTACCCAAAGCCTTTTTTTGGGGGGAAAGTTATGCTTGTTTCAGAATTAATGTAATTTCTTTCCACCTTCAACCAATTTTCTATGGTCGGAAAGCCTTGATAATCAAAATAATTTTGCTTTGAATAGTTCTGTGACTAGTAGTTTGTCACTAATTGGCAGGGATATTTTACTCTAAGCGTTTTTGGGGGAGGTGAATTGTGTGTGTTTTTGAAATTATAGGGTTAAATGGGTTTGAATAGTCAAAATTGTTTTGTTTTAAATAGTTTGTGACTGTTATATTGCCACTGATTACTGTAAACAAATTTCGTCAAAATTGGCTAAGCACACCTGATGTGCAACAAAAAACAGAAAATTTGCCGAAAATCAAGAACTTTCCAGTCCGAACCCCATGTACTTGTATTGCATGTACAACTGCAATTTTCGAACACAATACAGCATGGGTCTTGTGCAGACTGCCATCAAAGGTCATTGGCGGCATTTCCGTTTGTTTCGTGTAGGTTTTGTGTCACTAATTTGCATACCCCACGGTTTTTTTCGGCGTGGACCAGGGTTTGTTTTATTCATTTTTTCGTCATTCAAGAAGTTACTTTTTTAAGGTCATGTAAGTTTGGAAATGCTTTCTGTATTGTTGTAAAAGCTGTTTCTGCACTGGAAAAGTCCTAGTATGCATGGGTGGGGGTGAAAATGCGACATAGACAGGAATGGCAGTGGTTACTGACCCCGTTTATAAAAAAGAGTTACCTGAGCATGGATAAGAGGGCAGTACAGTCGATACTTTGTTCCGGGGGCCGAGAGGTAAAAAGGGCCCGGAAAGTCCGGTTGTTTGTTGTAGAATACGCAGGTAAGAGAAATATGAGTCAATTGAGGTTAAGTTTACCATCAGTAGCGTAATTAGTATTACCTGCATATACACTAAACGTTTTAAAAGGCTCGCAGATCTTCCCAGTGATTCGCGAGGAATAAACATGAATTTTCCTACAAAAATGTTGGAACCTGCATTGCATCAAAAACTTCACAACGCATTGTTCTTGCTGGAACTATACGGTCGCAAACGCTACTGATCGACGTTAACTGAGACAAAGTGATGTCCACAGAGTCGATGTTTGTCAGTTGTGGTGTCCACACTCAAGACTTTCACTGACTGCCCTAATATAAAAGTCGAAGACAGCCAGAAACAAAAAATCAGGGTCAGATGGCAAGTTTTCAAGTGCAATTATTTCTGAAAGTAAATGAGACCTCAAAATAAATCCTTAGCTTAACCTAAATACTGTGGTTGAGTAAGTGTGAAGGCTCTATAACCATGTAAGTTGAGCTTGACTCGTTTAACTTTTTACAGCATCTAGCCTTCACTTTAAAAAAGGGCTGTAGACCCTGGCCACCAGGATCTGATGCCGCCCCTGAAGCGTTGCGCAAAAATTGCCATGAACGTTTAAAGCTTAAATGACCGCGAAAGTCCAACATTTCGTGGCAAATTCGGGCATAACTCGCCAACCGAATGTGCTAGGGAGTCTATGAAAGGTTTATGCCGAGTAGGAAGGCGCAATGAGCAGATATAACTTGGACGAAAAATACACAAGAGAGGCTAGGCCATAGACCACTGTCGTAAAATTATTTTATTTCTAATAAAACGCGCCGTATTTAACTTCAGGGGAAATACTGATTTAAGTTTGCGGTAAGCGACAATTTTTAGGTTATTAAGTTCAGACCTTTCAAACTCAAGTTTAAAAGAATTCTTACTGTATTATCAAAAGCACCCACAAAACCTGGTAACAACAATCTCGTTGCTCCTGCGAACAGAAACATAATTTGCGTACATTGTATAATCGAAAAGTTTAAGTGTTGTGTTCCGATCGTTGTGACATTTTATTTTAGATACAAGATTTCACCTAAGAGTCGGTCACAGGGCTCATGTACAGCTGTCAGAAATTTTTTGAGAGTTCACGCGTAGATAGGGTGGAATTGAACTGCAATTATTAATAAAACTCTATACCAGCGTCAGAGCCCCGGGTAGCAAAAAAACATTGATGTTTTGCAAAATTTCTCTCGGGGGTCCAGCTCCGAGTGTCAACATCACGGTATGCGCGCTGTACACCGCTATACCTGCAAGTCCAACGCGTACAGAAACAGCGGTCTCTGCTTTGTAACAAGTAGTTGAATTGGGCCACACGGTGGATACTACTGCATGCCAAGGTTTCGACTCACAGAAGACAAGTGCCGCGTAGCCTCAGGCATACACCCGGGTGTGTCGAACAGCGATTCGTTGTAACCAGGTTGTAAACGCTCCTGGTCATTAAATCATTTTCCCATAAGGCGCCTAAAACCTAATGTGGTGCCTGTTAGCGACCACTCTGGCAGCATCAAAAGCCACAGGGGCCTCCACCGCCAGAGCGGCCGGGCCTCCGCACGACGACAACGTAAACTGCAACGCTTCGCTTCGGGATTTTCGCAGCTTTGGAGAAGCGCAATACTCTTCAGCAGTGCGGTATTTCCAAATCAAGCGCATGAAGCCAGACATGACTCCAGCAATGGATCACAATAGTCTCTTTCAAAGGCAGACTGAGCACGGGAGGCATGCAAGGCAATCCGTCTAGGGATGGGTAACTGATAGACACGTGGAGAACATATCTCCACTTCGACAGACCCTGCATATGAACCTGGCCCCGATGTCTTGGCCACGCCTTGCCTTGAGACTCTGTAGGGGATGCAAAGTGTGGTCTAGGGCAGGGGTTCTCAAACTTTTGGTGTTATGGAGCCCATGAAGAGATTGACCATGGTTTACGGAGCCCCACAATAAATTTTATAAAAAAATATACTAAGTAAACGAATAGCTTGCGGAGCCCCGAGGTTTCTCTCGCGGAGCCCTGGGGCTCC
>JGI24159J19872_10013743_pt1 | contig 10510 bp, 4 predicted proteins | sample Ectturendosymbi4_FD_19872 | JGI IMG/M metagenome (IMG submission 19872)
GAATAAACACGGTACTGAGATATGGACTGTTACGGCAAGAACGCACATAGCGTTGGTGGCACGGATTGGCGCGAAGAAATGGCCAGAGCGTTGGTCCAATGGTTACTCATTTGTGCTCGAAGCGACCGGGTTTGCGCTGGTTTTGTTTTTTGGTCAAGCTGCGGAAAATCAAAGCAGCAGTTGCGTTTTGAGAGGACAGCGGAAAGGGGCAAAAATTGTTCTTAACCGCTCCATTGCTGGTTTGTTTGGCTCCTGCAATTGCATATTTGCACTGACCATATGTTTTCACATTCGTGGGAGGGTACTTTGTTGAAGTGTTCATTTGTGGATCGAAGTTTGGTTGGTGGCGACAGCATTGGTGCGCTGTATAGCGCAATTATCGTCCTGGAAGCTCGCGTATTAGTGCGCTGAAGCACTGAAAAGTAAAACTTTGCAATTCCCAATCCAATTTTGTTTTTGTTGCCCACATATTTGGCCACAGATATGATAGAAAGTCATTCATGGTCTCTAAAGACGCGGATTTTGACCTAGTTTCCGCAAAAATCTTGAACTATAATAATGGCCCAATGGGTTGGGGTCCTGGCCCAATGGGTTGGGGTCCAGGCCCAGGTAAAAGAATCCAAAAACACCCCCACTTGTGGCGTTCTTCCTGGAAAACCCCTCACTGAAAACGAAAAATGTTTTTTTTCGATTTCGACTACACGACTTGCTGAATCCACAGTGGGTTTGAAAAGCTCTCTAGTTCAATCGCCTGGTGAGTTACAGAATTGCAAAGTTCTACAAGAAAAGTGGCGTACGCAGGACTTAAAGGGTTTGTGATTTTTGTTTTCGTTTAGAAATTAAAAGGAGTGCGTTAACAATTTGCCTCCTTTAACTCGCAGTGTTACTTGGCGTAACATGGACAAAAACGAGATTTTTTGCATAGACAGTCTCAATATGCATATTCAGCAAAAAATAAAAGTGGAATCTTTACTGCATTGGTTAATCTTATTCTTCACCCTCAAAACATGGGGGATAAACACCGAAATTGTTTTGATATCATGCATAGTGACTAAGACATTGACGAAAGAAGGATTTTCCGTAATGGCGGCCATAATTTGGATATTGGAGCGATTGCCCAAGGATGACGGAGTGGTACCATTCAGAATCTTAAAGAGCAAACTTCGGTTGTACAGAAACAGCAAAAAAATTGTACGGACGGTTATTGCAAGGTTCTCCAAAAACCTGTGGTTTGGCAGCCGGACTAAATGGACGCTTGTAACTAACAAGCCCGTTGACAAAGTGACGGATGGGCCTGGTTCCCTTGAGAAAGTGACGGATAGGCCTGGTTTCCCGATGCGCAGTATCAGGTTTGTTACTTTCACCTCTAACGCTGCTTGTTACGCAGAGTAGTGTAAGCTACATTAACCATGGACCCAAACAGCAAGTTTACCAGGACTTTGCAGTCAAGCTCCGGATCAAAAGACTGACTACACATGCTTTCATCCGTCCGAATAAGGTGAAAAAGGCCCTGAGAGCTTGTTGACAAAGTTTTCGATGGAATCAGCGCTTTAAATGGCTCCTTGCGGACGTTGAAAGGGTTCTAAGACCGGGTGGATAGGGACCTGATTCCCCACTGAAGTATGGAATTATCATAAAGCTCCTCTCGCAAAAGGCTTTTGAACCACTAACAAGCAGTAAATGATTGTAGTCAGTAGATGAAAATGCAGGTAGAGCAAATGCGCGCAGAGAAAAAGTTGCTGCGAGGGTTGGCATGACAACATGAACAACCATTTCGTCTTCAAGCATTCTGCAGGATGGAAGGTACTGAAAGGCTCTGAACGAAGATGTATGTGATCAAATTCCACAGCGTCAGGGACATTGTGAATGAGTATCTTGGTCTCAGAGCTACAGGACAACACCTGTGTTATTTGAAACGTCTCGTAGTTTCACGACAAAAGTGACAGAAGTTGCTGTGAATTAGGCTGAATTTGTTCTTGCAATTTTGCATATTTCGTCGTCCAAGAAACTTTGCAGTCACTAAAAGCAAAGCGTTCTTTCTAGACAGAGGAACACTTCTAGTGAAGTTTAAGAAAAATTTGAATTAAAGCTAAATTTTTGGATGACGAAAAAACAGTGGCAAGGGTTGATGTAAGATATGGCACTAGAGAAAAGTCCTCATCAGAGAAAAATAGGCAGTAAAGTTGGCAATACATGAAAGTAGGCAGTGTACAGTGTACAAAAGTGTAGGAGAAAACGAAAATTGACGGTAAAACGAATACGCGGTAGAGAAAATTATTTCCACCGTATATGCTGACTGTTGCTCAAGCTCAAAATCAATTTAAACTGTGACTAAGGCAGGTTGAACAAAAATTGAGACATTGTTTGTTCTGTCATAATGCATGTCGTATAACTTAGCTCAGGTTGAACCAACCAATACAGCTAAGCAATTTAATCCGCTATCAACGTGAGGACTTCCCTCAGTTGGAAATATGTCGCAAACGAGAAAAATTTAAGGTTTTGCACAGTTTGCTGATGGTAACAAAACCAATAAACATTTTCGAATAATTTATTGGAAGTTAGGTGACATAAAGGTAGATTCAACGGAATTTGATACAAAAAAGCATTTTCTATGAATTATTTTATCGAGACTTAGAGTTTTCGTTGTTGTATCTGAACTATTTGACCCTAACATGACCATTTTGATGTGATATAATATGAACTTCTGACGTTTTCGAAAACCTTCTTCCCTGAATAATTCATGGGTTGCAAAACCTTGATATCGCTCCCGCAGGTAGTTTTAAAAGATAAGAGCTCATGCTGTTTATGATGTAATATAGAGCCGGATAATGCGTCTGATCAATGCTATGGCGTGTTCCTGTTTCCTGTGAGAGGGTATTCCCCTCACGCTCACCAACCATCGCAGAAACCACGTGACACTGTCTTTGCAGTGATCTGCACAGTGCACATTTTGCCGTTCTAGCATTCTGTTTACTCAATTACTACTGTTTATTCGTTGCTCTTTTTCTTCTGTTTCTACATTCTGTTTGAATTTGTTCATGGATTGAGGAAAGCAAAACGTTCTTATGTGCAATAACATTTTGCAGGGCAGTTTGACGTTTGACTGATTGCATTAATAGTTTAATCGACTTATTCGCTGCAAAGAAGCAAATTATTGTTGATTAGTATTCTGGGAAAATATTTTACAATGCAAAAATCAATCACAGCGATCACGTTTACTGAAATAATGCGTTATCCAAGTGATGATTCCACAAAAGGGCATGAACAATAATTGATCAGAAAGCTTAGGAAAACAATTTCAGGTGTACGACGCATGCACAATCCAGAAAACTCATTCAAATAGGTATTGAAGTAGATTATCCTTGAATGGGCTTTTAGGAGAGAATGCGAAGTTTTGCGTGAAATCGATTTCCTAATAAGAAAATTTGCTGATCGATTACTTGTTTGTATCACTTGTGAAAAACACTCACCTGAATGTAGATATGTACAAGTTTGAATCATTGCAAAATGATGAAAAGAGAGCACAGTCGTCGGATTTCATAAAAACGTACAAGAAATCCAAAGCTTTTTTGTGCTGCGAGATAACCAATAGCCTGTATTACTATTTGAAAGCGTAAATGGGAAAGATTATTAACAAAACCCATTAAAAAATTAATCATTTTTATGCACAAAAAGCTGTTGCATAACAGATTGTGAACACTTTGCTAAATATTTGTTGGAATTGCCATGAAAAAATGAGGATCATTGTGTTGGCAGACATTATTTTGTTATTCTTTCTTGCAAACACCGTTCATTCCAAGGAAGGTTAGTGTTTTTCCATTATTAGTTTAATGCTAACTTTTAATATTAAAATATTTTCTATCCTGTGTTTTTTATATGCAACTTCTATTTCACATTAGTAACAAATTATCTCGCAGTTCCTGAATAATTTTCGAACGGGAAGTGCGCTAATGATAACAGAGATGTGCACGTAGCGCTAACAGCCAGTCACACAAGGAGCACTGCTTGTGCCCTCTGTTATTGCTCGTTTTCCAGCACAGTGTGAAGCATTGCGCACATTCCACCCGGACTCTCAATATTGCAGCATCATCTACAGCCAATGTTTGTTGTTCTGAATCGCGTAATGAGACTTTCGAACACATCTGCAATTGCAACTTATAAAGTTATCGGGACTTATGAAACGAAAAAGAATTGCAAATAAAATTTTTAGCTGTGAACTGGCTAGCATTTAAATATTCAACAAATCATACCTCCCAGACATTTAGTGAACACGGTATGTGACCTCTATTGTTGCCGCAGTATGAATCTGTGAGGTTTATGCGCTAACCACTCAGCTGCTTTGCCAGCAGCAGACCTTTCTCTGATTTTTTGTAGTTTTATTCCTGCTTTCTTACATTATGAAATATTATTCAACCCATGTTGATGTGGTGTTCAATGTATACATCGCTCTCAGTGCGTATTGAAGTTGTACTCAATGTATGCTGGTTATCAAGCACATATTGAACATAAGCATTTTGTGGCGATAAAATAATAAATACACCCCTTACTCCTGATGACTATCAATTTAATTATTCAAAAACGCACTCTCATTAGCGCTTGAAATCTTATTTTCGCCATGAAACCTCATTCTCAGTATTCCTCATTCAAAAGACACCCGCCCATTGTTAGAGAGCACAACCCTCGTTAGGGGTCAATGCAGGAATGAAGCCAAAGCACTGGATTGATTGAACCCTATTTCAATGTTGTGTTCAATTCTTTAATTTCTAGTCACACCAAGGCAAAGTGTGCTATCTTCACTAATGAACTCAATTTCCACATTTCGACTTAATAATTATTTATTTTTATATTTTATGATGTGAATGATACAGCATAATGTCTGTTTGTTCTTTAGAAAGCATGCCAAATAAGTTGAACCTCAAAATTCATTTTTAATTAAGAGTAATATATGCGGACTGGAAGATGTTTAATTTTGCATAAGAACTTCTACTTCTGATAACGTTTAAAAAACAATAATAAAAATGGAACATCGAGCAAAACGAACTTCTAATTTGCTAGTGAAACAAAAATTAGTCTGGATCAAAACAAAAGGGAAAAATGGCTTTTCACAGCAAACTAACCACGTTTCTGTAAATTTGCAAGCTTTATAAACAAATTTCTTCGGTGTATGTTCTATCACTGCCTCTGTGAAATCTTTCAATTCCATGCAACAAATGTACATGGTCAACTGGAGATTTTGTACGTCCCAATCAAAGCTTCTTTTAGTTTCAACAGCACAAATGCTGTATACTGGGGTGTAGTAGGGCGGGAACGCGTGGGAACGGCGTTCCCGCACATTTTTCACGTTTTGCTTCAAAATGAGTTTGAATTAGAGATGGCACGAGCCAGCACATTTGCATCCCGGCCCACCCCGAACTAACAAGAAACCGCCCGGCCCAGGGCGTTTATTCTAAACTGCAACTTATTTTCTGGGTCGGACTGGCTCATGGCCCGTAATCTAAAGTTAACTCAAATGCAAAGTAACAACAAGTTTTCGGTTCATTGTCATTTGGACACTAAAACCATGCTGTCTTAAGGCAGAGTGGTTTCAGGTCCGCCAGGGGACTTTCACTTTTGAAAACGTATTCGCCCGTCGCCTGTAACATGACACTAACACATGACAAGCGTGCACTAGGCTGTACTTCACTTGCTAGCAACATACTAAATCTAAACCTGGGGTCACAAGCATTGTGCCTGCGGACACCAGGTCGGCCGTAGGGACCATGTGGGTCGCCCACGGGCCTGTTCTGACAACAGCATGAACATGATCAGTGTCTTCACTTTGATAATATCTTTAATTATTAATATTATCGATAACATAATTTGAAGACAAATTGCACAAAATTTTTGTTTCGAAAGTCTGTGTATCAAACTGGCAGTCCTACCCACGAATCTGTACCAATAAATAACTCTGAGTTTTCAAAAGTTTCGTGGTCCCTGCCTTAAACCTTGACCTAAGCCCAGAGGTGGGCAGTAGCGAGTTGCTGAAATAGCGAGCTACGAAAGCGAGCTAATTTACCAGGAGCGAATACGGTAGCGCCGCTCTTTTTTAAAAAAAATAACGCATGCGGTGGCGAGCTATCGCACTTCGCTTTTTCCGCTATTCGCTACTTTGGAGTGAGTGGTGGCCAAAGGAAAAAGTTCGCTTGAGCTTTTCCGCCCGAACGCATTGGTAGTAGCTGCTCTTCTCACTGTTTTGTGTTGACTTTGGATGATTTTTTGCGGTAATCTAGCAGCGTTAGGAAAGATTCAACTCAGGTTACTTTTGACCTGAACGATCGGGTCCATTTAAGTTCGGAAAAACCAATATCATCAACAATCTTATAGCAATTCGGGCTTGGAAATATAAGCTATTGCTGCTAGTAAAGCTGCGTAAAAGTGAATTGAATGCTTGGAGCAAATGCTGCACTGGATTCAGTCAGTTGCACTTCACTGCATGTGTTGCTTTTTGTTTTTACGTGTATGTCAATGACATTTTTTAGTTTGGTTTGACTTCAGCGTATCTGGCTGTGTGTATAACCCATTGCAAGTTTTTGTTAAAGTTACAGAACAAGATACCGGCTTTGACGCTCGGAAGAAAATAGCACGTGATAATATTATCACGACATGCAAGTTATTCAATTAAAGCAAAAAAATATGGTGGCAATGACCAATTCTCAGTATGTGAAAGCCAACTAATTGAGAGGCTAACATCGGGAATACGTTGGCGTGATACAGCATTGCAGTTCTGCGTAGAATGTACCAAGTTCTTCGACACACACTGTCAACTTTATCGGGAACGCAAATAAACAATTCTGATTCATTGTGAAACTGTTCCATGTAACGTAAACTTACTCGTAGATCAAAGTTATGCACCATATTTCCAATCATACAAATATTCTGGTAGCGTAACAGAAAATACACGTTGGTGAAAGCAAGTCAAACGTTTACCCAAAATCCGGCTTACAAGTTTTGCAAGTATTTTTTCCAACATGTCCGATTGGGCAAAATAGCATTTGCAAGAGGGACCAGAATTATATTGAAAAATTTGAAAAAAGTATGAGCCTTCAACATTTTAATCCTGGAGCATAGATCAACTTGCAAATCCAATTATCAATTTGCTTTGATCACTCGCTCCTGTTTGGTGTTTAGGCATATCATGAAAGCCGTGACGGCAGCTCTTACGAAAAGAGCCATCTCAAATGCTAAGGCCGTTCATTCAGAAGAGCGTGTTTGGATATTGCTGCTGAAACAAAGTTTTTCTTGCAAGTATCCGGGCAACAGTTGGTGCAGTAGAAAATCAGTGAGTCAGGACTGGATAAATTACAGCAAAAACAAAGATGCTACATTCGCTCATTTGCAATAAAACCACAACAGTCCTGAGTGTTGCAGCTAGCATTTGCTTATGTGCAATTCAGTTTTCATTCCTTTGTCGTGCTTTCACATAATTTTCAAAAACTTATTGGAAGCATTTCGCGTTTGCCAATACAATTTGCAAAATAATTTTCTGACGAGTTTTCGAAAAATAATATGCTGCTTTCTTATCAGGGCAAACATTTTTGAAATAATCTCTCACAGCGTTTTCAACCTTTTTGCGAAAATTTCCAATCCTATGGTAGAAACAACGTAGTAAATATCATGACAGTGTTTGGTTGATATGTTGATATTTTAGGGCGTGCAAAAATCGATAAACTGCGCGGCTAAGCCTCTGGAATGCCGTTCAGTTTTGTTCTGCATTTTCATGATGGCTTTTTCAACAACTGAATCAAGACAACTCTCTTTTCTGCAAAGTAAAATTGGGCATGCTGACAAAAACTCCATATATCTGTACCCACCACTTCTGTCGCATCGCGAAAAGCATCTGTCAAATGAACTGATGTAACGCTTCGTCTAAATCGGTTGGTATCATTGTCATCAGACAGTGAATTTGCTCTTTAACCGAAAGGTATTTACACTCATGATTTCAAAAACACTGCATTTCGCAAGAATTTTATGCCTGATAGTCATCTTTCACAAGGCACTTCACTTAGGAGACAACATTTGCGGTCGTTTCAACGCTGTTTCAACTAATATCTCTTACTAGACATACAAAATCACCGATTGTTTTGCAGAACCATCTTGTAAAACCTTCTTCCCTGAATAATTCATGCCTTGCAAAACCTTGATATCGCTCCCGCAGGTTGTTTTGAACGATAAGAGCTCATGCTGTTTATGATGTAATATAGAGCCGGATAATGCGTCTCATCGATACTATGACGTCTTCCTGTTTCCTGTGAGAGGGTATTCCCCTCACGCTCACCAACCATCGCAGAAACCACGTGACATGACGTTGCAGTGACCTACATAGTGCACATTTTGCCGTTCTAGCATTCTGTTTACTTAATTACTGCTGTTTATTCGTTGCTCTTTTTCTTCTGTTTCTACAACCTATTTGAATTTAATAATTTTTGAAATTTAAGCTTGTATCACTTGTGGAAAACACTTACTTGAATTTAGATATGTACAAGTTTGGATCATTGCAAAATGATGAAAAGCGAGCACAGTCGGCGGATTTCTCAAAAGCTTACAGGAAATCCAGAACTTTTTGCTGTGCTGTGAGATAACCAATAGCCTGTTTTACTATTAGAAAGTGTAAATGGGAATGATTGTCAACAAAACCCATTAAAAAATTAATCATTTTTATGCACAAAAACCTGTTGCATAACAGACGGATTGTACTTACAGCACGGATTGTACTAACTAAACCGAAAGCAACTGCATAATTCGCTTTTTGCAATCGAAACAATTTAGTCTTTTGAAAAAATATCCTGTTTGAGAACAGGATTTCAGAATTGAGGTTTTCGCTGAACAAATACTGAGGTACACAGGCTCACAGCAACGTTGAATGAAAAACTTAAGTTTGGCTAAGCTAGGGGTTTCCAAACTTTCTCTGGCCATGTACCTTCATCATTTCGATAGATGAAAGCGTACCTCTAAAACAGTGTTTCTCAAAGTTTTATTCTATCGTCTCCGTTACACTCTCGGGACGTCGTTTGCACCCCCAAGCCTGATAAAGCATATACAAGCTATTAAATTTAAATAATTTTATTTAATGGAAGTATTAAATAGCTGAACCAAGCTATTAAATAGCTCAACTAAGCATTTGTATTGCGAAGCTAATATTACTTTCAGGATTCTTGTGAAAATAATCCACACTGCAGCCGGACACACAGACGATCCAGAGTAAAAACTTAACGAATAAATAGCTTCAACTGCAAACTCCAACGAATAGCATAGTAAATTAAAATTTGTAAGAAACTAACATGTCGTAACAGTAGGCTATTGAAGTTAACTCAACGATTGATTAGTGGTTGAGCGTAATTGCCCCCTTTGCGTTGTTTCCCACCTATCCACCTGTGGTTTTATCACCCCCTTGCCTCACAAAATCACCCCCACGGGGTTGATTCCGCCCACTTTGATAACCATTCATCTAAAATTTCTTATGACAAAAAGGCTGACGAAGATAATAAAAATATGTTTACCAATAAACATATACAACAATTACAGGCTCTAGCTATGCAGCAGGTTGCGTGAGGAATTTCCTGCTTGGTCCTGCTCCCAGCTTATTGCAATGATTCAAGCTTGCACTCATCATTCAACAATAATAGTTAAGTCGCAACAGTGACCCACAACAAGCGAATCATTCGCCATTTATTGCGTTAAGGAAACTAGTTTCGTGTGTGACACATCGTACACCGATTAGTTTTACAGCTGGTGCGGGATTACGCACGTTTGTAGCCAATCCATTTAACACTTGGATCGCCCTTTCAAAAGCTAGAATGTTAACAAAGCGGTGTTTGGCCAATTTGTTCTCGATATCTAAATAGGATATTTTTGCATACAGGCTATATAGCCTAAACTACATCCTATTCAAAGCTGTTGTTGTGAATAAGCTGAAACATGGACAAGCAAGGAGCTCAGTTTGCAATACATGTATTCAATAGTTTGTTTACGGGCTTTCACAAAACCAAGATCAGCGTCACCGTTTTTATAAAATCTGAAAAGATGCTTGAAAACTTCGGGGGGGATGCAAATGCCCGGTTTCCACCATCCTGGTTGCGGGCCTGATTCAACTTACACGCGCGTAAAACCTTGTTGAAATGAAATTATGGCCTTTTTATTGCTTGATTATTATCTTGAGTTCTATATTCGACTCCAGCGAGAAAGCAGCAATAAACGCAATTGACAAGTCTACAGCAATCCACTTACAAAATTAAATGCACTCTTAAGTGTGTGCAGTCTAAGTTCCAGTTATATGAGCATCTGCTGCAAAATGAGCAATTCCTAATCATAACGGCCCAATGACTATGGTTTACAGATCATGGTTTTTCAAAAAAGGGGCACCCAACAAAATTGATAGTTTAAAAAACGTTTCAAAGTGATGCTGAAAAATAAACCTTACTTCTGCAAAAACAGCACGAATTTCAAAGTTCGCCAAAAGTAGCGGTAGCGAAAA
>JGI24159J19872_10013746_pt1 | contig 10509 bp, 7 predicted proteins | sample Ectturendosymbi4_FD_19872 | JGI IMG/M metagenome (IMG submission 19872)
CAATCAATCAATCAATCAATAAACCAATGCGCACACAAAGTACTCTAGGGAAGGGTTTCTCAACCTGTGGGCCACAGAAGGATTTTTGATGGACCACGGCCTGGAATAATAGAAATTGAGTACATCTTGCACGATGAACCTTATTGAAAACGAAAGTAGCTCTTGAGCTACAAACGTCATGATACGCTCGTTTTCGTCACTGTGCGTTAGAAATTGTTGTGACATTGAAATTTGATGTAGCCAAGCACACTGTGCACAACATACAATTGCTGAAGCTATTTTGAGATAGAGAAGCGGCTCTTGTTGCCATGAAAACAAAATCTACAAGCAGGCTTAATGTGGAAAATGACTTGATCTATGCATTATCATGTGTTGGGCATCGAATATCTATGCTTTCTAACAACGAACAGACACAACCTTCGCATTGATTGTAGTGCACGTTGTGCTATTAAATATTGTTTTAGTTGTTTTTGTATCTGCTCGGTGCATGTGCAACAGTTGCCCCATTGGTGAAATTGCACAGTCGGCTGGCCACGGACCTTCTGTTCGTTTATTAACCAGGCCACATGCTTAAAAAGGTTTTGAGAACCCCTGCTCTAGGAAATACGAGGCTACAGGGTAGGCGAAAGGTCGTTGGATAAGCGTTCAAAAAATTATGTGAGTGCTGTAGCTACCCACATCTCGGAAATAAGGCGAGAACCACTACACGGTCTAAGTGTTTCACCAAGTGCCATCTGTCCAAAACTGTGGTTCTGGTTTGATTCCGTACCATAGGCTTTCTGAACGTATTTTCTTGAGCAACCAATAGCCTTTTAGACCCATTTTGTAACGTTTTTTCATTTTAGGGATTTTTCGATCTGACGAGGTGGATTTACCACCTATGTTTCTGCTATAACTATTTCACAGATTTGTGCATTGAACCTGACTCCCTCAGATCTCTCTATACCAATCTTTGACCGAAGTTAAGAGTATTCTTTCACTCTGTACAATACAGAGTTACTGAGTGCAGAAAGATGCATGGATGGTGTAATGTCTTCCTTCTAACTTAAAAATTGCTTTAAGTACGTCTGTAAGTTGTAAAAAGATCTTTTAAAGAATATATTGTTTTCCTAAATTAAACACACAAGCCATACGTAGTAATCTTAGTCATAAAGCCGACTTCTGCCCAATCCTTCAACCGCATGCCACATTACCTAAAAAAGTTTCAATTTGTTTGTAACATTTCACGTTTAAAGTATCATTTCCATAATGAAAGATTCAATCTGCAAATACAGTATATGAGTAATGCTTAAATGCATCTTTTCATTTTGTGAAATAGTTTGACTCTTACGAATCACAATAAATGTCGTGCTTTTTTTCTTCTTCGAATGTTTGCACAATCATGAAACTGAAAGTTCATGGTTATGACATGAAACGTGTGAATAGATCAGAAATATTTTACTACATTTCAATTTTTGTTAAACTTTTTCACACATTTTGTTGATTATCAAGCGAATTTATAAACTTTAAGTGGACGTCAGACTCAAAGCATCCACTGGAACTTTTAACATTGAAGTCGGTAAGACACAAATTTCGCACAACTATACAAAGTGCACAAAGATATTATGAATTAAAATAAATTAGGGAATTTCAAACAATAATGCACGCGTGCATAATATCTGACATACGTCTTTTAGTAGTTGTTGTGAAATTAATTGCGTCTATATCCGATATTGACAAATGCAGAGACAAAATGAGAAGCTCAAAACCTTGTTCTACAAGTTCAATTCTGTCCACTTGTGCACAACACGAGAACTCTCCAAAGCAGCCATTTCGACGACAGCATAATTTCACCACTTCCAGACCATGCTGAGTCATACGTAAAGTTATGCTTCTAGTATTTAAATCCTTTGCGGCAACTTGCCAAGTTCTGCTCATGCTTCGAGCCATTCGCCACACGAGTATGCAATGCGCCGCAGCAGACCATGCCCTGGTTGCGTCGCAGGTAATGAGTCATGTATTGTTCATCCTAACGGAAAACACCAATTGTTTCAGGGCAAACTCAACTTGTGCAAAACATTCAAATAAGAAACATTTAAGTTTCAAAACTTGAATCACTGTGACGTAATCACGGCCTCCGAACATAACTCTCCCCAACAACTGACTTGCGACTATATTGTAAAAGCCGTCAAAATAGGTCCCCGACCTGTCAAAATAGTTAAAATCCCCGGGAAGACTTGGCTAGAGGCTAGGCACAACACTAAGTCCCATTAGGAATATTGGATTATAAAGATTAAGCTCCGTACATCATCTTGGGTCTCTGCTGCCTTCACAGGTGTGAATTCTGGCGAAAATACCTAAATTTATTTTGCCCCAAATTGCTTGCGCTGAACTAAGTTTTCAAAATTTGGCATACTCTGTGTGTTTTATGTACTCCATATAATCAATTGCCAACCATCATTCATAGTTACGAAGTAAAGCTAACATGTTAATTTTTATCATGTGATGTTGCGGATTGAAACTTACTCGCATATGATGATAACTGATGCTAAGGTTATTTTCACAAAATGCCAGTGATGTAGCCGAGTCATATTTGTCGAGTCACAAGCCCTTCGAGTTAGAGCCACCTAAAAATTTTTGAGTCGAATTGTGACTTGTTCAAGTCAGAGTCGAGCCCTACGAACTGTCGAGTCACTTCGAGTTAATGGTCTGTAAGCTCGAGTAAATGTTGAGTCAAATAACATTTAACATTTTCCCGTTATTTTTTTAGCTCCGAAGTGGTGTCCCTTGAGCTGCAAGGTGGTAACCAATTTTGTTTCAGCACTTTTGTTACCAAACTACATAGATCGAAGAATTTGGTGAAAGCAGTTTTTTACCTTTCATTTCACTTCTCTACTCTCAGCCAAATCCACATGTCCAGCCTAACCCCACTGCAACAAATATACCTTCTTGTTCATTACTATTACAGTATTAGGCAATTTGAAATATACAGGTAGACGCAATACGCAATTATGTTGTCGGTGAAATTATGTTGTCGTCGATATAGACGCAATACGCAATATTTTCCATTGTAAAGTGGGCAGCTAGGGTTGCAAATTTTTAACTAGATTTTATTAATTGGTATCTTTACTGTTTGTGCATTTTATTTTATTTTATTCTATTGCTTCATGCACTTCGCAGAGCTGATGATGCCTACATCGTATAGGCGAAATATATACTCTGTAAGATCTTAAAGTGTCTGATTCTTTGCTGAGAAAGGATCTCTTTCCATAGGCAGTGTTCTTGTTCATCACTTACCCCAACAAAGTCCCAAAGTAGAAGTATGAGGCGGTCTGCCACAATCACGGTATATGTAAATATTACACCAACCCACGAAAATGCGTCCAATCTATTGTGAGCTGCTAGCTAGCCCCTTAGTGAAAAGCAAAGCCTTAGGTATACCTTATTGTCAGGGGGAAACCTTGATCCTAACAAACTGGCATAATACGGTACCACGGTGGAGACACGGTCACAAAAGAAAATTTATGCAGATAACAAATCATGTCTCACTGAAGAAAAGCAGCTCATTTCTTGTATGCAAACCAACCGCATTTGTCAGAAAGACGCTTGGAGATTTTGTAAAAATTATTCAAACCTGAGCCTCGAGAAGGGCTGTAGAGTCGGAATTCAAATTTCAGGCTCCGGCTCCAGTCCAGGCATCTAATTTTTTGGCTTAGGCTCCGGCTTAGGCTGAAATCATTCAAAATTTCTTAGATTCCGACTCCGAGCTTCGTCTCTGGCTCCACAGCCCTGTTCGAATCCAGTCATCGTTTTTCGTTTCTGTCGTTTTTCAGCGTGACTCATGTTGAGTCACTGAAAATCTCGACTCGGGTCAAGTCGAGTCATTGATTCGAGCCACACCACCATTGCAAAATACCCATTCAAATTTCAGAACGCAACCATCATTTAGCTGATGCTCATTGCAGTTTAACATAGATTTGGAGATTTCACTAAGGAATGTTTATTTATTTAAATTCAATCAGCTAAACAGAACGGCACTGCACGATTTCCTTCACAGCCTTTCCGACACAAAGATTCAATTTCGTTTCTACAAGGATTGGCTGGCCACCATCAAACACAAGAAGGTTGAAAAAGGCTATCCACTGAACTGGTAACTGAAATAAGGAGTGATTTCATTACACTGATCTGTTCGGTGTGTGTGTGTAATGTGTGCAGTGTTGACTGTGTCCTGCACGGAAATTTGTGTCCGGATCGGGAGAGTTAAGAGGATGCACGCAGTACCGAATCGTCCGCAAAGTGTAAAAATTTGATTCTACAGTCCTACACCTTCTAACCACGACACACTTGTCGACTCGGCCGTGACTGTCTATCTAATAGGCTACGAAGAGGAAAAGTGACAGCATTGTCGTTATATAAAATACACAGTGAACGGTTGGGATTTAACATGGCCTTCATCATGCACGTGATCTGTTTTCAAATACGTGCGATTTAGCAGGAATAAAAATTAGCACCAAAAAGGCCGAGGATTTATGCCTCTCCAGAAAGCCAAGCCAATGCGCGCTGCAAGCGTCTGCAGACTGCAGCAGGTAGAAACGTTCAAGTGCCTTGGGGTGGTATTTACGAGTGACGGAAGGGTTAACAAGGAGATTGATACACGGATCGGCAAGAAAGTAGTTCTGCATGGGTTTATCGGTCTGTGGTCACAAAACAGAAGTTTTAAACACTGAAAAGATATCAGTTTTTAAAAATAAATTAGTCTGTGTTCCGATTCTCATCTACGGTCATGAATCTTGGGTTATGATTGAAAGAGTGCTATTACAAGTACAAGCAGCAGAGATATTTTATTGGGGAGGTTTACGGCGTGACATTTCGCGATGAAATGCGACGAACGTGAGCAACAGGAACGTTTTCTGCCGTAATCTTGTGATAGCAATTGGAAAATATCTCATCATGGATCCGCAAAATTTAAATAATATTTTTGGATTGAATCCAGCGAAACTGAAAACCCCTTCTTCAAACTTGGCAAACGAAGTCATGATTGCTACATGCAATTCGTGTGGGGCACTATAATTGTTTTGTTGAAGTTGCTTAAAACTAACAAAGAAAAATCACGGCCCCGATTAGACACAACTTGCAATAACGTTATTGACAGTTTATGCTTTTGCTGACAAACGTGTTACCAAACACCTGCCAACGTATGGAGTATTTTGTAGGAAGTGGTCCTAAACTTTGGTTTGCTCTGATCTTTCAGCAAAGTTGCAATCTGCAGTAAAAGAATCTTCAAATTCGCTTACTACAGAGCACACCATTGACAAAACTGAAAATCAATATACGCACATTTCATTAGTCTTATACAATTTTTATGTCGCAATTATTCCTTCTTTGAACAATTTCGCCAGGACCGCGCGAGCCACGTGAGTAGCTCGCGAGGTCATTTTCGGCCATGACCCCCGAAAGGACTGCACTGGAGTATCAATGAAGACGTCCTTAGACTTGCATAATTGAGATAATTCTTATTAACACAAAAAGTGCCTTTGAGTATTTGAAAGGTTTGAGGAAAACCAATTGTGTGATAATTTTCGGGTCATTTTNGGATGTTTTTCGTCAAAAGCAAACAATTGGTTTCACACTTACCCGCAACCCTTTTCCAACCCTTTTTTGGCTTTGATTGCTTGCAGAACTCCANCTAACACAAAAATTCTAACAAAGTCACTAGTCCCTGTTTTGAGGTAAAAAATTCCTAACATTAAGGCTATAACCTTTGCTACTACCGNAATTTAGAGTGAACCATTGAAAAAACAGGAAAAATCCAATAAAAACAAAAAAGAAAGGTAGGTTACCATTTTGTNGTTTTGAGAAAAATGTGATATTTTATGCGTTTTTATCATTTCCGCCATTTTTTCCTGCGACTACGTAATAAAAAGTGGTATAACGTTTTTTCATCTAATTGTTTTTACTTTAAACTTGCAAGGATGTTGTATGATGTGTGTGGCAACCTTATCTGTGATTTTTAGATTTTTGCTTTTCTGACACCGGAGCGATGGGCCTTGAAAGTCAAAAAACACAAAAAAATCCCATTTTTGGAGGCTTGAACTCCCTGAATCGCCCAAAAGTTATGATTTAATTGTTTTGGTCGTATTTCGCAGGCTTAACGATATGGCTAACAATTTTCTNCACAAACAATTTTTTTCAAACTTCACGGTTTTCGCTGCACGGCTTTTTGAAAAAAGNCACGGCAGTTATTGGAAGTAGCCTAAATTGGTTTTCACATGTTATACGTCACAGTAACATCACACATACGCAAAATATACNNTAAAAATCGCGCTATTCTTGTATCGTTCTGACAATGCCTAAACTTCAGTCGTTCGGAAGTTGCAGCAGAAAATGTCCTCGCGAGCCATGTTCATGGCTCACTCGTTCCTGTCTCGGTGCAAAGGAAGCTGTCCATACGGGTCACCGGTTTCACCCAACATCGAAGTCATCTAGAAATAATCTCACTTTTTCATTTTTACTCCACTTGGAAATAAAGTCATCACCAGACCTTTTCTGCCATCTGCGACCTTTCCAGTTTTCCTTGAGAACCAAGAAACTGCACGGACGTCTGGTAACCTCGNCGTACCATCAAATGGAGACACCATTGGCCTCCACATGCAACAACGCTGCAAGGAAACACGTTGAATNTAAACTTAAGNCGTTTCCTGAAAGTCCNTCTTGTGTTTTAAGTCAGCGAGCACCTGTGATGAACATAACGAATAAAATGACAGCATAAACAATNTATGTTGGTAAAAACCTTGAACATTGCATTCGTGATAACTAGAACCTGCTGATAAATGTGACTCATGCCAACGGACATTTCAAATTAAGCTCTTGCTTTGCTGCGGGCTTTTGTGGAATCAACCGGCTGGGCTCTGGTNTATTCGCTTTGNGATGATTCAAACTTGCACATGTCTGTATTCAAACAACTAGTCTCCACCAAGGCGACTGANCTGAGATGAAACCATTCGCAAAAATTTTTAATAGGAAATAGATTTCACGTAACGCTTTGCACCCCAGACCTAAAATGTTATTCAAATAAAATCCATANTAACGGAGTTAACAAATGAAGGGACTTTAAAACATCTGAACAGACAAACACGCCACCAACCGTTTGTTTCACTAATGCTTCATATAGGATATTATTTAAATGTGTGAACGATATGAAAAAAGAGAACTGTTGATAAGTCGGTGTCACTCAAGTCAACAAATCATGATGAACACTTGGTGTGAACAACACACTCGATGAATAAGGACATGGCAGCATTCAAATAGACTGCGGAACCAGCTTGNTTGCAATGCAATAAATGCACAATTTCGCAGATGTCATCTATTAGCAAGGAACTATCCAGGTTCAGACTGTGAAAGCGATCACAATCCATTTGTATATATCCTTTATGTCAAATTTAAGAATATTGTGAAATGTAAACAAACAACAAAACAATCTTTCGACAACAGGAATGCAGAAGGGAAGGCCGGGGGGGAGTGTCCACGAATTACCATTGCTAATTTTGTAGACTTGGATGATGTCATAAAGGTTTTGCACGTCAAAAGAACCTTTACAAGCCGTTTTGATACTACCATAATGTGACATTGTTTATGATATTTTCATGGTGATTGTTATGCCATATTTTTCATGTGTGCTACTGTGCTACTTTACAGTGATTTCCTTTCCTTTGCTGTCTCACCACGGTCCGCCAATTGAGCAGCACTGCAACAGATAAATGACAACGACAACTAAATATTGTGTTTTATATAACGTCTTCACTCCCACACGCAACGTGACAAGGAACACACAGATACATGAATGAGCACGAGTGTATATACGTGGAAATAATAAAATAGTGTACGCTTCATGGCGCTAATACATTTACTTTGATGAAACACAAGCATAAAAGGCATACGAATAAATGACGCCATTACGAATATTATAATGTAGCGCTGCAATGACTTTCCAGGTACACCGATTTATAAAATGCATGGGGGAGTGGGAGGCTGCGAAGGACCAGGGGTCATTTAGGCGGCAGACCTCCCAAGGACGAAGCTACTTCTAGTGTGAAGGGAACAGTTTGTTGTAGTAAGTAAAAGTGTTTTGCTCTGAGTAGAAAGTTTAGTATGCACAATGCGGTTATGGTTTGTTGAAACAAAATGCGGGGCAGGCAAGATTAAGCCACCAGAAGAAAATGGCTGAACGTTGTCACATTGAACATTTGCTGTTTTCACGTACTTGAAATACTGCATTCGTGAAAGCTGGAGAGGAAATGCGTCACATGTTATAAACTAATGCAGCACTGCAGTGGTGCCACAGAATTTAAGCAGGTTGAGAAAAAAATTTTATTTCATAATACTGGCAAGTTGTATGAAACTGCCTGTAGTTAAAATGAAGTTTCCTTTTGAATTAGGTAATTGCTCTAGAAAAAATGCTCCATTTTTTCTTCTTCTCATCGCCGTAGAAAACGTAAACTCTGTGTTGGCGCAAAGTGAGTGAATACTAAGAACAAAGTTGTTTCAATGACAAATCACAAAAAATCTGAATTTCTTTAAAAGGTTTGCAAACAAAGACAAAATTGTGAAAACGTCGTGAACTTGCTTTGAGGAACTGAAATTACAGTATATAATACCAAATTTTTGGCAAGGTTTCGAGGGAACAGTCGTCTGGGCTCTGTTTTCTTTGCTTTGCGATGATTCAAACATGCGCATACCTGCAATCAAGTAACTAGTCTCCAGCAAGGCGACTGAGTTGAATCTATTCGTAATTTTTCATAATGGCAAATTAATTTCACGTTAACACTACGCATTTTCAGTCCTAAAATCTGCAACCAATGCTAATGAGTGAAGTGTTGAAGGGCTGAAGCAATAGCAGAGAAAGCAAACAAACTCAAGACTGAATTAAATCAACCAAAACACAAGAGGCGACAAATTCAATCTGAAAAATGCGTCATTCCCAAACAACAGTTTTCATTGGAAGGAACTGTAAAACTAGCTGACGTCAGGCACCGAGCAACGCAACACACCCTGATCAACGGAAGCACGCCGCTGTGACCAAAATAGAGCTGTAGATACTTGTAAGATACATGGTGTAACAAATTTAATCCACATGTTAATATTCAAAGCATAATCATCCCTCGTGTGAAACGAATCTCACAACCTCTTGCGTTGTTCTTTAAATTGCACTGCTCAGCTTTGCCGACATGTTTTGGTCATTTTAACCAACCAGTGAGACAGGGATATTGAAACTCCCTTCTGCAGCGTTCAGCATTTAATTTTAAGGCGTTTCCTAGAGCACGGCTGCCAACCAATGTTGCCACTGGTGCTCAGTCTCGATAACAGCAGATTATTGCCTGTTCCAACATCAGATAATGTCCGATTTTACCTTACAGTTCAATATAAGCTAAATGCTTCTACATTGCGCTTTGTTACCAACATTTATCTTCATTAAATAGAAAATTAACTATCATCATTAAATGGAGTATTCGGTCATGCGCAACGTGTGTATTATCCCCAACGCAGTGAAGAGAGCTTCTTTTCAGTTTGGAACGATAACCAAGCACACGTGAGGGTAAGAGCTTGATGAAAGAAATTAAAGGCACGTTTTTTGACGCACGTTGAACGGCCTTGTTGCAAGCAGCCCTTGTACAAACGCAATCCTACCGACATATTTCACCAAAGCTCTGTTGAGTCATACTTGCCGTGTTTCCGTCAATGGGGGTTTGTTGCGTTGAACGATCATGGATGTCATGCAGTTAGTTTTACGGTTACAACGAAAGCTACTACTTGGGAATGACGTATTTTCCAGTATGTACTTGCCGCATCTTGCATTTTGGTTGATTGATTTTAGTCTTGAGATTTTTTGCTTCTCTGCTCTTGCTTTAGCTTTTCAACTTTTCACCCGTAAGCATTGCTTGCAGATTTCAGAATTGAGGTTGCGTGGTGTTACGTGAAATCGATTTCCTTTTTAAATAATTTGCGAATGGATTCAACTTATTCGCATTGGTGGTGACAAGTAACTTGAATAAGGAATTTGAAAATTAATAAAAACATTCAGATGATGTAAGATTACTGTCTATTTTGGCTTTTGAAGAAATCACATCACAAAAATGACAATCTGTGTCGTTTATAGTTGTTTGAAGAATCCTTAAGTTAAGCTATGAAAGGAGAGAGAGAGAGAGAGAGAGAGAGTTTATTAGCACAAACATTAAACAATTTCATGCAAAAATAAAATTAAGACGCTGGAACACCGAAAAAAACCTGAAAAACAGGTTGTCTCGTCGGGCTCCACTCGAAAGTTTCATAAATTTCTATCGTGGCTTAAAGTTGATGGCCGAATTAGTGCTAATTTAATAAGGTTGTAGTTTTGAAGAGGTTGCAGTCTGCAGGATGATCAACACAGTTGCGCGGGAGTGCTGGGTCGAAACCGGTATCTATCGTTGTTTGCTCAGTTCCGCAAGGAGCTGAGCGTGGCAGAGAAAGTGTAAACCCAGCTAAAATGAAACTCTG
>JGI24159J19872_10013748_pt1 | contig 10507 bp, 4 predicted proteins | sample Ectturendosymbi4_FD_19872 | JGI IMG/M metagenome (IMG submission 19872)
TACCAACCTACTAGAAATTCTAACCGGAACGCCGTACCGGCAATAATTCTTTTACCGGAACAGCGTTCCGGGCCGTTCCGGCTTACTTTCACCTCTGATCCTCACAAATATGCACTCCCGTACATCTAAGAGAAAACCACTTTTTACCAAAAGCGAGCAATGTTCACTACTTGGCTGCAACATCTTCGTCATTGGCGTTGTCATGCAAATGTGAAAAAATACTTCGAGCAAACGTTGCCGTTGGCATTCTCCGCGAAACCGTTTTTCGGTCGCGTGATTGGCTGCTGGCTAACCAAGTTTGACAACGATTCCGAGAAAGCTCTCCAATTGAATGTCATGCCACGCACGACTGATTACCGCAGCTTACTGGATAAGGGTTTCCTTTCAGTCAGCGATCGATGCCAAAAGAATTTCCTATTAAGGAGCAATATGTAACAATCGCATTGCTTCGGCACCAGTGGCAGTTCCAAGCCTTTTTTTATAAAGAATAAAATCCGAGATTCAGACTCCTATTCTACAAGTCGGTTTTATTATTTTACTGTGCGGGTTATTTTTTATTCTTTCATTTCACTTTTTTTCAAGGGTCTTACCATGAACTACACGTAGATTGATAAAGAATGAGCCTTAAATTTGACACACACGACACTTTGTGTTCCAACAGTACAAAACAACTGACGAAATATTCGGGTTGTTATTGGTAGAGTTGGGTTAGACTGACAGGGATGCATTGTGCAGGACTTCATGTAGTAGTCTGTGCTAACAACGGGTTCTCGTAATGAAGGTGATGTGATTCATTTTTGTCGAGTTTTTAGACAGCCTTGAAACCGACCTTGTACATCTTAACGTTTGTTATCGTACTGCTTAAACCAGCATGTAACATAACAAGAATCAAAAGAAAACGTTTGCAGTTTTCGTTCTCATAGGATGACAAACGCCAAGCGCATGTTGATCTTCTTGATTCATCAAGTCCTGCTGAGAAAAGCGAAAATAACTGTATTAGCAACTCAGTGAAACGACTCTGCTGTCACTGTCGAGGCTTAGGTCGTCACCGAAACTGGTTTACTTGAAGGGCTTGCAAGCTCGACTTCCATTGGGCCACGTTTGACGGTTGAAGCAACCGCAGAAGAGATTAAATACAGAGTGGCTGTGTGGCCGTACGATTTGCAGGAATAGAGAAGCAACCGAAAAAATGCTAAATTTTGACTAAAACCTTGGATGCATTGGCTTTGAAATATGATTTACACTGCAAGTACTGAACGGTCAAGAAGACAGAGTTTAACAGCTTATTGTAGTTCAAAATGTCTTGTAGAAAAAAGGAAGAACTCGCTGCCAGAAGCAGAAACGTGAAAAGAACCAAGCGATGGCAGCGACAGCTATGCGCAACCAAAGACGCAGTAAAGTGTACATGGGCGTCGGTTGTACGTAAGTAGTACACATTCTTGATTTCTTAAAGTTTCACGTCGAGTATTTACTGTGTGTTGACGCATACCTTGCTCGCGTTAAGACGTGAAGGTATAGTTGTTCCACCATTAAAGGTGGCAGTAAACAAAATTTTCCCTCTGGTTATGTAGAAAGCTAACTCAATGTTTGGCACGTTCGTTGGTTCACGCCAAAGTGCCTGTGCCGTATATTGCATATCAGCTTCCAGTATGCCATCCTGTCAATCTCTCAACTGTAGCCTGTCGTCTTTTGGTGCAAGTTTGCTTTGTAAGCAAAAGATGACCTTGTAACCAGTCGGTGGCTCTGTTGATATTGGACATGTTGCCAAAATACATAATTTTTAATGAAAATTATCTAACGATTAGTTTATGTGCATGTTTTGTTAGCGCCAGATGAGGGTAAATAGTGCAAAGCTTTAGGTTCACCCCAAATAAAAACCCTGTTTCTCACAAATACGTGATAGAATTTCCTACTGTACAGTCGTTTCTAGTGGGCGGTAAAACCGTGTTGCACATTGCCTAAAATTGTTTGTGGTCTCGGCACCTGATGAGCTACATAATGAAAAAGCAGATGTCAGACGCTTGACCGCTCAAATTGTTTTTTTGTCGTAACAGCAATAGTTTCCCCACAGGATAAACTGTCTTCGGTTACGCAGCTCCAAACACTACAGGAATGACTACTGGTCACTCCTTGACTATAGTAAATTGATTCAGAGAACTCAAGTTTTTATGTGTCGGAAATAGCTTTTCATTATGACAGTTTTTCTAACAGTTTTTGCAAAACATTAGAACAATCAGAAAAAACAGAGTCTTGCGCCATTTAAGGTAACATGTTTGAAAGGCTTATAGTGGCCTTTACGTGCACACACCAAGCAAACGTGCAACGCCATTTAGTATAGCTGAGAATTGGCCGTTTGACTGCTGACGTCGTGCTCTTCCAGCCATCGCTAATCGTTGCAGAAAAAGGTCTTTGCAAAACAATTGTTTCATTGCTGAGTCTAACGATCGCGAAAATGCTTAGGTGGGCGAAGAGAGAAAATATGTGGGTGTCACAATTGCGTTTAAAACAGACATCGAGGTGTCGTATGTTAGATTATTTAGCTTTGCTTGCTTACTTTAGAAGCAACAAACTTGATCTGGAGTAAGAAACAACCTTCCCAGGGATTCAAGCCTCAGATTGAAATGATTTAATGAAAAACAACAAAGAATAAGCTGTCATTTGATTAAAAAAAAAAACATATTACTTTAATAATGATTCTTTGTTCGAAGTCTTTGTATACTGCTTAAAGCTAGTTGGATGCGACAACTTGACTTTCATGATTTTGTGAAAATGAAACTTGCATCACGCCTGTAGTCAAGACTTTTCTGTAAACGAAACGTATCGCACACCGAGGCCACATTTTTCAACTGCAGCATTAGCATGGTAAACCTGAAAAGGGGTACGGACTGCAAAGGGCTTTCCTCTCTAGAAGTCCCCAACTGAAAACACGGTGGATTACAATGTATTGGATAGATGTTCTTTTTCTTTCTTCCATTTGAAAAAAGCACAGGTTTTAATGCTTGTACGAGACTGCATACAAGCGAAAAAACGTTCTACCCAAGAAATTGCAGAATGCATAAGAACTGGTTTTAATTTATTCACACGTTTACCGAAACTCACAAAAGCCTGTAAGAACTCGCAAACATTTGTGTTTAAAGAAGTTTGCGTGTTGTTTTCAACGTTTGTTAAGATTTGGGAAAATAACAAAAATAAGTTTTCGCGCGCTTTTCCTGTTGGCTTCACAAAAACTCCTCAAAACCAAAGCAAAGGCACTAACTTTGCAAGCTCTCACTGCACATTAATTTTGTCCGAGTTGTCCTGTAATGCATATTTTGGTTGCATATATCCGCAATAGATAGGCCCACGCCGACACTAAGTCTGATCCGCCATTTTTCTTATCTGTTAAAAACGGGCGCAGCAGATTTTCTGCATACTTGAAAGCAAATGGTTTACTACTCTTTTTGCAGTTGAGTGTTTTTAGGGTCGCACTGAAGGCGAATTAATTTTACCGAATGTTTAGCCCTCAAGCTCACAAGAAATTGACGTGAAATTGGGGTTATTTGCACCATCTAATCTATAATCTTAGATAAAGAAAACCTTTTCCCGTCATGGAAAATATACCACGTTACTTGATTTCACTTGCAAAGTATCCCAAAACGAAGAACGATTACGTTTTTGAAGCAATTTGCTTACAAGTAGCACACTTTGCCGTTTTAAGCATCAAAAAATACTGCTGCAGAGCATATTTGTGGTAAGTGCCATATCATTTCCAGCATTCGCACGTCGTACAATCTTGTCACACAAAATTTTGGTTAATTTGTGCCAGAAGTGTCGTTGCGCCCACAAAAAATATTCAATTCAAAATTTCTTCTTAGCCTCCTGAGTTTTGTCTCCTGCTTCAAGCCATTAAATGAGCAGAAGAAAAATATTGCTTTTATCGCAAAACAGACTTTGAAATATTTTGCGGCATACCAGCCAAACAACAACTGCCACATGGTTTTGGAATTTGATGATGGAGATACGGTTGATCATATCAGTAAGCATGGCAACAAGGCAAAAATGAGGATGATTAAAAACCGCTTTTGACCTCTGATTGTTCCATGTTCGTTTGTTTTATGTGGTGTTTTGCTATTGGCGCTTTGTAACTACAGTGGTCTTGTAGCGCCACGACTGAGTTTGTACAATGTCTGGTTTCATTTCACTCGCTTTGTTTTGTGTTCTGGGTGTGGTCCCTGCAGCTCTTCCGCATACTGTGCGCCTGGTAAGAAGTCTTGGTAAGACTTGGCCGCACTTACCACTAGACCACGGGCTGGTTCCATGTTCACAAAGAAAAGATCAACTTAGTTCGTATTGCCGCAGCGGACAAATGCCGCAAGCTGCTGGTCTGCGTTGTTCACGAAGCTTCGTCGCTTGCGATAAATGCATCAGGTTGCTTCAGGATGAGATGTGGTTGTTGATACACTGCGCACCGTACTTGTCTTTTAGGGCAAACATCGTTCATGGTCGCTTCAGTGGAAAACTTGCACAATCTCCTCTCCCATACATGCAAACTACATGATACAAATATTATGCTGCAAAGGCTCTGACCCGAAGACATTATTTATCAAAAATGATTAAATCGGTGTTTCGCTTACTTTCCTACCTTGCATCGCGCTGGCTTAAAAACAAATTTGAAAAATACCTTTTAAGCTCGAGTTTTCAAATGCTGACATATCGGCTCGTTTGAATTAGTAGAGCACATAGACATGCAACTAAAATTCACAATGTGGCACATGTATGTTTTTGGATGTTGAAACGAAGAAAATGATAAATCAAGCTGTGCTATATTTTGCCCTACAGCTCTGCTATTTTTTATACGCTGCAGTATCTCTTGCGTGCTAATTTATCCACAAGAGAAAGCTTATTTGCATGCAGTTGCTCAATAATGTTTGACGTTGTTACCACTTGTACCAAATACTACTATATATTTTACCGTTGAAGGGATTTTTTCATCTCCGGCCTTTTGTTTCCACCAGCGCGCGTTTTGACAATTGTAATAGTTGTGCTTAAGTTTCTCAAACTGTGCCAAAAACTCCCCCAAATTGTTAAATATTACCACTGAAGCAAAAAAGTACCTTCCAAAACGTAACAATCTCACGAACGACTGCTGTAGTGGCAACTATTAACATTTGTAATCCGTTATCAAAGTATTAAAAACATAAGAGTTGCACCCTACAATTCTTCAAAGAAGTTAGAACAGCAACCCTTTTATAAGCGAATTGTGAAGGAACTTCAGTCAAAACAATCCTCAAACAAACATAAAAAACAAAAGTCTTTTAAATCTTTTTAAAAGAAATATTTGAATAAGAGCTGATGATGTCTATTTCGTAGGCGAAATATATATTCCGCAAGATCTTTTGTGCCTGATTCTTTGCTGAGAAAGGATTTCTTTCGATAGACAGTGCTTTTTAAAAGCTGTTTCACTCATATAAGCTACCCTTGACAAACCTGTTAAATGCAGCTTAAAAACAACGGTGTACTTTTCAAAGCAAACATGGAAATACGCGTCAAACAACGATTTAAAATCCTGTTCGGTTTTAAGTGTTTTTAGGCTGGTTGACACTTTGACCAGTTAGTCCTTTGTTCAGTCCCTCGATTTATGATAAGGAAAAAATATCCTTAGTACACCCACTGTACCTAGCCTAGAACATACGCCTGGCCCCAGCCGCAGGTGACCACATACTGCGCGTATACACCTTTATCTGAGAGTTGTGCTGACGTCACTGCACACGCCACAACAATCAAAGGCGTAGACATATGTTTTCCGAAAACCTTAGAAGTAACCACTTTTCAACTCACTTTTGCCCTCGTTTCAACCTGAATAAATCAATGGAATGCAGATGAGGTTGCAGCTAATGAAAACGACTTTTGGGCCAGTGACCATGTAAAACAAATGGACGTCAGGTGGGTGGTGTCTGGTCAAACAAACAAAAACTTTTGAGCCGTGTTGTATTCCAGTGGACAGGACTCAAAACCCTGGTCAACAACCTTGAAAAGCAGTCAAATAATGTTTGCGCAGCAAGTTGGATAGTTTCACTTTTCATTACGGCACCTTAGTTGTGACATAGGACCAACCAATCTTCAGCGTTTAAATTTTACTCGTTGCTGATCTTGTTGTTCGTGATTTTTTTTGCTTAACTCAGGTTGTCTTTTTTGTATGCCTTATTTTATGCTTTTGCGAGATGATTGGAATTTATTACTGCTTTGGAGACAATTATTTGAATTCACTGCTCGTTCAGGTACAAGCCTAATCTTTATGATCAGCTTGACAATGTGACTTTGGCCCACCTAAACAGATCATTTCTTTACAGCAGTGGTTCTCAAACGCGGCTCCGAGAGCCATATGCGACCCCCAAGCACCCTTCGTGCGCCTCTCAGCAGTCTTTCAATATCACCTGTAATATTTTGTGCAACAGACCTATTTCTGTAATAAAACAAAAGGTGTCAATTAACTTGTGTTAAAATTTTTTTAGTGCGGCTCTCTAACAGAATTGTAGGTCTGGATTTGGCTTCCCTTCAGCGAAAAGATTGAGAACCGTTGCTTTAAAGACTCATTTACAAAACTTGTGAAGAGAAAAAATGCACTAAATTTTGCTAATTTTCAATCACTTTTGAGAGCTTTTTCAGGATACAGCCAGGATACTGTACGCGCTTTGTGTAGTAATCGCCGACTGCTCCTAAACAGTTGAGGGAGCTTGATTGAACGTTTTATGCGCCATTCTGCAAAAACCCAATGAAATTTTGTTGTTGGTAGTCATTCGTGTTAGAAGAGACACAGGTTTACATTACAATACCAAGCTTCGAATCTACTGTAGTTAAATACATGCCTGCGTGAAGGCACGATACCGGTAATCTTAACACGACCGAGCTTAGCGCACAAGTTTCCAAGAAACAAGGTTAAATTATTGCTTCTGTGCGGAGATGTAATCAAGGGTACGCCACGGGTTGTCCGCTGCAAACATGTTTAGAATTGTGGAGAAAAAATTGGCTTTTGAACTACTTTCTAGTGCAAGATTTACAGCTAAAATAATCGGTCCGTGTTTGAAAGCCAGCAAAACTCTGTTAGAGTTTGATGGCAACTGCGTGTTTTCTTTCAAACCATGAGAAAATCACTTACTGCGGCTTACTAGGAAAATAAGTGTTCCCTGTAGAGTTCATGCGCAGGCGTTCGCTCTTCCTGCAACAAGAAAACAAAACTGACCAAACAAATCAACCACATTTTTCTAGTTAAAAGCGAATGCCCGGCACGGTGTAAAGCAGCTTATGTCCAACCGATATGCCTTACTGGGCCAAAAATTATGTCACTATCTTTGTGAGGGCCGCACATTGGATGACTTATTTTCATTTTAGCAAACCAAATTTAGTTTAAAGCTACTGAAAGCAATCGAAAAGTACCTGCAATGATAACGACTGTATGGTACAGTACTATTAATCATTCCCAAACTGTGATACTATAGGCAAGTTTAGTGTCAGTGGAACAACAAGGCTAGTTAGAAATGAGTTCAGTGCAAAGGAACACATGAGCAGAAATCATAAAACTAGAAATCAGTTTTGCGCCGAGGTGTAAGTGGACACGCAGATATCTACCAGTACGTAGTACATGATCAACAGGCACTAAAGACCATTGCATCTAAAATGTCCAGTTTAAGATTACCAAAATAAAAGCAGGTTGTAATTTTATTGCACATACACAATATTGAAAAGCTTCCTGGGCCGCACAAAACCTGCGACTGGGCCGCGCATCGGACATAACTAGTGTAAAATGCAATGGAGTCTTGTTCGGTTCGTGTTTTGTAAGTAATATAATATTTGCGACGTCGCGCACCACTCCCGTCATCATCAGCGCGCACACATGATCAAAGCTAGCTACTCACCTGGCAAGAGCAAGAAAATTTCAAATGCCAGACAGCATGTTACAAATGTGCTTAGTCTAGCTCCGAAAGGTGTAACGTTTTCGGTTTTCGTGTAACAAAATGCCAGCGCCGAATGAACGCAAATTAAACGCATGTTATTACGGCGGCGGCACAGACGTGCGAATCAAAAAGAAAAAAAAATTGAGAGGTTTTACGTCGAGATGCAAGGCTATCAGTATCAATCAGTCCGCCCACTTTGTCACACTTTAGTGTAATAGAGCATTTGTAAAATCGGTGACGTAGTTGGAATGCGAGGTTGCGGAAGGCATACAATGCCTGCCTGTGCTCAGCCAGTCATGCGTGCCCACGAACTGTAGCATTTCGTGTTGTTGGTAGCAGCTTACTCCTTGCGCGCGTTGCAATTTCCAAGTGAGGTTTTGAATAGGGTTAGTTGGCCACAAAATCCATGAGAGGGGCTCAAACAGGGTCAGGATACCTGGCGCCCGACATCTTTTGGGGACGCACAAACGCAGAAGTTCAAAAATGGGATAACTTGAATTGAACGTTCAACATGTCGATTATATCACCGGCTTCTACATCATTATTGAAAAAATGCATTTGTCTGTGTCAGGCGCTTGCAGGTCTCAATCTTGAACCTGTTCGGTTATCTGATAACTGGTAGGACCAGATTTAACTCGCAGGATACGCTACCCAACATTGTGAGGATCCCAATCGACTGTGAAATTCCCAAATTCTACAACCAATATTCATCCGCCCAGGGCCGGCCTTAAGGCTATGCAACCGATGCGGCTGCATTGGGCCCCGCGCCTCAAGGGGACCCGCACCATGGTGGTTGAGCAGGTTGTTTCTTTTTTCCACAAACTCCTTGCGCACGAGGACTGTAGAAAGGCTTATAAATCTCATTGTTAACAAATAATTATCTCNTTTGAATGAACGATGATTTTCCTCTAATTATTATCGAACGCTATCAAACGTGCTCAATTCTCATGCTGAACGTTGTATCTGCGTTCCACCACGTCCNACTCTTTATGGATAGAATTTGGTTGTTACTAGTGACAGTTGAGACTGACGTAGACCTACAGCCTCTGCAAACAAGGTGTGTAGTGATTCAACTCGAAATGAACAGGTCAGGACGAATGTCTGTCGTATTGCCTTTGATGGCAGTTCTGCTAACGTTGTTCAGTTCTCGATAGATTCTTCTGTTATGGAAAATTTTTGGTTGGTTGCGGGTAATCTTCATTTCAACAAAGTCTTTCAGTTTTGCTTCATGGAAGATTTTGACACAGACTAGTTTATTTTTTTGTCAAAAGAAAATTGATTGTACCACATTGAAACAAACGACAAAAGATGGGAGGTTAGTCCTCTGCAGGCAAAAATCTCATGCAAACCAGGGAAAAATTTTGTGAAGTGTTCGCACTGAAATTTGCCTCTTCCTTTGTCCACAAAATTGTTCGGCGTTATTTGTCGATTGTGTAAGTAGCCTACTTTTATCATTTTCCGCCCCACCCAATTTTTATTGTGATTTGCCTATTTGCGGGCGTAAATAGGTAGAAAAACCACCACTTCAAAGTCCATGCAGGTTCACAAACGTAAAAGACACTTAAAGCTGCTCTGCAGCTCAACTAGGCAATGCAAAAATTGTGAATGCCATCCAGCACACTCGTTCCTGTTTATCAATATATTGGACGGTTATATGCTTTTATTTCATCCATCAACCATGCGCATTATACAGTAGAATTTGCCTAATTCGTCACCTCAAGGGGATTAGAAAAAAGTGACGAATTATGCAAACAGGTGAAAACTCTATCATAGCAGCTCGTATACTATATCATAGTAACTCGTATACATAGTGCTNTCATTTGCAGTAAAATACAACTTTATGACGTTATGGTTGTTTACTATATTATATTCTTTAATTGCTCTACTCTCTCTAGACTCCTGCATTTAATCTAGCACGTTTGAAATCTTTAATAAACCTTGAAGACTTTCTGCGTTCTCTCAATGGCCAGTCTGGTCGCGCTTCGTACCTCGTGTATAAATTCGATAAACAAATTGCGAGGTGCAACAATTCTCTGATAAAGATCTTCAATTTGTTTGAATTCCCACACGTGTTAGCCGCTTAAACATCACAACCGAAACTGCAAATGACGGATTAGCCGAACAAAACGCTTCTCAAGGACAGAAAGAGGTGACGAATTAGACCATAGGTTCCCAACCTTTTTGGAAGCTGGCACCCCTTTCATAAAAATAAAGTGGCATTCGCACCCCCTCCTTTCAGAAAAGCCAAGAAATCACAAACAAAGTCCGATTTTGCAGTATCTTCATTTTTTAAATTACTATTAGTAACCAGGCTCGCAACACCAGGAGACCGGGCAATTTCCCCCCGAAGTTTTTAAAAACATGTTTAGTTGTTACGTACAATCATTTCCCGCCGAAAATATCAGCTAGTTGCGGCCCTGCTCGTAACGTAGGCCTACTGACGACACAACAGAAAGCACTCAGCGTACTGTTTAACTTCCATACCTAAATACTGCTCATTAGAAACCATCCTGGTGACTTTTTTTGCTGCTTCTCTGAAATATACGCTCATACCTTGACACACAATTATTCAGAGC
>JGI24159J19872_10013749_pt1 | contig 10507 bp, 6 predicted proteins | sample Ectturendosymbi4_FD_19872 | JGI IMG/M metagenome (IMG submission 19872)
GTAACGGTCAGCGAGCACAGTATTGTTGATTGAAGTGCATGTTATAAACATTTCTTAACTGGAAATAGAATGACGCCAGGAAAGAAAAATTTATGAAGAAAACCTGGATACAGAAGACAGTGAATTCGATAACATGAAGACTAGTGATCACAGCTGCTACGACATGATGCAGTCTCCTCCCCAGTCAATCATAATTAAGTCTTTTCCGGGAAGTTATGCAGAAACCAAAAAATAATTCAATTTCCGAAAAATCAGAACAAATCAATACTTGCCAATTTTTGGCACTCAATCGGATACAGAGCCTTCTACTGTGCATCCTGCATGCTTCAGCAGGGGTGGTAGTTGTTGTTGATGTGCCCCTGCTTATGGGTTAGACACCCAATACACTGAATTTTTTAGCTCTGGTTAGGACATAAGTTGATGACCAGTAAAACGACTGATGGCGAAATCCATATTGTTTTGACGAGATGTTTGAAAATTTACAATGGGAAATGTTTTCCAGGGGAAGTTCAGGGCAATGCCAAGATTATTTTGAGGTGAGCACTGAGTAGAGTATAGCCTGGTCTTGAAGTTGATGTCGCACAAGCCAGGAGAGAGTTTTGTAACCATTGCAGCACATTTTACGGGAGGCAATCTAATGGTTAAAAAAGGTTGTAACACCTGCAAGCTCCAACCAGTAAGTGTGTAAACACAATTACGAAATCTTCACAGGCGTTTTGCAACAAAAAATGCAATATTTCCTTTTTATGGACAGTACTTCAAATTGTGGTGACGCCAATTAGCAGCAGGCCGAAGCCTGAGATTTGCTTCATGCCGGGGCGTTTGAGGTAAACGCTCCAGCCCAAGGACCGCTACGGCGATTCACTCAGGGGCGTGGGCCGAACATTTTCTTGATTGGGAAGCATGACTCGCAGAGTTCACATGGAAGCATTTTTCAAACTTCAAACTCATTTGTGTCATAAGATTGAAATCAAACTTGAATACATAGGTTTCAAAACTATTTCGATATACATTTTATTGTCGTTTTTATTACTGAAGGTTATGAAAATATATTCCACAACAGCAAATACCCGTATATGTCTTCTTCCCCCGTAAAAAAAGGAAGAACATTATTCCGACACCTTACATGTTAGCGCGGTTGGTTATAATCCTGTTGCATAATCCACTTCTTCTGGTATCCTTTTAGCACAAAAAAGTCAATTGCCACAGTAAATTATTTACAATCTTCATTTTTCTGAATATTAGAAGATATTTCCAAACTTTTGCAATAAATGCAAGAATTTTTTCGAAGCATTGGACCATTCCGTGTTCTATAGTTAACACTCTTTGAGGAGAATGAAAAATTACGTAAAACTCAATGGTAAACATTACTTTTTTTTTAAACCTACGTTTTGCAGCTGCTTTACGGACACCTTGTCATTTGTTTTTATGCCAACCATGCGGCAAATCTTCTCACAACCTTTTTTCGTTTCTACTTTCAGAATTGGAGAGCCGTTGGCACTGTACGTATTTTTGAAGCATGTACTCAAATGGTCTCCAAAACAATGATGACTGTCCTACTCGGAATCAATCCAAACGACCCCGACATACAAAAATACATTCAAGCAGCTGATGATATTGTCAACAGCATTTTAAGTTTACCCGTTAACATGCCTGGATTCAAATTTCGCAAGGTAATACATCAACAAAGGCAGCAATCTGTAAAGTACGTGCGTTTTCACAAATCGCGTCGTGTTGCAAAAATGCAAAGTATAATTTCTAAAAGAGTCTATTTTAAGGTTTAGTAGAATGAATATCTTATATTTTAATGTAATTATTAATCCAAAGGTAGGCAAGATTTTTGACCCGCAGGCCGCATTGGATTCTAAAATCTGACAGCAGGTCGGATTAAGAGCAGATGCAGGAATTGTTAGTGTATTCTAATGTAAACGAGATTTCAAAAAAATAAATTGGGCACTTAATTTGAACAATTTCGGCGCAGTGTGTTAAGAAGCTTAACAGCCATATGTGGCTTGCGGAACATTGTTTACCCACATACCTGTATCAAACAGTTCATAGAAAAAGACACTGTTTTGTGATGGTCGAGCCATTTCTTCATGTACATGAACGCTTGCGAATTTTTTAATCAGGAAAAGATAAAATTTCCCAGTTTAATGACTTGGAAAATGCGCACTAGGAGCTGAAGACAAAGCGGCCAAAGAAAACTAATCATAGTCAGTATTTCATTCTCATCAAAAGCTCTTACTTTTAACTCAACCAAAATTTTAAAACTGCTTGTTTTAGGGATTGCAAGCTCAGAAGTTTATATTTGAGAAAGTAGCAAGCGATTTCCGATCACTTCTCGATGCCACTCCTGAAGAAATGCGTCAGAAAGAAAAGAAATGCGCTTATACCAGCGTTTTGCTCAGCATCTTGAACCTTGCCAAGTCAGATGAAGATAGCAACATAACTCTGGAAAATCTTCAAAATCTTGTTCTAGAGTTCATTTTTGCTGGATCTCAGAGTTTAAGATGTGCATGCTCCTCTATGATTTTGCATCTAAGCCAGCACCCTGAGGTAAAATGTGAGGTGAATTTGTAGTTTAGCCCAAAAAATTGTATGTTATGTTTTTGCACTAAAGCTTTCAAATTTGTGTGATCTAAAAACAATCACAGCATTTCTGTATTGCAACCAGGCCCGTAACCAGCTTGGGACACCAGGTGGGGCGAAGAGCTTTCTGAGAGGGGCCCAAATTTTTTAAATTATGTCCAACACATTTTTCTAGGGAGGGCGAGAACAATTTTAGAGGGGGCTTCGCCCCCAATGCGCCCCCTCTGGTTACGGGCCTGATTGCAACTACAGGAACACGAAGACATGACAAATATTTAAAGCATTTCGTTAATAAGTTCTTCAGTTTCTTTCCACGTTCCTTTTCCTTCCTTTGGTAATATTAACCTCACTTTATTCGTTGTTTTTTTCATATTGTAGTAATCACAATTTCGTTTAATTTAAGTTTGCTCATGTTCGCAGAAAACAAGCCGAACTAGGGCGACTTTAAGAAAGTACACAGTAAAATCAAACCTAAAATCCTGTAGCTTCAAATAGTCGGTCCAATTTTCTGAAATAGTGAAGTCATACGCTTGTGGGCCTTTTGGGAGAAGCATAATGAAGATAAATATATGCAGGTAGTCGAATGTCTGAGAAGTGAAATCCACCAACGTGGCTTATGGAAGAAAGATTTGGCTCTGGTCGATCTGGATGAAATTGAATCTGTACAATCCTTGGACAAGGTAGTCGAAGAAACACTTCGTGTAACTCCAACGATTCCTGGTGCAATTCGAGTGGCTATTAAAACTTTTGAGCTCGGGGTGAGTAATTACCAGTGACAGCGTGACTCGAGTCAATGACTCGACTCAAGTCACGTTTTTTACAGAATAACTCGATTCGAGTCACAATGAATCGAGTCACAATCAGTGACTCGTGACTAGAGTCGGAGTCATTTTTGCAAAATCTCTGAGCCTGTGATGGACAAACCCAGTTTGCTTGCACACAAAGAATTTCGCTTTTTTGCTTCAGTGATGATCAGGATATCAAGATTGGTGCAAATTTTCTGTTTTGACTGTCTAGTCGTGTTATGCTACATTTCAAAGTATCAAGTGTTCCCAATTAACATAAAGGTATACCTGATAATTTACATTTCATTGAGGGGCCAGTACGGCACAACATATTAACACATTATCGTGGTTGAATATTGGCATATCCTAATCATGGCAGTCGGCCTCATACTGTTACTTTGAGTCTTTTCCAGATAAAGTGATTTAAGTTTTTTAAATCCAATCCAAAAATTATATTGCAAAATATCATGCAAATTGGAAAATCAAATATATGTTTAAATCCAAATTTGTATCACTGTTATTAGCCTAAGCCCATGTGGCGACGTGATTACGCCACATATAACGTGCAATTTTTAGCATCAGCATGAGTGTAATGGGGTGGGAACGGCGTTCCCACACCTTTTTCAACGTTTTGATTTAAAATGAGTTTAAAGCTGTTTTAAAACGGCTATATTTTGGTGCGTTACATCCCTGCTCAGCAGCAATAGAAGAGTAAACTTAGTCGAATTGGGAATCTCAATTGCTATTATGCTGAGGATCGTCGGTTCGGCTCTCTCTGGTTAGCTCAGGACGACGCAGTATTGTGGCTGCAACAAATGGCTCCGAACGTGTCAGTGGCTGGAATCCACCGTTTGAGGTCGTTTTGAGCTTGTGAAATGGAGAAGTAATGTGGCGACGTGATTACACCACATATAACGTTGAATTCGCAGCGGCAATAGAAGAGTGAATCTAGTCGAATGGGGAATCTCTATTGATGTTATGCCAAGGGTCGTCAGTTCGACTCTTTCTTTGGTTGGCTCAGGGCGACGCATAAATGTGGCTGCAGCACCCATATGTGATACAACTCACAGATTCAAAGACAAATAGTTTGGAAAGTAAATCAAAATAAATTATGCTGTACCATTGGCTCACGACATCATAAAAATTGAGACTGCAGAGACTTCAAACTATCCACTGTTAGCAACAATGCAATAAGAAGCTCTGTAGAGCTCAGCAATAGCGCGTAAGATGTCAGACCAGAAGACTAACAAGTATACAGCATAAACGTTATTAAGTAGGCTATACGTAAGGCAGTGGTTTTCAACCTGGGGTCGTGAACCATGTTTGGAGGGGTGGCAAGTAAATATTTTATGTGCACAGCTGTATTACATTCGCTTTATTCGAGGTTTAGATGGGGATCGTTGGGTTATACGAGGGTTGCTATAATGGGTCGCGGTGCAAAAAAGGTTAAGAACCACTGACGTAGGATATAACAATGCTGAGTCAAGAAAAGAGATTGCATCAATCAGTGGAGTAGCCAGCCCAAAATTTGGGGGACCAAAATGTTTGACTTTAGGCGAGCAACATTTTTTTGTTTGGGGCGCTGCTTCTCAAAGCATAAAATGACTAGACATGATAAAAAGTTTGTGGACCATAGACCCTTAGCCCCCTGGCTACGCCAATGACATCAGTGAATGTCAAACAATTCTGTAACTTTGTTGACATGGTGCACAATAGAACATACTTGTTGCACTGGTCGTAGACAAGGCTCAATATTAAACAAACACAATAAACATAAACAATCTCAACAGATCACAATAAACAATCTCAACAGATCTTATCGATACAGCAACCTGCAGTCCAAAAACTGAACTGAAAGTTGCGAAGAAGTTCAAATGAGTGTTATCAATTTCAATCCAAATCGTGTTAAGCAAAGTGACAAAATCCAAATCCATCAAAATATTAGAATGGCACAAGATGTAAATCCAAGTTCATGTTCATCTCTGGTCACTTTCATTTATTGGGCATGCGCAAGACAAGAAGTATATTTGTTGCAGCAAGGTTGGACTAGACTTGTGGAAATGACTGAGAGCGAAAGAGACAATTAAAATGAAAACTGCTTTCACAAAAAACTTACTGGAATCAAACTTAGTAAAACAACATTGGGCACCATTTTTTCGGGCGCCTTTTTTGAAGAAAAAAGGACACGGAAACATGGTAAATTTCAATTGACTTGAGCTTGCAAACCAATGACTCAAAGTGACTCGACAGTTCTTGTGACTCGACTCTGACTCGTCCTGACCAAGTCATGACTCGACTCGAAAAAAGTTTTGATGCCTCTGACTCGTCTCTGACTCGAATGGTTTGTGACTCTAACTCGACAAAAATGACTCGGACACATCACTGGTAACTACTGTGTCGTTAATGATTCAATAGTGTAGTGTTTGTTGAAAAACAACGATCGTCCCGCGCAGTGCATTGTCACTGGATACATCCAATACTGTATTTTAAAAAGGTGGCCCCCCTTCTGGTTTTGGACCCTCCTTCTGGTTTTTGGCCCCTTCTGCTGCTACGTCATGGCGACGGTCCTGATTGGGGGTGGTTTTCAGCTTTTTCGGGAGCTTCGTAATAGCATACAATGAATTGACATAAAAAATGACTTCATGGGGAGTCTTGAGCTTGACTTTGGTGGTACTGATTGTGAATTTGGGGTGCTCAGCTCGCTTGCTTCCACTTCTGTTGAACGGTGTCACAACTTTTTTTAATAACCTGGTCTAGTGGAACTGATGTTTTTTTCTTCATGTTAGCAATCCAGTGTCGAAAAATGTGAAACGGCATTAAAGACTTGATTGAAAATCTACCTTTATAAGTGGCGTTAAATATATTTTAGGGCAATATGCTTAAGGCCCAGTGTGCGATTTGCGATTATGAGATTGTTTTTCAAGATAGCCAGCAAAGCTACCTAAAATGGGATTAGTGTCCTGGAAAATACCTTTTATTCAGGTGTTGTTTTTGAATTGTCGCTTCAGCAGTGAATAAGTCTTTCATGTACATGTAAATGCACAAGCTTCGCTTGGATACGTGATCGTCATTAAACTTTTCATTTGAGTCCTACCGTGGGACATGAGTTGTCACTTCCAAGTCTAAGAAGAACCGCGTTCTACTTCTAACCAGGTCGAGAATGCGTTTCAGACACTATTCTTCGCTGATTTCGCTACGCATAGCCAAAACACTGGCAAACACTTGCGTGCAGCATGCTTTTAAAGCTTTTAAATACATTTTGTAGATATACGAGATCTATGTAGCTTGTGAAAAACGAGGCCCACTGTTTGGGACCCGTTTCAAACGTTTTCTGAATTAATAATATAAAACCCTTTCAAACTGTGGTTTTTCTCTGAAAAATCGCATAGTAAGACCAACAAAAATAGCCACTTTTTGGCGTCCAAAGTTAACCACTTTTGTGTGACACTCAACGATTGTCGCAGACCCACTTTGGTATTTAGACCTGCTTGGCGCCCCCCAATTTGACTGCCCCCTCCAAACGCCTGGTCTGGATCCGCCACTGCCTGGCAGTGCGACGTAACTAAGCTGTACGTGATTGTGACGCATGGAAGATTTTTAAGCGCCAAATTACCTATTTGGTTTATCATTTCAAAATAAACCTTGACGGTCGTACGAAAGTAGCTAGCAATGTTCAAACCCCATTACCACAAATATTTCAAATGAAACTGTCAGGGTTGTCCATGGGACATATTTATCTGTCCCATCCCACAGCAATTTATGCCTGTCCCATTCCATGGGATTCCCATTACATTATAATATTAATATGGAATACAATTCAATTAAAATTATTAAATTTATGAACGTTAAGGTTTAGTATCTACTAAGTAGGACTACATGTACAAAGAGACTGCAAAACGACAAAATTTATTGACTTTAAAATTCAGAAGTATACTCTAAGTATGACAATTCAGTAACATTCTGACACTCATTATATTTCTGAGTCTCATGGGAAATACAAATGTGTGCTGTCCCATCCCATCCCATGGGACGTTTCCCGTGGGACGTTTATCATGGGATTTCCATAGGAATGACATCCCATGGACAAGCCTGGAAACTGCGATACGGTACTACATAAATGGTTAATTACCCAATCGTCAAGTTTTATGCCTTAAAAATAGAAAGTTGAAAAGATTAATGCTCAAGTTAAAAATGCTAGGTTAGTGTTTGTTGTCTTTGTTTTATGCTTTGCAAACATAAAACACGTGACCTTTGTCTTTGTATGAGACCACAAGTTTTAACTTTTAACCATGAGACCATTATTTTCAGCTATGAGATCGTTAGTTTCAACTGATGTTTGTGGACTAGGCCACAAATATCAAACAAGGCTTGCTTCTTTGCAAAAATATCATTTACATCTGGGTCAGCTTTCTTTAAAGTATAATGTTCCCAAAACTTGGTTCGTTATTCTGAAAATTTATTCCTGAAAACTTGATATCTCTCTTGCTATATTTATTTGGCAATTGGTCTAATTGACAAGTGTTTTGGGATGGTGTTTGCTTTCCTTTTTCAGATGAAAAAAATACATTTCGAACGGTCATTGTGCCCTCTAGCCAGACAGTTACCCATCACAACCGTGCAGTAAATGCTGACTAATGTAACAAAAATAAACGGAAAGGGAACTGTCAATAATCAGTAACTTTTCGATACACGCGAATTTGGGTAAATAACTAGTGTCATCTGACTTCATCTCTAGACCACAAGTATGTAGTTGTTTCATCACATTATGTTTTGGATTACGTTCTTCAATATTTTCACCACATATTTGAATCCAGGGTTTCCAAATACCAAAAGGATGGCAAATCAACTACAGTATTCGATACACGCATGAAAGAGCCGCCGGCAAAGTCTTGCAGGACAACGGAAAATGTGCTTTTGAACCGAAGATCAATCGCAAATCGCAAAACAATAAATCAAAGCAAGTTGAAACTTTGTCTCACGGTGATGGAGTTCAGCAATCATCCATGGAAGTCGAAAGAACTGGAAAATTCAGTTTTATACCTTTCGGAAAAGGGGCCAGAATGTGTGCTGGAAAAAACTACGGCCTGATTATGCTTCGCATTCTTCTGTTTGAGCTTGTTCGTACAGTTGATATGCAGCTCTGCGGAGAGAGTAAGCTTGTAGAAATACCTATGACTCGGCCGCATGATTCAGTGCGAATACAATTCTCTTCCCTAAGTATATGATTTTCCAAATTTGCGTTTTTATTTTGCGCTTCATAAAACTTAAAGTATCTATAGCATGCAAGTTTGTTTCTAGCAGTTTGTGTTTTCGTTACAGTTCGGCGCTACTAACATAATGCTTGCAGTTGATCATGTTTGTACCAATCATCGCAAGCATGAAATCTGGTAAACTTTTTAAAACCTTTGTACAAATTGAAGAAGACTATTAACTCCGTACTGTTATGGTTTTCGCATAGCTTGGCATGCTTCATCCACTAAATTCATCTAGATCCTTTTCAAGTTATCCATTTTTTGAACACAACTTCATTTGAAGCATTTTTCCTCGTACTGTTCATGTTAAATAAAATCGACCATAAAAAGATTCAAGAAATATTTTCGACTGCACCATTCTTGTGGCAGTCGGGCAGCTCGTGACATCTACGCAGTAAGTGATCATTTCTCTTCCCTTCGCTTTGCTTCATTTGAAAAGTGAGCAAAATATTTAACAAAGTCCTACACTTTACCTACTTGTAGTAATCAGTGGTGTAACTGACGGGGGGCAGGGGTGCGCGCCGCTCCCCTTGGCAGACTAAATGTAAAAAATGGGCCCCCTGCTAGCTTGTATTTCACTATTTGGTAGTCTTTTGATTTTTACTAGGTTTTTGTTTTTAGCGTTTTTCAAAAAAATCTTGGAGAATTTTCCGTTGATTTCGGGTGTTAGTACAAACGAATCCAGTTCATCACATAACCAATTTGCCAAGATTTTTGTTTGTGTTTGTCCGGAATATACAATTATCCGTATCAGAAAAATATCCGCAAGTTCACCGCCTAGCGACACAGGCGGCCCGAAATTCAGTCCCGTCGCCACGGGGGTTTTTGTGGGTTTAGCCCCCCAAACAAAGTTTTAACACCAAATTGAAATGTGAAACACTAGAAATCAGTGAAGTTTCTATCAATCCTCAATCTGTCTTGTCCTGCAATTTATAGTCAGAGCAGTACCTGCCGCTGTTACCAAGAATAACTACGCCTGGATATTTTTGGTACGTTTGTCAGGTAATAAACGTATTTCAGGCTTGAGCGTAAAGCAGTGTTTCCCAACCATTTTAGGTTTGCAGTACCCAGTGGCGAACACATAGTAATTTGATTTAAGATTTAATGACGTTTTGAATATGGATTTATAATGATTTAATGAAATGTATTTTCTCGCGGCACCCCTTAGTATTGTAAATGGTATCCTAGGCTGCCGCAACACCGCGGTTGGAAACCATTGGCGTAAAGCGTCACCATTCATTGTTTGAAGTCTTGAACGTGAATAGCCTATATGCCTAGTTGTATACCTCCGGAAGTCCACATTGTTGTGAAGAAATGTATTAAGACGAGCTCAGGAAGTCGTTTTTTGCATTGCATAGAAGCAAGATACCTTTGGTGCTTACGACCAAAGTTACACATTTGCCCAGCCTCTGTTCAGACAGCAAGATGGAGTTAATAATGTAGTTAGAAGAGTTTATTCAGCAATCACTGCTAAGCTTGTCCCAACCGAGTAGTGCAGTTAGTAGATTATGGATGTTTACCATGTTGCGTCCACGTAGGCCCCTTGGTCTATATTTGTCAACATTTATAGCCTATGTGAGACACAAAATGGTATTAATCTAAACATGTGCCATGCACCAGGAGTTTTACAGTCTAGCTATCAGAAGGTTTATGCGTGCGTATTTCGGCCAGTTAAAAGCACGATGCGCATGCTTTTCACGCAGAATTCACTGGCGCTAGGGGGGTGCCAGGGGGGCCACTGCCCCCCAAAAATTTTGCCTGGCCCCCGGAAATTTTCCGCGTGGCGTCATGCCACTGCATTGGAATTATTTAAAGCTATAAGATTGCAAAATTTATGAAAAAACACTTTTTTGATAAAGGTGATTTTTTGTAATATTGTTT
>JGI24159J19872_10013750_pt1 | contig 10507 bp, 6 predicted proteins | sample Ectturendosymbi4_FD_19872 | JGI IMG/M metagenome (IMG submission 19872)
GATTTCACACTATTATAAAAATTCATAAAGTTTGTAATTCATTTAGAACTCTGCTAACTCAGTCTTAAAATAACCATGCTCACTAAAACAAACATTTGCTCAGTGTAAAGTTCGCTTACAAGGAAAACACTTTATGCAACTGTTGCCGTAACATTAGACATTTTCTTTTTTGTATACGTCAATTTGCGTTGCATCACCAACAACCAGAAAAAGATGAGGAAAATGTCGGCTTTACCCCTCCCTGGAAAAATTTCTGCGGACGCCCATGGATGGGATTTATGAAACATGCTTTGTATTTCGCGTTTCAATTGCAAACGCAGGAAATTGATAGGTCAAAATAAAGTCGAAAGTTGCAAATTAGCAAGCCAAAATTTTAAGTTTTCAGGTGAAAAAATTGGTTGCCCTAATCATTACATTCACCCCTATAGCGTTCATTGAAAACTGTTTAGTCAACACCTGGTTGATAATGATCACTTCTAAATCAAACATTTGCTTGTCAAAATTTGTTGATGCTGACTAGTAGAAGATACGTTACGTCACATCCTGTTGTAATAGACCAGAAATTGAGCTAGGACATCGAAATGATCTTTGTGCAAAAAAGTTAAAGATTAAACTCTGACGATGTCAGTGACTGGCCCCTCCCGAACAAAATTCCTGGCTGCGCCACTAGTCAATAGACGGTTACGGGCAGCACACGAGAGGCATGTTTCTTAAGCTTACATTTCCCAATTCTGGGGAATTTTCTGGAGTCTTTATCTGACAGTGGGCCCATCTCCACGTATTGTTATAGTTTAAAATTTCATCTTTATAAAAAGTTGCAATTTCGTGTGAAAGGAAACAGGTTTTTCAGCTTCAGGAACATGGAGTTCGATCACTGCTCTTTGCTTCAGACGAAATTTTAAAGAGGCTGCTATCGTAGAATAAGCTCAACTAAACATATGTCCTTGCCAATATCTGAACAGCACTTGATTATGTTACGTAGTTGTGGTTCAACATTGAAACCTAATTTCAACAAAAAGGATCGAAAAACGTGCCTCTTGTGACAAAAATTGCGTGAGTTTTTGACTCACCCTAGAATTAGCACTAGATGGCGCTAACACGTCAATGACATTTTACGCACACACGATGGAGAAATAGTAAATGATGTCCATTTTCACCAAGTCTTGGTAAAATTTGTAGAGTAGCGTTAGGGCGGGTGGTTGCAAAAGACCTAGATCCAACTGGGCAGCAGTTCACTATGTGTGAAATTTCGTTTGGTAGAAAAGGGGTGGACATATAAGAGAGTGACTACACAGTTATTGGTGTGCTGTTCTTGTGTTTTTTATAGATCTAGATTAGGAGTTCCCAAACTTTCTCTGGCCATGTGCCCCTTCAGCATTTCGACAGATTAGCATGCACCCCTAAAATTTCTTTCAAATTTCAAAAAAATTTCAAAAAATTTCAAAAAGACTGAGGAAAACAAAAATATGTTTATCAATAAGCATGTAATGTTTTTTGAAAATAATATTCACCAACATATGTAAATATTTCGAAATGAATAACATGAATATACTTTTCCCTTCTATTGCTAAACTTAAATGTACACCTAGGTATCCCAGGTTGGAAACCCTTTATCTAGACGAATGAGTTTAGGCGTATCAGTTAGTTAAGTAGAGATTAAATTGAAAGATTATTAACATATACTTGCGACATCTGTCACATATCGATGGGTTCAGAGTTGTAACTGCTGTATTGTGGTCTTTTCACGAAATATCCTTCGCACCAGACAGAGTTTTTACGTTTTTCGGCAGGGCTATACGTAATTCAAACTTCTCCGCGATGAGATTTCAATTCTGAATGCTGAAATGCGGCAATGACATTTAACAAAGTGATCAAAATGAAAACCAACTTCACTGTGCAAGATTTTGAAAACGTTGTAGTAATCCCAAATGAAGAAACGTTGCGCTTTGGCAGTTGTGGACACAAGATTAAGCGAACTCATACGCCTAAATGAAAAAAAGTTAAAATATTAACAAATATCTATTGAATATATTTACAGTTCCAAGGATTTTCCATAATTTTTTGTTACTGTTTATGTTATAGTCTCGCTATTTTTCCAGCAATCAACTGTTAAGAGTTCGAAAAGTTAAATCGTGAAGATTATAAAAAGTTCTGAAAATTATGAAAAGTAGAGCGCGTAACGAGTACGAATCATCATATCATTATTACGTTAAAATACTATTCCAAAATTCTAATTTTTTAATCGTTTGAAACGCTATATATGGAAACATAGATTTCAATTTTAAACCGTCAATTAAAAAAAAGTCGATATTTCTGGTGTCTTCAACAGTTTAAAGGAAGACTAGAGCAGTGCTCTTCAACCTTTTTTGTTATGGTGCACGCTTAAAGCTGTTTTGACGAGCTCATGCACCCTATTTACTTAAAAGGCAAGACGAAGTGAAAAGCGATATGAAAATCATCCTGCAAAGAGACTATTGCACTACAATATTACACAAAACACACAACAAAATCGAGGAAATAATATTTAATGGCTTTTTTGTTGTTGCCTGTTATTAACTGACAAGTTTGCGATGCACCCTTGTGAACCCTTTCTTAGTGGTGCACCCCACGCATATTTTGGTGCACCCTAGGGTGCACCGTGCACACCGGTTGAAGAGCGCCGTACTAGAGGAATACTTGCGAAGAAAGTTGCTGCCCCACGAAATGAAAGTTACGTATAATAACACGACCCTTCTATGAAAACGAGTAGAATCGTCTTCAACTGCAAATCTTCTGGAGATGTAGGTGCAGTTCAACTTATTTCCTTTTATTTGTATGCTGTGTGTATACACGTTTTGACGGAGTAATTTAACAGAGTTCGCCTGCAGCAAACATTGGTTTCGCGAAGTCAAAGTGTTTCGTTAAAACATCTTTCGTTTGACGGCAAGCAAACGGCCAAGTATTGGCTTTAAAGGCTTCACTTGGAGGCTTCATGGACCTCTACTAATTCCCAAATAGGGTTAAAGCGCACATGCATGGCTGGTTAATCCAAAGGGTTTAGTTATTGGACACAGAGTTTGACAATAATACTGACAACGCAACGTTCATCGCAGAACCCGTAACTTTGCATCAGACCTTGCCTCACGTAGTGGTAAAACCAGGAGTGTAGTGATAAAATACGAAGTGTGGAAACTCACCCAAAAAAACAGCCATTTTCAAGTAAAAGAAGTGTGGGAATGTGAAAAACGATGTGTGGGAAAGGAGCCAAAAAACTAGACATTTTCAGTAATTATACACATTATGCTAGGGTGCTACTCAACTGATAGCTTGTCATTTATGCCACGTCTGCCGAAGCTACACACAGGAAATCTGAGTAAAAACACACATCTTCAAGTCAGGTTAAACTATGCAAAATGTGTGGGAACGCGTTCCCGCCCCACTGATGCAACTCCTGCAGCGCTCTGAAGAAGCGGCAGGGTTGAGTACGTGGTACAGGCACAAATGAAGGTTGAGAATGGAAGCAAAATTGCAGCAGCAACAGTTAATTAGTGCCACGACGTCTTGAACAGCATTGCCACGTCAGCCATTTTCGAAGAACGCGATCGCAGCAATGACGCCCAGGTGGCCCTGCGGACTGTCGAGAAAAAAACGCGCAACGGACAGTCGGGGGAGTCCGCGGTCTCTCCCGCGACATGGAGCTGATGTTGCAACTCGTGCTGCGCTGCGAAGTGTTTCGCAATCACCAGAAATGGAAATAGAGAAGCGAAACTTCATTAGCGCATCAGAAACAAACGCCAAAGACTCAACTGCAGCGTCAACATCCTTGGTCATCGTTTTACAAGAACCCGGTCCCAGCAGTCGCAGAAAACCGCGCCTACCCTGTTCACATACCACGTATAGCTTGTGCTGCCCCTTTTCCCGATGCCTACGCAGGCCCTAAACCAGGTTGTAAGCTTTGAGGGGAAAATANATGTTAGGCTGGCAATATTTTTCTTTTAATTATGTTTAATGAATGTTACAAAGAAGTTTTAACGTTTAATAAATGCAATGAAAANTTTTCTGAGCACAACAAAATTTGNGGATGCACAAAAACACTTTGTCCCCCCGTGGCTACCGGCCTGCGCGCACGNCTTTCCATCGCAACCNCTGNTATGCGTCGGTTCTCGTCAGGGGGGTCAATCGATTTCTCGGCTTGCTCGCGGGCATAGCTTGCGGCGGTTTCGATTTATCTGTACTGATCTTAGTGCATTGCAACTGCTCTGTCTGCTGCCTGTTTTTGGCGTTACACTGTAAGCAAACTTTCGGCCTATTGCCTCTAAGTGCATTTCTTTTGGATAAGATTCCTGCCACGTTTGAATGTCACGATTGTTGCGAAGCACAATTGCATGAACCGGTGTGACGATTTTAAGGATCTTGGCAAATAGGACCGTAGCCAGGTTTTCAAGTTTGGGGGGCAAAATACATTTTTAGGGGGGAAAGATTTTTGTTTTTATTATATGTTTAAAACACATTTATCTGGGCACATTAAAATTTGGGGTGCAATGCACCCTGGTGGCTGCGGGCATGGGTCGCGGTACAACAAAGTTTGAAATCCACTGGTCTATAGGACTAATTTCCGAGCTCGCACAGACTAAAGCAACGTCAGAGCAGAAAGGAGTGCGAGCGAGAGTAAGACCGAAGTGAGACAAATTTATTTACGATACGAGTAGCGACAATACAACGTTGCATTGTCGTTGATTGCAGCAATAGTGTGTTGAAAATATGCCGAACAGGACCGGCTGCACAATGGACTGAAATCACTGCAGTGTCTTTTCAGTTAGCAAATATATTTAAAGATTTCAAGCTCTTTATAATGCGTTGATTTGTTGCTGGCTAGAGTATGATTCACATTTTCCTAATCATGGATTTGAAGTTGCATTATTATCGGAATGTTATCGTTATAAACTGCAAGTGGAGTCCGCTGATACATGCTATCATAATCAAAACTTGTAAGTAATACCAGTTGAAATATAGCTCTTCAGAGCCGGGGCTAGCTCGTTTTCAGTGGAACGGCCAAGATCAGTCGAAATTGTGCATCCAGGGATCTATCGCTCCCAAAGTAAGCGGTTCTGTTGCCACTCTGTGCTGCCTAGAAAGAGATGACCTTTTTTAGAACCTTACTTTGTTGATTTATTTCACGACAATTGGCGGCGGCAGGCCGAAGCCTGAATAGTACCTTTTGTCGCGGCGGTCAAGATGAACGCTGTTGCCCAAGGAGCGCTACGGCGAGTCACTCAGTGACCGTGGATCGAATACCCATCCTTCCAATTGAGAGGCGGACACTCTAACACTGAGCTAATCGCCGCTTTAGAGCCATTCATAGTAAGCGATGCACCGTAAGCACTCTCTGCCACAGCGCAGTTGCGGAACATTAAAATCTGACCTGAACTGAAAACTTTAATACAACCGTAAACTAAACATTTACTGCTAAAAAGGCTATCCATTTCCTTCAAGTTCCAAAAAATTAAAGGGGACATTACTCTCCCCTATTCTATATCTCAAATTCTGCAAACCACTGCCTGCAATGCTCACTTTACAGTTGTTGTTCTTACTCTTCGCCACTGAGTCAAAAAACAAAAATAAAAACGTGCCTACCAGTGAGGTTGAGCAATGTTACGAGACAACAAAATTCTCAAACCATTCCAAGAAATCAACCCAACCGTCCCAGTGTGTCCTTTCTACCAAAAAAAAAAAAAAAAATTTTCAGCAATTTTGACCAAATCAAGTCTGTCTACTCGTTCTCTGTGAACATGCGAAATCCTCAAATCGTTTAATCGTCGTTAAGTGATGGTTATACGAAGACTGATACCGTCCCCCTAACTTCTGGATCCTTCGTCGAAACTTGTGCAGCTTGCTACTATAGAAATAATCTCATATAAAAAAAAACAGCTACCATGCTAAGATTTAGAAATAGATCAATTGGTAAACTGGCAAACAAAAGAATTTAGCGTGCGTATTTTCATCCTCCCGGGCCTGGACGTGATGTACATCTTATCTCCTCTCGTATGCCCTGGTTTCACGCAAATAAGTTTTTGCGCGCTTAGGTGCTGAAAAAGACCGCTCTGATGTGGCATTCGCGCCAGGTAAAACCAAAGTAGACCCAAAACGTTCCAGACACCGGAAAATACAATGCTCTCACTCTCAGGGACTGACAGATTCGACAAAATTTTTATGGCATCGTGGTTAGTGAAATTAGAAGTCAACTCGTTGCAAACATCTGCGGTGTGGTTTAAGTGGATTGTAGTAGCCTATTTCGAGTTCAAGCTTCGAAAGGTCGTGTTTCGTAGATTTCCAACCCTGTTTCTAATTTAGTACTGAACGCTTATGCATGAAAGTATAGATACAACTGCAGTGGGAGGTTAATTGGTAGAGTACAGCAAAGAGCAGTTATTTTGGGTTTTCCAATTTCTACCATCAGTTGTGTGGGCACGTGTTTTAAAACTGAAACGTATTGTTGAATCAGAAAACAGGTTCGGCCATGGCCGTACCGGACGATTAGGTTGCGCCGGCCTTGTTTTTGTGAGATTGGACACCAAACATATTAGCCGTGAAGTTGGGCTTTTTTGTATGGGAGGTATTATACCGCTTCTTTTAGATAGATGAACATTTCTAACTGTTTTTGATTTATACTCAGTGGTGTAACTAACGGGAGTCAGAAGAGCGAATCTCCCCCCCCTGACGGCTTATACAATAGAATTGCCTTATAACGTCACCTCAAGGGACCGGAAAAAAGGGTCGTTATAGACGAACTGACGTTATAGCCAAAGTTGTCATAGGCGAATTCTCCTGTATTTTCGTTGTAGTACTCTTTTGGTTTCCAGTAGGTTGCTTCTTGCATTTTTCTGAGTATTTTCCGGTACTTTTGGGTTTCAGTATACCCATCCACATCCGGTTCACCATCATTTCTCAAGTTCTTTTCGGAGTGTTGGCTAGTGGGCCCCCTACTGTGGCCAGTGGACCCCTTTCAGCTAAGTCCGACCTGGATCAAACCTCTAGTTACGCTACGCCACTCGTTAAGCTTTGAATATAATCAAATGCTGCCGCACATTCGGGCCCGTTGCGACGAAGAGCATTCGAGGGCACCGCCCACCCAATTTTTTTTGTTCTTCACAAACTTTTTGGCGCATTTCTATACACAGCACCATTGAATTCTATACTCCTGTCGCTATAGTCTCCATACCCTTGGCGCAATATCATCGGTATCATCACAGCGACATCTTGAGCACATTGTCGATCTCAACCGTTCAACGATGTTTCGCCATCTGCTTTCCACCAAGCCCGCAGCTGTTTGTTTTTCGGTCACCGACCGAAACGTTTTTGAAATGACTGAAAAAAATTAGGTTATTTCGGTCAGAACGTCTGAAAATACAGACTGATGAACACTGTCTCGGCGAGTTTGACACAACTGTGAGGCAAATGACCAAATGTCTCAGCGAAAAAAACAGGCCCGTGGCCAAATTTTCAGGTTTTGATGGGGAAGACACACATTTAGGGGGCAAGATCTTTGTTTTGAACATACGTTTTCAAAACAAAGTTTTCTGGGCACTAAATCAGGGGAGGGCAGAAAATAATTTTGGGGGGCATTGTCCCCGAATAACCCCCGTGGCCATGGGCCTGGATCAACGCCGAACTTAGAAGCAGGTCCGTCGCGGACAAAGTTTGTGAAGTTAAGAGTTGGAGCAAGGAAAGCTATTCAATCAATTTGTTGCGAAAAGTCAAAACCACGCGGTCCTTTTCAGAGCTACACCGTTAGTCAGCAGATCAAAAGCACTGTCCAGTCAAGTCGAACTGACACCATCCGCTTTCAGTCAAGTGTCGAACATCTCATCAGAGGATGAAAAAATCAGCGAGGGCTTATGATAGATAAACTTGTTTTATTGCAAATATTCCTTGCAAGTAGCTACGCTTCAGGCAACGATACGAGTACTACGCAAAAAAGGTGTGGTTGCTAATAATCACGTTTGGCGCTTTTCGTTTCGGGTTCCCAATCAGCCTGTCATATATGCTTCACTACGACGCGCGAACGAATAGAACAGGATTGGGTTTGGGGAATCCCGACGAAGCATCGTTCTCTGAGCGTTGTTTCGCAACAGTGGTGATTGCTACGCGCGAGGTCAGTAACAGGACAGCAACGCACAAGTACGGAGATCATTACAAAATAACGATTGGAACGTGAAGCCGGTGACGAAGACACCTCGCGCTCGGCGACAACTACAACGCAGGGCCGGATCGCTCTCGCGCCGTAACCAGGGCGCGTTTGTGACGCGCGCTCCTTGGCGACCGCAGTTTCGCACCCAGCTTGAACCCTGGTGAACTTTGCCTTATCGCGCGCGAGAACGCGACATTTAAATAAACGAAAGAAAACGCGCGAATAGAACAAAGTGCTGCAGCGTTCTGGAACAAAAGCAAAGGCACACGCACAGGAGGAGACTGCATCCCGGATTGTGACTGGACGTTCCGTTCCGTTTGCATCGCAAGCAAGATGCGTCGCCGCGAGGATTGCATGGCGCGTTGAAAGACGAAAAGTGCTTCTGGGGAGGAGCGCGTCGCGGCGTCCTCCCATCGTCGGGGTCATACGGGAATGTTGCTGCTGCGCGGCGGCGACGACGTGACGTCACCGCCCTCTGTCCTCGTTTCGTAATCGTCGACCCAAGCGGTTGCGAGCGGCACAACGACGTCAGGCACCGCTTCGCCCGTGTCGGCGTCGAAGTTGCCCGTGTCGTCATCACCGTCGTCATCGTCAGACAGGCCGCAATAGGCCAAGTTTTCGTACATGCCCCCCACGGGAAGCTGGGTCTCCAACTGAACCGCCGACGAGTACGATGGTGGGGTGGGTTGATGGACGGAAACTGACGAGCTTGTTGAGGGGACGTCCCCCGTGGGTTCGAACCCGTGAGCGCTGTTCGAATTGTTGGTATTGTACTTCGGCGATTGGTAGAAGGAGGCGTCGGACGAAAGATCGGGGGTCGAGCCCCCAAAAAACCCACGGGGGCCTTTCGGAAAAGCCGACGGCGCGGGTGCGAGGGTGTCGGGGCGCCTGGCGGGGGTAGTGACCGGTTCGGCGTTGTAGGTGGGGTTCCTGTGGGTCGACGACGACGACGACGAGGCGAGAGAGGTGGAGGCGACAGAAGAAGGCGATCCGTCGCCGGATGCCTTCTTCTCTGTCGCCCTCTCTCGCTGGCATTCGGACGAGAAGAAGATTGCTTGGATGGTGCGCGTGAAGTACCTGGGCAAAGAGGCGCAAAGGAACATGTTAGTAAATACGGTCCGCTGAAGATTTGTTACTATACGAAAGTTTGTCGCCAAGCAACAAGCCAGTGACCGCTGTACAGGTGTTTATGGCCACTGTACATTGGGTGTAACATCAAGCAGACGACGGCGTGACGCGCGCGTATGCACAAGTTTTACTCTTATTGCACATCAGACACTAGTCTTCGTTAATGAACAAGAAAATGTTTTTTGCACAAAAACCAGAAGAGACGGTCGGCGATGTTTTTCAGCAGAGGCATCTGCACTGCATGCGAAAATAAAACACGCGACACATGTTGCTCAATGTGCGCTGTGACAAAAATCAACCATACTCGGCGACAATCAACGAGTTAACTCCGTCCAATCAACCCGCAGTCTGTTCAGACGCTCAGACAAACGTGGTCACGTGACCAAATCTGGTCACGCAGCGGCTCCCATGCTGGTAAATTGTCTGCTGTGGCCAAACCGCTGCCCCCAGGTCGGCACTTTGCCGGAGGCACAGTGACGCTTTGGCGGCGGCGCGGTCAGGTGTGCTCACGCGCGCCGCCAAGTGACAGATATAACAGATTCCTATAAAAGTTTTATTCGGAGTCTGGAGTCGCTAGAGCGAAGGAGGTGTCTCATCAGATCTTGGTTCGGTGGGGGGGAGCAAACAGAAACGCAGGAGCTACATTGGAATTTCCACTCCACCAGCACACCAACAATAAATCAGGGGGGGTCGCTAATTAGAGCAGATTATCGTGTCTGCGCTTGCGTCAGCAATAAAAGACTTCTCAGTTGCGTTGCCACGAGACACCGGTTTTATGATCTTTAGAAGCCAAGTTTACGGCATGTTTGATATCTGGAGCACTTTGTCTAGCTGCGCCTATCAAGTCCTACGCGGCGGCGAAACGACGGTTATGTCGTCACAATACCTGCGACTGAGCACCGCGTTTCAGGCAGGTGAGAAAACCGACCAGCTGCTTGCAGCTCGCGGAATAATGGTTTTGACCAGTGTTCCCTCAAAGCTGCGCAGCACCACCAGACAATTTGCGCAATGCTATCTCATTCTCGCGCACTTCAAACATTCAAAATTTCATGCGGTATATATACATATATATATATATCCAGACCCGTCGCCAGGATTTAGCAGCAGGGGGGAGCCAAAAACCAGAAGGGGTGGCCACATTTTTAAAATACAGTATTGGATATATGTAGCAACCGGCGGGCCAAACGTGAAATGGGGGGGCACCGATTTCAA